>Ga0114922_10000175_pt1 | contig 60171 bp, 50 predicted proteins | sample AartaG_FD_100975 | JGI IMG/M metagenome (GOLD analysis project Ga0114922, IMG submission 100975) | Deep subsurface microbial communities from Aarhus Bay to uncover new lineages of life (NeLLi) - Aarhus_00045 metaG | ecosystem: Environmental > Aquatic > Marine > Oceanic > Sediment | place...
CTGTCCGCTCCATGCTGGCAGTGGACGAAGACGGGCGTTCGCGCCGGATCGGTGACGATCTGCAGGAACCGCACGACATCCTCGTCCTCGGGGTGCCAGGCCTTCATGGCGCTGTGCTCGTAAGCCAGCCCGGCCTCGCCGGCTTCATCCCTGTCCGAGTGGAAGGAGCGGAGGTTGACGACGGTCCGCACGCCCATCTTCCGCAGTTCGCGGAAGCCCTCGGCCATCGGCTGCGCGCCGCGGTAAAGACCGTCCGAGATCCTGTGCAGGTTCGGCAGGCCCGTACGCTCGACCGGAACGGCCCACTGAGGCGGGCGCTCGGAAGCGGTCGTAACCGGCCCGGTCCCGTGCGAGGCAACCGTGGGCCTGGCCTCGGGCGCGCAGCACATGGAAAGCCGCAGCCCAAAGGCCAGGCCCAGGGCAGCAAGCACGATGAACAACGTCCAGAAGACGCGCCCTCGCACGAGAACATCCTCCCCTCAAACGGCCACGGCGAGGTCCGCAACGCGAACCTAAGGTGCCGGCCGATACTCGATGGCGCCCGCGTCTCGCTTGCCGTCGGCGGGCACCTCCCCGAGGAAATCCCCGAGGAAAGGGCCGCTGAACTGCCAGTCGTAAAGCTCCTCGATCGTCGTCTTCGCGTCGGCAAGCGAACCGAGACTCACGCGCGCGAAGTCGATCGTCCCGGCCAGGCAGTCCCCGTCCGGCGTGCCGCCCACGTAGAAGTCGGCCCCGTTCGAGAGTGACGCAGCGCCCGGGCCGTCGCCCACGGCGTGCACCTCGCCATCCACGTAGATCGTCATGCGCCCGGCTGTCCGGTCGGCCTCCGCCAGCACGTGATGCCACTCGCCGTCATTCACGATCGCCGTCCCGGAGACGGAGACGTCCCTGCCGCCGGCCCGGGCAGTGAAGGTCACCGCGCCGTTCAGCGTCAGCGCGTAGCCGGCCTGTCCGTCCATCTTGCGAATCAGGATGGCCTCCCCGGCGCCGGGTTCCGCCTTGAAGTAGATCTCCAGGATGAAGCTGGACTCGTGAACATCCAGGTTCTTGAGGTCCGCGCCGGAGGCGATCCGGCTTCCCCCCCTCCCTCCGTACTCGAGGGGCTCGCCCATCGCCGCGTGTGACACGAAGGCATACTGATCCCTGCCGTTGAGTTTGAGGGCGCCTGCGATCCAGTCCTCCAGGTCTCCCTGCACGTAGTCCTGCTCGGCGACGTTCACGGCCGTCAGCGGGTACTGCGGCAAGGCGTGGTAGGAACCGCGGTCCCGGTAATAGTCGGTCATGTACCAATGCTCGTCCGGTACCCGGGCGACGTCGTTGCCGACGTGGTAGAAGTTCCACTCTCCGACCATGGCGGACAGGCCCCACGGCACGAAGAACTTGACCCCGCGGTCGATGGCTGCCGAACCGTCTGCCAGGCGCACGTCTCGGTTGGCCGGATCGCGCAGCGGCTGCCGGCCGGTGCTCACGCCGAGCGTCGCGTCGAGGGCCTTGCGCCCTGCGAGCGCCTCCTGGAAGGACTCAAAGTCGTCGTAGCCCTGCCCGGTCTGCTCGAAGACGCCGAACAGGCTCCTCACCCCGTAGAAGACGTTACGCCCGTAGGCCATGAGTTCGTGCGGGTACTCCGTCGCGTGCGTCTCGGCCGTGTCCTCTTTCAGTTTGCCGTGCATGAAGACGATGTTGCTGATGTCAGACCACACGTTGCCGAGGAAGCGGTGATGTCCGCCGCCGGGGGACCAGTTGGAACCCGTAGCGAAGCGGTAGACGGTGTTGTTGAAGTAGGAATTGTGGATGGTGCTGACGGCTTCGTAGAAGGCGGCAGCGTTACAGAGCTTGCTGTCGGGATCGTTGTTCAGGCCCCAGGCGATGTTGTTGAAGACGTAGTTCTTGAAGCTCCCGTCCAGGTAGTAGGCAAAGCCGAGCCTGGCGTTGAAGGGCTTGTTTGCGGCCCAATTCCAATAGCCGTTCGGGTTGGCCGACACGTTGCTGTAGATGTAGAAGGGCCCGCCCTGCCACGTCTCGATGCCGCCCCAGTCGTTGGTGCCCAGCAACGTCTGCTCCGCCTTGTTGTGGTGGATCAGATGGCGCGAGAGCGGCGCCTCGCCGCCGGCGCCGCTGGGCTTGCCGCCGTGCAGGAAGATGCCCGCTCCGTAACAGCGCTTCAGCATGTTGCCGGCGACCTCCATGGTCTCCGGGAACCCCACGGTCAGGGCGTGCGCGTCCGACTGGCGGAACGGCCGCAGCCCAATCATGAACAGGTCGTTCCTCAGGACCCGAACGTCCGCCAGGCGACCGGCGCCCTTGCCGATCGTAATGGCGGCGTCGTCCGTGTGCTGGATGGCGTTGTCGCACACGAGGACCGACCCGATCCGCGTCTTGCGGTTGATCCCGTCGATCCGGACGGCCTTGCTGATGTGCTCAAACCGGCAGTTCGAGATGCGCACGCCGTCGCTCGTTCCGAGCAGACGGATGCCGGCGTTGTCCACTTCCTTGTGCATCCACGGTGCGAAGTGGTGGTCCCACCAGGCGTTGTTGAAGCGGAAGGCGAGCCCGCTGATCACGATGTGGCTTGCGCCCGTGGCGTCCACGCTGTCGCGCCCTTCCTGGCCGATGACGTCGAGCCGGTTGGGCGATTTGGCGGAGGCCCGGTCTTGAACGAGGTTGTAGCGCCGCGCCGCCTCCACGGTGATTGTATTCGGATCGCGATCGCCCGGAAGCCGGATGTGCAGCCGTCCGCCCTCCCCGCGCCTCTCGAACCAGAACTCGCCGCCGGAGTCGAGATACTGTGGCTTGTCTTCCAGGAAATACCGGTTGCCGGTGTTGATCTGGCCGCTGTCGCCGTACCACCTTCCCTCGAACGCCACCGTCCTCTTTTCGGGGTCATAGGCCGCGACTTTGGCGGGGAAGGGAGTCCCCATGACGATGGCCCATTCGGTCCAGACGATGGCGTCCCTGTAGTACTCGGCACCCTCCGTCAGATGCTTCTTGTCTATCCCGAGGTGCATCTTCTTGCCGTCGACCGTCGTCGTGCGGTTCTTCTCCACCCACCATTCGGGTTGCTCCCACTGCCACCACTCGCTCAGGACCTCTTCGGGATCGGAGACTTCCCAATTGGGGGTACGGGCGATGGGGATGCGCGTGACCGTGCCGTCCGCGTCCAGGATCCAGACGCGACGCGGGAGGTAGTCGAGGTCGGCAACCCACACCTTCTCGGCATGGGGGATATCCCTGTTCTGCGTTCCCTTACGCCAACCCGCCACGACTTCTGAGCCCGAGATGAGGGCTTCGCCCGCACCCCACGAGGGGTCGCTCGTCAGCCGGATCGGACGCTCCGGGGTGCCCGACTCCCGACAGATAAGGTTCCCGCGGTACGCCACGCCGCACTTGAACACGTAGGTATCGGCGCCCCTCGCGTCGCTGGCCCGGCCGGCTGCCTGCGGGTCCCATGGATGGTGCTTCCAGGGGGCCTGCCTGGTGCCGGGATTCGCGTCGTCGCCGCCTTCGAAGTCGATGTAGCGGATCGAATCCCCGGCTTCGAAAACGAACGGCTCGGGCGCCCATTCCAGGTCGCCCTCCGGCATCACCCGGGCATGGGCTCCCTGCCAGGACCACCGCTCCGACCGGGCAGCCTGCGCCGCCCCGCAGCCGGCCGTCAGCAGTCCTGCCGCAAGCAGAACCGAAAGCAAACGCACTATCCTCCCGCGCATCTTCTTCTCCTCCCGACCGTCAGGACACACAGGGCAGCGAACGCCCCACACCTGGCAACCGCAGCGCCGACCCCGTCCGGCTCATCAGTCCTGCCAGCCGTCGAAGCAAACGGCATCCTCGAACGGCTTGCGCGATCCTCCTACGGGCCATTCCGTGGGATAGCCCATCGGCAGCAGCTCGATGACCTCAACCGAGTCCGGGATGCCCAGGATGTCCCTGACCTTCTGCTGATCGAAGGCGCCGATCCAGCAGGTGCCAAGCCCCAGCTCGCGAGCCGCCAGAGTGATGTGATCGATGGCGATGGCCACGTCGATCAGATGACTGGGGTGGCCGCAGGACATGATGTGGTCGTGCTGAACCGCGCAAGCCACGATCACCACGGGGGCCTGTCCGACGAAGCCCTGCCCGCTGGCTGCGTCCACGAGCTGCCTGCGCAGCTCTGGATCGCGCACGGCGACGAACTTCCACTCCTGCATGTTCCGGGCCGAAGGCGCCAGGCGCCCGGCCTCCAGGACCTGCCGCAGCTTCTTCTCCTCGACGTCCTTGTCTGCATAGCGCCTGATACTCCGCCTGGACTTAATCGCCTCGAATACGTCCATCTCGCTCCCTCCTTTCCTGAGGACCATGCACAGAACCCACGTGCGCCGATTCTATAGCCAGCCCCGTGGAGCGTCAACTGGGTGCGGCGCCCGGTGCGAGTGACCGCCGGCCGCTTCCATGCGGGACCTCACATGCCTATAATCGAGGAGGAGTACATCATGAAGGGAACAGCATGAGGTACGCCATCGCACTCCTCCTGGTCGCCCTTGCGGCTCTTGCAGAGGCGCCAGAACGTCTGCCCGTGCGCTGCCTCCACGTGGGCGAGGGGGAGACATCGGGCAGCATGGTCTCGGTGCTGCGCGGCAAGCTGACCCTCGCTCAGGACGGGGAGGCGAAGGAACTCCCCCTGGGCCAGTTCCGGGAGATTCTCTTCCCCGAGAAGCCGCCGCTTGCCGTGCCGCCGCCGTTCACCATCTGGCTCGATCAGGCCGGCAGGCTCTCGGCGCGGGCACTCCGGGCAGGAGGCGCGCCCGCTGCCGTGGACGTGTCCGGCTACGGTTGGGAGGGGCAGAACGTGCCGCTGGCGTCCCTGCGTGCCCTGGCTGCCGACCATTTCCTGGGCGGGGCCTCGGCAGCCGATCAGGAGGAGTTCCAGCGCCTCCAGGAGGAGCCGCCGGTGGGCTTCGACTGGGTGAGCGTGGCGGGTGAGGCCCGGCACGGCACGATCTCATGCGTCGTGGAGGAAGTCTCGGCGGACGGACTCCGCGTGGCGCTGGCCGGGGCCAGGCGCACCATACCGCTGTCCGCCGTGCGATGGATCGTGTTCTCCCCCGCCCCCGGAGCCCGGCAGGAGGAACGCACCCACGTCATCGAGCTGGCCGACGGAACGCGCATACCGGCCGGCTCGCTGGAGCTCAGCAACGGGATGCTGACGGCGCAGCGCCACAAGGCGCGCTACGCCGTTCAGGCCGAGCGCCTCCAACGCATTCAGGTGGCCTCCGACGCCTACGTCTACCTGAGCGACCTCGAACCGGAGAGCGTGGAACTCCAGCCGTTCCTGGACGTCGTCTGGCGGCCCCGCTTCGACCGCAGCGCGGCCGGCGGCCCTCTGATCCTCGACGGCAGAACCTACCCGAAGGGCATCGGCATGCACGCGCGAACGGAGATGGCTTTCGCGATCGACGGCCGCTACTCGCGGTTCCATGCCACGATCGGCGTCGACGACGCGGGCGGGGCCCTGGGGCGTGTCGTCTTCGGGGTCTTGGCCGACGGGCGGCCCGTATTCCAGAGCGACCCCGTCGGCGGGCACGATCCGGCGCGCACTCTTGCCCTCGACGTCACGGGCGCCCGCCGGCTGACGCTGGTCGCCGACTTCGGCAGCCCCGTTGAGGCCAGCGGGAACCTGGCCGACTGGGCGGAGGCCCGGCTGGTAAGGTGACCTCCCGCCGGCCGGCACGGCAAGCGAATTGACAGGATTGGCCGGCCTGTGGTATAAAGGAACACTTCGTACGGAGAGCTTCGCCGCCGGAGCGGACGCCCCCTGCCCGTTCCATCCATCCCCAGTCGCGAGATCTTTGGGGCAGATGCCTTCGCACTTGGGGGCACATAGGCCGGCAGCAGAGGCACAGGCTTTCCGTAACATTCCTGGCAGATCCAGTTTTTCGGTGAGCAACAGACATGGAGATCGCGGAGATAGAGGCCCGCCCGCGCCTGGAGCGTGGCACCCGTGCCTGCAAGCGATTGCGCGCGCAAGGTCTTCTGCCCGCCGTCATTTACGGCCGCGGTGAGCCCAACATGCTCTTGAGCCTGCGCCGGGGCACCGTGGAAAGGCTGTTGGAAGACCGCGCCTTCATCGTTCAGGTGGGTTGGGACGGCCACCAGGAGAGCGCCCAAGTGAAGGAAGTGCAGTACGACGCCCTCGGAGACGAGGTAGTGCACGTGGACCTGGTGCGCATCTCTCTGACTGAGACCATCACCGTCTCGGTGCGCGTCGAACTCCACGGGGAAGCCGCAGGGGTGGCCGAAGGCGGCCTTCTGGACCTGCGGCGGCACGAGCTTGAAGTCGAGTGCCTTCCCGCGGCCATACCGGAGAGGCTCCGCGTCGAGGTCGCGAACCTGGCCATCGGCGACGATCTGCGGATCTCCGAGATCGAGTTCCCCGAAGGCGTTCAGCCCGTCGAGGACCCCGACACGGTCGTCGTGGTCGTCTTGCCGCCGGCCCAGGTCGAGGAAGAGGGAGCCGAAGCAGGGCTGGAGGGGCTCCTGGCGGAGCCTGAGGTCATCGGCCGAGAGCCGGGCGCTGAGGCCCCGAAGGAGGAGGCGGCGGGCCGCGAACCACCGCCCGATGCAGAGGAATGATACCACGGCTGTCCGGCCCATGCGCGCAGTCGCATGCTCGGCGCAGAGACCTGACTTTCGAAGACAGTTGAAATCCGTTAGAATCATCGCCGGTCTGGGCAACCCGGGCCGGAGGTATGCGAATACGCGCCATAACATGGGCTGGCTGGCGCTCGATGGGCTGGCCGCCCGGTGCGACGGCACGGAGGAGGAGCGCTGCGGCGGGCTGCTGTTCCGCTCAGAGCCTTTGTGGCTGTTCAAGCCCCTTGACTACATGAACGGGTCCGGGCCGCCGGTGGCCCGCCTTGTCGCCGAAGCGGGTCTTGCAGTGGACGACTTGCTTGTCCTGCTGGACGACCTGAACCTGTGCATGGGGACGATTCGCATCCGGGCGGGCGGCTCCAGCGGCGGCCACAAGGGACTGGCCTCCGTCATCGAGGCCCTCGGCACGGACCAGTTCCCCAGGCTCCGGATGGGCATCGGCCCGTGTCCGGCTGAGGTGGACGCGATCGACTTCGTGCTGAGCCCGTTCGAGCCGGAGGAGTTGGAGAAGGCCGAGCGGATGGGTCGCGAGGCTGCCGAGGCGGCCTGGTGCTGGGCCCGCGAGGGCGTCCAGGCAGCCATGAACCGGTTCAACAGGAAGGCACAGAGCGAGGAGAAACCCTAGGCCGGCGTTCCCGTGGAAGGTGGCGGCCGGGTCCGTGCGGGCCGTTCTGAGGACGCAACGGAGGAATTGCCTTGTCCATCAATCTTTACGAAGCGATGTTCGTGGTCGACTCTGCCAAGGGCGGCTCGAAGTTCCCGGACACGATCCGCCACATCGCCGGCCTTCTGACGCGGCATGGAGCCGAGATCGAACGGATGGAGAAGTGGGACGAGCGCAAGCTCGCCTATCCCATCAAGCACGTCAGGCGGGGCATATACGTGCTGGTGTACTTCCGCATCGACGGCTCGGCCATCGCGGAACTGCGGCACATGGTCGACCTGTCGGAGGAAGTGCTCAGGGTGCTGATCCTCTGTGCAGAGGTGCAGAACCCGCCGAAGGGAGACCTGTACAGCCCCGAAGGGCAACTCCTGGGGCGAGAGCCGGAAGCCGCCCCGGTCGAGGAAGCGCCGAAAGAGCAAGACCAAGAGCCGGAAGCCGAACCCGCCGGGGAAGCGGACCAGGAGCAAGGCGAGGAGGAGGGGGAGGCCAAACCGGCCCAAGTCGAGGGAGATGCGTAGGCCGTATCAGGCGGCCCCAACAGGGAGACGGCGCAATGGCGAACCTCAACAAAGTGTTCCTCATGGGTAACTTGACCCGTGACCCGGAACTCCGCTACACTCCCAGCGGAACACCTGTCTGCGAGTTCGGACTGGCCGTCAACAGGACCTTCACCGGACGCGATGGGGAGAAGAAAGAGGAGACCTGCTTCGTCGACGTGACGATGTGGGGCCGCCGGGGCGTCGTGATCAGCGAGTACTTCACGAAGGGCCGGCCGATCTTCATTGAGGGCCGGCTGCAGTACGACACCTGGGAGACCCCCGACGGGCGCCGGAGCAAGCTGCGCGTGGTCGCCGAGAGCTTCGAGTTCCTCGACTCCCGCGGAGGCGGGAGCACCCAGGGAGGCGGGACACGATCCGGCAGGAATGAGCCCCGGGCCGCGCCGGCGAAGAAGGAGACGGAGGACCATCCCGACGAGCAGTTCGACGTAGAGGACGACGAGATTCCCTTCTGAAGCTCCTGTAGCGGCTCAGAGGATCCAGCAGTAACGAAAGGCCCCTGATGGAAGTACTGCTGCGCCAGGACATTGAGAAGCTCGGCCGCATGGGCGAAGTTGTCGACGTTGCCAACGGCTATGCACGCAATTACCTGCTGCCGAAGAAGATAGCCGTTCCGGTGACCGCGGAGAACCTGAGGAAGCTTGAGGTGGTCCGCGAGGAAAGGCGCCAGCGCGAACGCGAAGAGCTGGCGCGAGTGGGTCGCCAGGCCGAGATGCTGGACGGCTTTCTGTGCTACGTACCCATGCGGGCCACCGAGAAAGGACACTTGTTCGGCTCGGTCGGCGCTCAGCAGATCGCCGATGAGCTCGCGGAAAGCGGCTTCGAGGGTATCCGTGCCAGCAACGTCAACCTGGATCGGCCAATAGAGGAAGTGGGCGACTTCGAAGTCGAAGTCATGCTCCATCCGGACGTGCGGGCCAACATATTGGTGCGCGTCGCCGCCGAACAGGAGGAGGATTAGGCTCGGCCCCATCGCCCCGAGGCGGTCCCTGCGCTGGATGATCCTTCCGGGTGTGCAAGATGCCTGATTCGGATGCCGGGCCACGGACCCCGCCACACGACCTGAGAGCCGAGACGGGCGTGCTCGGCTCAATGCTCCTCTCGCCGGATGCCATCCACATCGCCCGGGAGAGGCTCGCCGACTCCAGCTTCTACAAGCTATCCCACCAGGACATCTTCCGCGCCGTGCTGCAGCTTTCCGACGCTCACAACGCCGTGGACTTGATCCTGCTGCGCGACGAGTTGTCCAGGCAGGACGCCCTGGAGAAGGCCGGAGGCGAGGGCTACCTGCTGGAGCTGATGGAGGCCGTGCCCACCAGCGCGAACGCCGAGTTCTACGTCGAGATAGTCCGTGAGCACGCGTTGCGGCGGCAGTTGATCGAGACCGCCAGCCGGGTGCAGCAGAACGCCTACCAGGACTCCCAGGACGTGGACGCGCTGCTGGACGAGGCGGAGGCCAACATCCTGGCCGTCAGGCGGCAAAAGGACGCCGAGCAGGTCAAAGAGCTGAATGAAGTGCTGCAGACCATCGTGGCCCGGCTGGAGGAGCTCCATCAGCACCCCGGCCAGTTGACGGGGGTGGCCACGGGTTTCTACGATCTGGATGACATCACCGGGGGCTTGCAGCACGGCGAGTTCATCGTGGTGGCTGCCCGCCCGAGCATCGGCAAGACCAGCCTGGCCCTCAACATCCTGCACAACGTCTGCGTCGTGCAGCGCCGCCCCGCTGCCCTGTATACGCTGGAGATGCCGGCCGAGCAGATCGTCAGCAACTTCCTGTGTATCCACAACAAGCTGGACACCCACGATTTCCGGCGCGGCTCCCTGCGCCCCGAGCAGTGGGAGATTCTGGAGTCGTCTCTGGACGATCTGGTCGGGTTGCCGTTCTTTATCGACGACAGCCCGACGCTGCGCATACTGGACCTGCGCGCGCGGGCCCGGCGCCTTGTCCACCGCCATCAGGCGCAGCTCATCGTGGTAGACTATCTGCAGCTAATGACGGCCAACAGGGCGCATGAGAACAGGGCTGCCGAGGTAGCGGAGATAAGCCAGGGCCTGAAGGCGCTGGCACGCGAGCTGAACGTCCCCCTCGTAGCCGTCGCCCAGTTGAGCCGTCGGGTCGAGCAGGAGCAGCGCCGGCCCCGCCTGAGCGACCTGCGCGAGAGCGGCGCCATCGAGCAAGACGCGGACGTCGTGCTGCTGCTGCACAGATCACCCGAAGTCTCCGGCGAACCCGACGAAACGGCCGGAAGCGAAGCCGATATCATCGTCGCCAAGCAGCGGAACGGCCCGACCGGGGTGGTCCCCCTCGTGTTCCAGAAGCGCTACCTGCGCTTCGAATCACGGGCCGCCGCAACTACCGGCATGCCGGCCTACTGAGCGGAGACCCGATGAAGAGATCGCCCGCGACCAACCCACGCACCGCCCTGGTGGCACTGAGCTTCGCCGTGGCGGTCGCCTTGCTCTGGTGCGGCAGGCCTTGCGCCGCCGCCCAGGGCCCTGCGGGCGCGGAGGTCGTCCCCCTGGACCAGGCCGAAGGCGTGCGCGTAACGGGGGTCGCATTCCACGGCAACGACCACTTCTCCGCCAGACGCCTGAGGAAGCTGACAGGCGTGCAGCCAGGCGACCTAGTCACGCCGTACGAGGGCGAAGCACTGGCGCAGCAGATAGAGACGGCCTATCGGGAGAAGGGCTATTCGCTGGCAGCCGTCCACACCTTGATCCGCATCGTCGGCCCCGGCCAGCAGGAACTGCTCTTCGCTATCAGCGAGGGGCCGCGCACGTGGGTGGACGAGATCGAGTTCGAGGGGAACGCCCACGTTGACGCGGACGAATTGCTCGACGAAGTGGAGACCGGCACCCGCGGTTGGCCGGCATTCCTCTGGCCCGGCTGGTTCAAGGAGGACGTTTTCCGCGACGATCCGAGGAGGGTCGAGGCCCTGTACCGCGCCAGGGGCTATCTGGACGTGGCCGCCGGGGGCTACGTCAGCTACAGCGAGGACATGCGTCGCGTCACGCTGCGCGTGGTCGTCTACGAAGGCCCCCTCTACCGCGTGAGCGGCGTCTCGTTCGAGGGCAATGCCCTTTTCCGGGACTCCGAGCTGATGGACGCCCTGCCCTTCGAAGTGGGAGAGCCCTGCCAGCCGGACAAGCTGAACGATGCGGTGGCCCGCATCTCGGAGCTCTACGCCGCCCAGGGCTACATGGACGTCACCGTCCGCAAGGGCAACCTGCGCGCCGAATGGCTCTTCCCCGAGACGGGGACGCAGGTGCCGGTCAGGTTCACCATCACGGAGGGGGAGCCGGTTTTCATCCGCCGCATCGAGATAAGGGGGCTGGAGAAGACAAAGGAGCACGTCGTGCGGCGGAACCTGACTTTCTATCCCGGCGAGCGCGCCAGCACGAAGAAGTTCAAGGAGAGCCGGCAGGTGCTGACCAACACGGGCTACTTCGACCGCGCGGCGCTCGAGCCCGTCCAGATCTCCTTGGAGCCGGACGAAGGGACCTTGCGCGACGCCATCGTGGAAGTGAAGGAGGGCTCGACGGGATGGTTCATGCTCGGCGGCGCCGTGGGCAGTGAGTCCGGCCTGATCGGCGAGTTCTCCCTTGTTGAGGAGAACTTCGACCTGTGGAACTGGCCCTCCAGTTGGGGCGACCTCTGGCGAGGGAACGCCTTCCGCGGCGGCGGCCACAAGCTTTCCATAGTGCTCCGAGCCGGAACGCGACGCTCGTACTACGCCATCGACTTCCTGAATCCGTCCGTCTGGGACAGCGACTACAGCTTCGGCACCGGCCTTTACTCCAAGACGATCGCCCACGAGAAGTACGACGAGACCCGTACGGGCCTCCGGCTGACCGGAGGGCAGCAGCTATCGAAGTTCGTCCGCCGCTACGTCACGGTGGGCTACGAGAGCATCGACGTGGACAACGTGGATTCGGACGCGGCGGCAGACTTCTTTGCGGACGAGGGAAGCCATTCGAAGCCGTACGTCGCGGTTGGGGTGACCGTGGACCGCCGGGACAACCGCTTCGCGCCGACTGAAGGCTATTACGCCGCCGCCGAAGTTGAGGTGGCCGGCGCCGACGTGAAAACCGCAAAGCTCGACCTCCAGGCCAGGAAGTACTGGACCGTGCGCGAGGACCGCGGCCGCCACAAGCACGTCATCGGCGTGAGCGGGCGCATGGGTCTGGTGGACGCCTACAGCGGCGATAGAGTCCCCGTGTTCGAGCGGTATTACGCCGGTGGCTTCAGCACGATCCGGGGGTTCGACTTCGAAGGCGTCTCTCCCGTCGACCCGGTGACGAAGGACCAGATTGGCGGGGAGTCCATGCTGGTCGGGTCGGCGGAGTACAGCCTTCCGCTCTCGGAGGAAGACCAGCTCCGACTGCTGTTCTTCGCCGATGCCGGCTACGTGAAGGAGGACGTCTCGGACGTCCTGAGCGGCTGGGACGAGCTTCGCCTGTCGCTGGGGACGGGAATACGCTGGCGAGTTCCCTTCCTGGGGGGAACCGGGATCGAGATAGATCTCGCATTCCCGGTCATGAAGGAGTCCGAAGACGAAACGCGCAACTTCCACTTCTCCCTCGGCGCACAGCGGCAGTTTTAGCCGTTGTGACGGGAAGCGCCTTCGTTTAGACTAGATGGGCCACGTCGAGGAGGGGAAGGCAAAACCATGAGCAAGACGACCCGCGTACGTCTTTCTGTCGGCCTGTTCCTCGTGCTCTCTGCGGCCGCTGCGGCGGCGCTCGGGCCCGGCCACGCCGCGCACGGCGCCGTGCCGGGCGGTGCCCTGCCTCCGGCGACGGCCGGCTTGCGAGTGGGCGTAGTCGACATGGACCGCGTGCTCCAGAGCAGCGGCGAATGGCGCGACGCCACGGAGGAGCGCGTGCGCATGATGGACACGATGAGGCGCTCCCTCAACAAGCTGAGCCAACGCGTACAGGTGTTGCGCAACGCCTACGACAACCTGCCCCCAGGCAGCGACGAACGTCGGGCCAAGGGGGCGGAGATCGAGCAGGCGCTTGCCGAACTTCAGCAACAGCGCATGGAATACGAGCAGCAGATCGCCGAACGTCACAATGAAGCCATCCGCAACATCTTCGGCAAGGTGAGCGCGGCCGTGAGCTCGTACGCCCAGCAGCACGGCTTGAGCCTGGTCCTGAAGAAGCAGAAGCTCGAGCTTACGGGCCCACAGACCGTGGAGCAAAGCCTGACCCTGGCCACCGCCGAGGTGCTCTACGCCGATCCCGCGCTTGACATCAGCGACGCCGTGATCGAGCGGCTGAACGCCGCCTATTCGGGTCCCATCGAGGTGAGGTGACGTGGCCCGCGCGCAGAGGACCATCGGGGACGCGGTCGATCTGTCGGGAGCCGCCCTGTTCTCGGGCCGTCCGGTCAACGTGCGCCTGTTGCCGGCCGAGCCGTCGACCGGCTTCCTGTTCGTGCGAACCGACCTGCCGGACCATCCCGTCGTGCCCGCAACCACCGAGGCCCAGCAGGAGGACTTCCGCTGCACGGCCCTGCGCTGGAACGAGGTGGAAGTGAAGGCCACCGAACACCTTCTGGGCGCCTGCATGGGCCTTCAGGTGGATAACCTGATCATCCAACTGGACAGCGACGAAATGCCGGCGCTGGACGGCAGCGCGTCCGAATACGCTCGCTGCCTGGTCGAGCACGGGATCGTCGATCAGAATGCGGAACGCAAGGTGCTGAAGGTGGAACAGACCGTCACCGAGTCCCGGGACGGCGCCACCATCGTTGCCATGCCGGAGGAGGAAGGGCTGACCGTCAGTTACGTGCTCGACTTCGAGGAGGGCTATGGCCCAACCGAGGCGTACACCTTCGAGCTGACGCGGGACAACTTTCTGCAGCAGCTTGCGCCGGCGCGGACCTTCGCGCTGGAAGAGGACCGAAAGGCCTTCGAGCGGCAGTCCCTCGGCGGGGGAGTGAGCGACGACAATGCCTTCATCGTCTGCCGAGACGGTGTGACCAAGAAGCCGCGCAGCCTGAGCCCGGCGGAGATGCGCTTTCCCGACGAGGCCGTCCGACACAAGATCCTGGACCTGCTGGGCGACATGGCCCTCGCCAACGTGGACGTTCGCGCCAGGATCGTGGCCGTCAGAAGCGGGCACAGGCTCAATGCCGCCTTCGCCCGCCGGTTGCGCAGCCTGCTGGAAGAGGAAACCGGCGTCGAGGAGTACCTGGGCGTGCGCGAGATACGCCGCGTCCTGCCCCACCGCTATCCCTTCCTCATGGTCGACCGCATACTGCGGGTCGAAGAGAACAAGATAGTGGGCCTGAAGAACGTGTCCGTGAACGAGCCGTTCTTCCAGGGGCACTACCCGGACTACCCCATATTCCCGGGTGTGCTGCAGCTCGAGGCGCTGGCGCAGACGGCCGGGATGCTGTTCCTGCGTAAGCTGGAGCACACGGGCAAGGTGGCGCTGCTGGTCAGCATGGACGGTGTGAAGCTACGCCGCCCGGTCCTGCCGGGCGACCAACTGACGCTCACCGTGGAGGCCGTGCGCTTCCGGTCGCGCGTGGCCATGGTCAAAGCAAATGCCACCGTGAACGGGGAAATCGCTTGCGAGGCAGAGATGCGGTTCATGCTCGTTGAGGCCGACGCCATCTGAAGGTCGCTTCGCCGGCATCTTCTGACCCGAGAAAGCTTTCCCGCAAGGCTCAGACAACATGAAGATACATCCCACGGCTACAGTCGAGAGCGGAGCCGCGGTCGGCAGGAACGTCACCATCGGTCCGCAGGCCTACGTCGGCCCAGAGGTGGTGATCGGCGACGATTGCATCCTCGGGCATGGCTGCCACATCGAGGGCAGCGTTACCATGGGCACGAACAACATGCTCGCGCCCTACGCCGTCCTCGGTACGGCCCCGCAGGACCTCAAGTACCACGGCCAGAAGACTCAACTCATAATCGGCGACGACAACGTGTTCCGCGAGTTCGTCACCGTCAACATCGGCACCGTCACCGGCAACGCGGCCACGCGCATCGGCAACCGCAACTACCTCATGATCTGCAGCCACGTGGGGCACGACTGCGTGCTGGAGGACGACGTCATTCTGGTCAACTCCGTGCTACTGGGCGGCCACTGCCACGTCGAGTCGGGCGCTCAACTAACCGGCGCAGCAGCGGTCAACCCGTTCGCCACGATCGGCCGGCACGCCTACGTCGGCGGGCTGAGCCGCATCATCCACGACGTGCCGCCCTTCATGAAGGTCGAGGGGAATCCGTCCAGGGTCCGCGGGGTCAACGAGATCGGGCTGCGAAGGGCCGGCTACGAACAAGACGTCATAGAGGACCTCTGGGAAGCCTACAAGGCGATCTACCGCACAAAGGAGCTCAACCGCGCCGTCATCTACGACCGGATCGAGAGCGATCCCAGTTCCACTCCGGAGGCCATCTACCTGGCCCGCTTCCTACGGCGGTCGCGCGACTCCTCACAGGGACGCTACCTGGAGGGCCTTAGAAAGGCCTGACCAGGCTGCCGGCCCAGTCTGTTCACGGAATTGAGAGGCGAGACATGAAACCTGAAGAAACGAAGAAGACCGGTCAGAGGATAGCGGTCTTCGGATTGGGCAGGTTCGGCTTCGAGCTCGCCGTGCGTCTGGCGGAGCTCGGCCGCAGCGTTCTCGCCGTCGACTCCCATCCCGAGCTGGTCGACGAGATCGACCAGCGCGTCGCCCGGGCCATCTGCCTGGATGCCACCAACGAATTCGCAATGACGAAGCTCGACCTGGGCTCGATCGACGCGGCGGTCGTCTGCATCGGCAGGAATATCGAGGCCGGCCTGCTCGTCACCGCCGTCTTGCAGCGCCTCGGCGTCAAGGAGATATGGGTCCGGGCCATCGATCAGAACCAGGCCCAAATACTCGAAGCCATGGGCGTGCGGCGGATCATCAGCCTGGAGAAGGAGATGGCCCGCCAGGTGGCCCAGCAGATAGCGATGCCCGGCACCCAGGTGCTGGCCCCCATCACGACGAACCACTCCCTCGCCGAGGTCAAGGCCAGGCCCGAGTTCGTCGGCAAGACCCTCCATCAACTGGACTTCAGGAACCGCTACGGAGTGAACGTCGTCGCCATCAAGACGCGTGAGGTGACCACCGGCCCCGAAGGGCCGGAGAAGGTCGAAGTGCGCGTCAACGACCTGCCCCACGCCGACGACGTGATCGAAGAAGGCGCCGTGCTCGTCATCGTCGGCCCGGACGAGAAGATCGTCGAGCTCCAGACCGGGCACTGACGGGCTCCCCCGCCCTCATTCGTCCCCGAAGCCCTCCGGGTGCGTGCTGTGCCAATGCCACGCTGTCTGCACGATGCGCTCGATCTCCGGCCAGCGCGGCTCCCAGCCCAATTCTCGTCCGATCTTCTCCGGTGAGCCCACCAGCTCGGGCGGGTCGCCGGGCCGTCGGTCGACCTCCAGGACGGGGAAATCCCTGCCGCTCACAGCCTTGACCACTTCGATGACCTCGCGCACCGAATGCCCCTGGCCGGTGCTCAGGTTGAACACCATCGGTCCTCGCTCGTCCAGTGCCTCCATGGCCATCACGTGCGCGGCCGCCAGGTCGAGAACGTGGACGTAGTCGCGGATGCAGGTGCAGTCCGGCGTCGGGTAGTCCGTGCCGAAGATGGAGACGGAGTCGCGCTTGCCCAGCGCCGCGTGGATGACCAGCGGGATCAGGTGCGTCTCAGGATCGTGGTCCTCGCCGATGCTGCCGTCCGGGGCGGCGCCCGCGGCGTTGAAGTAGCGCAACGAGGCATACTTCAGCCCGTAAGCTGCGGCGTAGTCGGCCAGCGCGCCTTCCACGGCCGCCTTCGTCCGGCCGTAGGGGCTGATGGGCTGGATGCGCGCGTCCTCGCGGATGGGCACGCGCTCCGGCACGCCGTAGATCGTGCAGGAGCTGGAGAAGACGAACCGGTCCACGCCCGCCCGCCGCATCGCGCGCAGGAGCTTCAGCGTGTTGACCAGGTTGTTGAAGTAGTACTTCTGCGGCTCCCGGACGGACTCCCCCACGTAGGCGCTGGCGGCGAAGTGCATCACGGCGTCCGCCGCGGTGTCGACGAGCGCCGTTTGCGTCTGCGCCTCGTCGCCCAGGTCGCCCCGGATCAGGGGGCACTCCCCGACGGCCCGTGCATGTCCTTCGGACAGGTTGTCGAAGACGACGGGCTCATGGCCGAGCCGCCACAGCTCCATCACGGTGTGGCTGCCAACGTATCCGGCGCCGCCGGTCACCAGAACCTTCATGCATTATCTCCTCGAGATCGGCCACGCCATCTTACCACGCGGACGCGGGGAACTCAGCGGAAGAACCGCTGACGTCGGCGCAACCGCCGGCCCAATCGACCACCGCCGGCACGGAGCAACGCGATGGCGCGACAGGTCACTGAGGACCCTAGCGACCGGCCCGCTCAGAAAGGTAGGTCTCCAGATAGTCGCGAGCCATGCGCTCCCGGCTGAAGCGCCGGCCCACGTAGTCCCGCTGCTCCGCCACCTCGCCGGCGGGCCGCTCAACGCGCACCAACTCGCGCATGGCTCGGTGAAGACCGTCAACATCGCCCGGACGGACCCATCGGACGAACCGCCCGCCGATCTCAGACAGGCCGTGGACCCGCGACCCGATGCAGGGCAGGCCTGCCGCCATGCCCTCGACCAGAGTGGTGCCGAACGCCTCCCAGCGCGAGGGGTTGACGAACACGTTGACTTCAGCCAGGAAACCGGCCACATCATCGACGAAACCGGCGAACTCCACGCGCTCCGCGACGCGTTCTTCACGGGCGAGGCGCTCAAGCGCCGCCCTGTGGGGGCCATCCCCCGCGATCTTCAAGCTGGGCTCCGCATCATGGCACGCCAGCCGGGCGAAAGCCCGTATCAGCACGTCGAAGCCCTTGTGCTCCGGCACCAGCCGACCCACGGCGCCGAAGACGGACCCGGGAACCGGCGTAACGTCAAGGAAGGGCGCCAGCTCGATCCCGTTATGGATCACCCTCTCTCGGACTGCCGCCCCGGCCGTCCGGCGCTGATATCGCCTGACGGCGGCAGACACATAGACGTGCGTGCCGCCCAGACCCTTCAATAGCCTGTAGAAGGCACGGCGCAGGGGCCAGCGCCGCGGTGCGATCGCGTGGTAGCTCCAGACCGACGGCGCCCTGACTCCCGTGAGGGCCAGCGTCGCAGCAGCGAGGTGCCCGTGGAAAAGGTGGGCGTGGATCAGGTCCGGGGCCCAGTCGACCACGAATCTGCGCAGCCGCCAGAGGCGCCACGCGTCCCTTGGCCTGTCCATGCGGGCACAGAACACCGGAAACCCCTCGGCCTCCAGTACCCGGCGGGCCTTGCCCCGGCCCTCAGTTCCCTCGAACAGGCCAGCGACCGCGCACGTGATCCCCATCTGCCTCAGGCATTGCACCGTGTTGATGATCGCGCGCTCCGCTCCGCCCAGGCGCAGGTCGGTTGTGAGCATCAGAACCCGCAATGAATCTCCTCTCATTTCATCCCGAGACCGTCACGGTTTCTTCGTGCCTATCGAGCAAGAGCCCGAACTTGCGCTGATGACTGGATTCCGTCCGATCATGGGCGGGCCCTTCCCTCCGTGATCTCCCCGGAAAGGCCCGTCCCGAGGACCTCCGCTGCTTCACCAAGGGAGCCATGACAGGCGCATACCTCGGTTCGCGCCGCTCGGCAGATCGGTCAAGAGCAGTGCATTGACGAAGATCCTGATGGCTCCACACCTCCATGCGCAGCGCGCGGCAAGACTACTCGTCCGCCCCGTCCAGGTAGCCGAGGGCCTGAAGCCGCGCCTTCACCGCTTCCTGCTCGGCTTCGGACAAGGGCTGGACCGCTGCCCTGCGCTCGAACTGCGGCCTCTGCCGGCTCACGTGTTCCCGGAGCAACTGCCGGAGCCGGGGCAAGACCTGCCCTCCGTCGCTCACGGGTCTCATCTCCCCGGGGTCGGACGCAACGTGGTAGAGCTCCTCCGTATCCCGCTCGGCGTCGCGGATCAGTTTCCACTCCGCAGTCCGCAGGGCCACGCGCCTGGGCGTCTCGGAGACGAACATGCGGTACGCCGTCTCGGCGAACACGGCCTTGCGAGGCCGGTCGGCGAACATCGAGCGCCCCTCGAACGTCCGACTGGGGGTCACGCCCGCCAGCTCGCAGAGCGTCGGCCCGAGGTCTATCAGCGACGCCACGTCGCGTCTGACCTCGTGCGGGGGCCCCGGCGCCCTCACGATGAGAGGCACGCGGATCAGCTCATCGTACAGCAGGTCGCCATGCAGGCACAGCCCGTGCTCCATGAACGCCTCGCCGTGGTCGGCGGTCAGCGCGATGACCGTCTCGTCCCAGAGCCCGTTGCCCCTCAGGAAGTCGAACAGCCGTCCCAGACAGTCGTCCACATACTGGACTTCACGCAGGTAGATCTGTCGAAGCCGGGCCAGGTCGTCCGCAGTCAGGCGGCCGGGGTGCCGCAGTGCTTTGTCCGAAAGCCGGCGGGCCTCGGCCCTCTCGGCTTCCCCGAGGTCCGCAAGCCGGGTCGCGTACGGCCAGTGGGCGTCCATGTAGTGGATCCAGAGGAAGAACCTGTCGCCCGCGCCGAGCAGCCATTCGGTGGCCAGCTCATCGATCCGGTCGGCGTCCTCGCGCGGGAGCGCCAGAGCGGTGCGCCGCCGCGCCAGCGCGCGGTACGCGCGCCGAGCCAGCCGGAACAGGGACGGGAAACGCCTTGCAGCGGGCCCCCCAACCGACTGGAGGAAGCGCTGGCCCCTGCGTCGGGCGGCGCTCCCTTCTTCCCCGGATACCGAATCCCAGAACGTGTCGAATCCCACGCCGTAGCCTCGCGCCCGGCACAGCAAAGGGTTGGAGTGGAACGCGGCGGTACGGAATCCGGCCGCACGGAAGCACTCGGCCACGGAAACCCGGACGCCGAAATCCTGCACGGAGCCGCCCGTCGTCGGGTAGTTGGAGCCCAGGATGCCCGGAAACGACTGAGTGGTATGCGGGCCCGTGGCGAATGCCTGCTCGAACACCACGCCCTCCCGGCCGAGCCCGTCAATTGTGGGCGTTAGCCCGGCCCCGCCGTGAAGGCCCACAGCGTCGGCCCGCAGGCTGTCCACGGTGATCAGTATGACCTTGGTCGCACGCTCAGTCATCCCAGGGACTTCGCTCTGGCACAAGGGATCTCAGCGCCCGCAACAGCTTCTCAAACTGGTACTGCTGGCTGAACTCGGCAGTGTCCAGCCCTGCCTGGAGCTCGGCGAGGCGCCGGTCGGCGATCCTCGTGAACACGTCGAGCGCCTGCTCGGCGGTCGCTGCCAGGAACGCACCGGAGAATCGCCCCAGAAGCTGGCCCAGCGCCGACTCGGGCGCGGCGAACGCAACGATGGGACGGTTCAGGGCGATGTAGTCGTAGACCTTGGCGGGCAGCGATACGTCGGAGATCGCATTGAGCACCAGGCAGTCCGCCGATGGCAGCTCCCGCATGCCGGCCGCGTAGGGCTGCATGCCCGCCGATTGGAAGCAGGCCAGCAGTCCCTCCCGTCGGAAAGCTGCCTCCAGTTCGGGCTCGGGCGCTCCCAGATGCACCACCTGCACACGCCGCCCCACGTGCAACCTGGCCACGGCGCGTGCAAGCTGCCGTGAGTCCTCCGCGCAGTAGCTGGCGAACTTGCCGAAGATGGCGATGCGAAACACGTCGTCCCGCGGTTTGGGCGGCACGTCGAGGCCGGCCAGGGCCTCGGCGTCGTATCCCCATCGGACCGTCACAAAGTCGCGCGCCGGCTTCGTCTCGTAGCGCTCCCGGTACATGCGCGTCTGCAGGTCCGTCGTGTGGACAACGAGCGACGCGCCTTGCACCGCCCAGGCCTCAGCCGCCCGGTCAAAGGCTTGGCGCAGCCCCGATCGCTGCCCCATCCTGTATCTCGTCCTGCCCATGTAGAACACGTCCGCGAAGTCCAGGACGTACCGCAGGCCGTGCCGCAGGCGGAAGTGCCTGGCCAGGGGGAAGTACCAGAACGGATGCCCGCAGAGGTAGAGCAGGTCGAACGGATCGGAGGTCCGCACGGCGCGCTCGATGGCCGCGGCGTAGGCCCGCACCAGCGCTGCGTTCCTCAACGCCGCCGCAGCCGGCCCGCCCACGGGCGTCCTCCGCAGCAGCGCCCCACGTGGGACCTCGAACACGTCCACCTCACGCCGAACTGCGCCGTCCAGGTGGACACGTGCCCCATAGAACTCCGAGGCAGCGGTCACAACCCCCGGGCGAAGGCCTTTGTGTAGCAGGAAACGCGCCAGCCGGGTCGAGCGAATCGCGCCCGTCTCCGAGGAGGGCTCGAAGTAGTGGCAGACGATCAGCATCCGTGGCCCTTTCACCGACCTCGTTCCTCCATCGGGCAGGCGGGCTCCGCGTTCCGATCCCCGCTGCCGGGCAGGGACCGTCGAAATGCACACCCACTCAAGAGCCCTGCGAGCGCCGCGGCAAGGACTGCTGCCGTCTGGGGGGTGAACGCCAGGGCGGGCACAAGCCGCACGGCGGCTGACAGGCGCGTCAGGGATGTGCTGAACCGGCCCGCGCGCGCCTCGCGCCAGGCGCGCCACCGCAGCTTCCTTCCGTCTTGCTGCGCCAGCGCCCGTCGGACCCGCTCCCGCTCGCGTTCGGAGAGCGCGCCGAGATGCCTGGCCCGGACTCTGACGGCCTCCGCAAGATACTCGTCTTCGTAGGTCATCGTCTTGCTGGCCGGGTGTAGCCGGTAGAGGGAGAGCACGGAGTCCACCCATTCGAGCCGGCAGCCGGCGGCGACCATCCGAAGCCAGTACTCGTAGTCCATCAGGAGCTGGAATTCCGTCGAGAACGGCCCGACGCGTTCCGCCACCTCTCTGCTCCAAAAGGTCGAGGGCTGAAACAGGCAGTTCCGCACGAACCAGCGCCACCTGCTCTGCCAGGGCTCCTTGGGCCAGTCACTTCTGCCGCGGGCGCCCGGCCCGAAGAACAGGCATCGGCCGGAAACCCAGTGAACGTCGGGCCTGGCGAGAGCGCGCGCCACCTTGCCGAGCGCGCCTGGCGTGTAGAGGTCGTCGCTGTTCAGATAGGCGAGCACGGCGCCCGTGGCTCGCCCCAGGCCCTTATTGATCGCGTCGGTCTGGCCGCTGTCGGGTTCACTCACCCACCAGGCCATCCATGGCTCGTACTTGCGGATGATCTCTAGCGTGCCGTCCGTCGAGCCGCCGTCGACGATGATGTACTCGAGGTCCGGATAGCCCTGGAGCAGCACCGAACGGATCGTCTCCTCGATGAAGCGCCCCTGGTTATAGGAGGGGGTCACAACGCTGACGCGTGGCCAGGGCGAACCGTCCGGCATGCGGTCGGGCAGTGGAGGGCTCTCTTCAGTCCACGGCCAGCCCGTCTTGCCCGCCGGGGGCGGCGGCAGCTCATTCAGGCGTGGCGAGCGCACCTGGGCTCCTCCTCCGCTCCTCAATCAGTTCTTCGTAGAGCGCAAGGTAACGCTCAACCATCAGGCGGACGTCATACTCGTCCTCGGCGATCCGGCGGCAGACGGCGGACGTCTCCTTGCGCTTGTCGTTGCTGTTCAGCGCCTCATGCAGGCATCGGGCCAGGTCCCGGGCATCCTCCGGCTCGGCCAGCCAGCCCGTCCGGCCGGGGCGCACCACGTCCGGGACGCCTCCCGCCCGGAACGACACGCACGGCGTGCCGCACGCAATGCTTTCCACCAGGCCGTTGGGCAGGTTGTCCATGCGCGTTGGCAGGACGAAGACGTCGGCGGCCGAGTACGCGGCGGCCAGGAGCAGTTCGCTGTCGACCTGCCCCAGGTCCAGAACTGGATAGGGCGACTGCGAGGCAAGCAGGCTGCCGGCCTGCCCAGCTACCAGGAGGCGGAGTTCCGCCTCCCCGTTCGCGTGGAGGGTACGCAACGCCTCGATCAGCAGGTCCGGCCCTTTGCGGCGGTCGGCCAGACTCTGGGCGCAGAACATAACCACCTTCTCCGCCGGGCCAAGCCGCAGCGTGCTCCGGGCGACGCGCCTGTCGACGGGCCGGAAGACGTCAAGGTCCAGCCCATTCGGGATGTGCACGGCACGGAACCCGCGCGTCAGGGACGATCGTCTGGTCTGCGCCAGAAGCCACCGGGACGGCGCGACGAGCACCGGGCTGATGCGGCGATAGATCCGCGCACGGGCCCTGTAGAGCAGGCGCGTCGCGTCCCAGCCTATCCTCGGCGGCCCGGCCAGGTTAGGGCATCTGCCGCAGCCCGTCAGCCAGCGATCGCACGCCATCGGATACGCACAATGGCCGGTCAGGGCCCACATGTCGTGAAGCGTCCAGACAAGCGGCGCCCTGCGCTCCAGGCGCGACAACAGGAACAGGGACATGGCGCCGCCGTGCACGTTGTGCAGGTTGATCACGTCCGCCCACGCGGCATGGCGTCGGTGGCCGACCCACGAAGCAACGTCGGCGAGGCCATCGAGGCCCGCATGGATCTCTAGCACGCGGTTCAGGCGCCTGAGGCGGTTCCATAGACGCGTTTCGGGCACCCAGCCCTGCACGTCCGCGCGGCCCGGAACGGTGCGCCGGGCCACTGTGCGCGAGCAGTGACCTGCCTTGCGCAGGCCCTCGTGCAGGCGAAAGGCGGCCCGACCTGCGCCGCCCCGTGCCGCCCACGTGTTCACGTGCAAGACGTTCATGTTCACGTTTCACCGGCGCCAGTCGCACCGGTTTGAGGGTAATTCGTCCGGTACCACTCGACGGTCGCCCGCAGCCCGTCCTCCAGGCTCGTCGGCGGCACCCAGTTCAGTGCCTCATTCATGCGGGACACGTCCAGCACCTTTCTCATCGCGCCGTCCGGTTTGGAGGCGTCCCACTTCACCTTGCCCTCGAAGCCCGTGATGCGGGCGAGCATCTCGGCCAGCTCCTTGATGGAGGTGCCGGTGCCAGTGCCCACGTTGAGCGGTTCCGGGGCGTCGTACCGCTCGGCCGCACGGACCACTGCCTCAGCGCAGTCCGGCGCGTAGAGGAACTCGCGGATGGGGGCGCCGGTGCCCCAGCAGTCGACAGCCGGATCGCCCCGGTCTGCGGCTTCGACGAACTTCCTCACCAGAGCCGCCACGACGTGGCTCTCCTCCGGGTCGAACTTGTCGTGCGGGCCGTACAGGTTCGTAAGCACGAGAAAGATCGAGTCAAGGCCATACTGCTCTCTATACGCCCTGGCGCCGAGGTAGAGCGCCCGCTTCGAGAAGCCGTAGCACTCGACGCTCGCATGCATGGGACCGGCCAGGAAGTCCGCCTCATTCAGCGTGCCCGTCACGTCGCCCGGATATGCGCAGGCCGAGCCGATGATGACGACCTTCTCCACGCCGTGCCCGCGGCACGCTTCCAGGACGTTGCAGCTCATCGTAAGGTTGTTGCGGAAGATGTCGGCCGGATAGAGCCGGTTGTAGCCGATGCCGCCGACGGCGGCGGCCGCGTGCACGACAACCGCGGGGCGGAAGCGCTCGAACGCGCTCCGGGTGTCCTCCGGGCGCGTCAGGTCGTAGTCGGCACTGCGGGGCGCGGTCACGTCGGCGCCGGCCCGCCTGAAACGCGCGACCAGGTGCGTCCCCAGAAAGCCGCCGCCGCCCGTTACCATGACCGCTCTGCCTTGCACCTGCACGGATGCCTCCTCACGACTCGATGTTCGAGTAAGGGTTATGCAGGGCAATCATCGCGCAGCCTGCAACCAGTTCGTCGATGCCCCGCTCCAGGCTCGTCCGCGGCTCGAAGCCGGCCTCGCGCACCCTGGCGTACGAGACCGCGTAGTCCCTCTGGTCTGGATCCGACTCCAGGTCGGCGTAGTAGAGCTGATAGTCCACCTTCTCCCTGATGGCGAGGGCCACTTCTTGCTTGGTGTAGTTCATGCTCTCGCTGCCGACGTTGTAGACCCGGTCCTCCATGGCGTCGAAGTTCTCAACCGCATGGATGACGGCGCGCGCCATGTCCCGCACGTGGATGAAGGTCCGGCGGAAGTCTTTCTCGTACAGGAGCAGGTAGCCGTTCCTGACCGCCTGGAACGCGAAGTCGTTGACCATCAGGTCCAGCCGCAGGCGGGGCGATAGGCCGAAGCCGGTGGCGAACCTGTAAACGACGACGTTCCCGCTGTCGAGCAGGCGACGTTCGGCGTCCCGCTTCGTCTCGCCGTAGACCGAGAGCGGGTTCGGGGGCGTCTCCTCGGTGCAGACGCCGTCCACGGCCCCGTAGACGCTGCCGGTGGAAGCGAACACAACGCCCACGTCCGGGCTACGGGCTTCGTCAACGTTGGCGGTGCCCTGGAGGTTGACTTCCCGGGCCGCCTGCTCGTGAGCCCGGCAGGCGGGTGCGCCGACTATGGCTGCCAGGTGGATGATGAGGTCCACGTCGCCTGCAGCGGCCCGGAGCGCTGCCGTATCGCGCACGTCTGCCTTGACGAACTCGAAGCCGCTGTCGTGGAAGCAAGCCAGCAGGCTGTCCTGCCCGTACATCAGATTGTCCAGCGCCCGCACCTCGTAGCCGAGCCGGAGCAGATCGGGAATCAACACTGAGCCGACGTAGCCGGCGCCGCCTGTGACGAGAACTCTCATCTTTTCCCTCGCTCTGAAGCAATCCGCCCGCATCCGGGCAATTCCATGCCTGCCGTCAGTCCGAAAGGAACCGGACGATCCTGCGCCGCACCGAGCGGGGCAGGGCCGCGTGCACCAGGTCCCGAAGCTTCTCCTTGAGCCAGCCACGGTCCAGCCGTTCGTACTCACGTTCCGACCGGCGCGAAGGGTCGAGGCCACGCGTCGGCAGTGTCTCCAGCGCCCGTTCGCGCTCGCTGAATATCTCCCGTTGGCGGCGCGTCCGTCTCAGGCTCCGGGCGTCGGGGGCGTGGCAGCCCGGATGGTGGCCGTGATAGACGAACTTCGACGGGTGCCACTTGATGCAGAGGCCCAGCGCCTTGAGCCGGCGCGCCGTATCCTGGTCCACGGAGGAGTAGCCGCGCCAGAGCCGATCCTCCTCGTAGCCGTTGATGGCCTCCAGCCATTTCTTCCTGACCGTGAGGCATCCGCCGTAGTTCTCCGGATACCTGAGCCGGCCCACTCGCTCCAGCTCTTCGATGGTGCGGGGCACGGGCCGATCCGTCGGCGCTTCGTCCATGCGGTAGAAGTAGAGGGCCAGCTCGTCGACGCGCTCATGCTGGCGGACCACTTCCTCCAGGAAATCGTCCTCGAAGATGACGTCCGCGTCGGGGATGACGATCAGGTCGCCTCGCGCGCGTCGCAGGCCTTCGTTGACACACGCACCGATGATGTGCTCGTTCTCGCGGCCGGGGTGGGGGTTGCCGAGAGCGATGGCGCTGACGTTCTCCCGGCCTTCGAGCAAAGCGAGCACCTGCGGATCGGCTTGCTCGAAGTACTCTACGAAGATGACCTCGTACCTGTCCTCGGGCAGCGTCTGGGTGAGCGCACAGCGCACGGCGTCGAAGTTCTCCCTGAACGATCCGTCCCAGCAGATGACGGAAACGAACTCAACCGCCGGCCCATTCCGTTGCTCAACCATGTATCCTTGCTCGATCTCTATCAGTCCACGTAGCCCAGGCCCCTCAGATGCCGCAGGACCTTCTCTTCGTCGTCCGCCGTCAGATCGATGGCCGGACCGCAGCGCCCTTCTTCCCAGTAATGCTTCACGCGGTCCAGCAGCGCCTGATACTCCGCCGGGAGTTCGCGAGCGTCGACGCGGCGCGGGCGCTCCTCAAGCGGGTCCTCCTCCAGGTCCACCATGAAAAGCGGCGCCTCGCGCCACCGGAAGCGGTCCGGAGCCGGCGCATCCGACGACGGCGCGGCAGCGCCGCCCTCCCGCCACAGCAATCCGGCCGCCTTGCGCCGCACTCGTTGCTGCAGCTCCCAGGCTCCGCCCGGCAGAAGCGAAGTGGCCAGAGGCCGGAACCGCGACAGCGTCTGGCGCAGACCTCGCCAGGCGCTCCGCAGGCGGGCAATCAGGCGCCGCCCCGGCCGCATGAATCGCCAGAGACGGGGCGGGCCCGGCTGCCAGATCAGTTTCCTCCCTGCCGACCGGGCGCAGACCTGGAAGGGCTCGCAGGGGTCGCTCTGCTGGGCGCGCCACATGTCGTCTCCATGCCGGCGCTTCCTCGGGTAAGTGCGCCAGGCCTCGGCCACGTGCACGGCGGGCGTCGCCGGTGAGGCGAGCAGCGATTGGCCGTCCGTTCTGCCGCCCAGACCGACCGCGGAGGGCGTCGCACGCAAGTAGTCGAGCACGGTCGGCGCCACGTCCACAAGGGAGACCTGCCGGTCCACTCGAGCACCTTCCAGGCCGGGCCCGCGCACGGCCAGCGGCACGCGGATGACATCCTCGAGCAGGCTCGGCGAGTGGCTCATCGGCGGCCCGATGAAGTCGGGGAGCAGCGCCTCTCCGTGGTCGGCGAACACGACGACGAGCGCCTCGTCGTACAGCCCGGCGCCACGCAGAGCCGCGACGATCCGGGGCCAGCGAACGGCGTCGAACCAGTTCACGCCGCGCACGTACCAGTCCAGCAGCAGCGCCGCCGCCCGCCGGTCACCCAGGCGGGCCCGCGCATTCGCGCAGACCCAGAAGTAAAAGTCCATCTTGTCCCGGTCCCGCTCGGGCGGCGCGCCCGCAACGCCCAGGCGGCGGAAGATCTGGCGTCGGGCGGCATCCCATGCCCCCCTGTGGCAATCCACCTGCGGCACGCCGGACGAGCAGTAAGGCGCGTGCACGTCGAACGTGTGGATGAAAAGCAGGCACGGCCGGGACTGCTCGGCGCAATGCGCGCAGGCGTCCTGCTCATCGGCAAAGAACGCGTCGAAACCACGCAGTATGTCCGAGCCGGTCCTGAGCGCCGTCTGCGTGCCGCCTTCCTGCACGGCGACGGTCGCGTAGCCCTGGCCTTTCAGTTCCTGTGCCAGCGTGCCGACGCCGTCTGCCATGGCCCACTTGTAGAAGCCCCGAACGCCGTGCTTGTTCGGATACAGTCCGGTCATGACGGAGGCGTGCGCACTGGTGGTGTAGGGCGCCGTCGTCAGAGCCTGGGTGAAGCAAAGGCCCTCCGTGAAGAATTCGTCCAGGTTCGGCGTGCGGAGCTTCGAACCCAGGCCCCAGGCATTGAGGTGCGCCTTGTCCGGGCAGGCGCCCACGCAGTCATAGCGCAGCGTGTCGAGCGATATGAGGACTACGTGCGGTCTGCCGGTCCTGGTCGGGGCAGCTTGCATTGATCACTCAGTCGATGTAGCCAAGTTGACGCAGGCTCTCGATGACGCGCCCGTCTCGTGAGGCATGCTCGACGGCGGCTTTGGGCTGCGACTTCATCGGAAGAAGGTGGCCTCCGAGCGCCCGCCGCGTGCCGTCGGCCTCCTGGCCCGAGAGCTCGATCTCGTCCGCGCCGTTCTTCATGCGGAGGGCCAGGTCATAGCCGCTGCACGTGCGGATCAGGACGTCGTTTCCCAGCCGGACGGCCTGGAGATGAGCGTCAGTTGCCTTAGGTCTAACGTGCGAGGGGGTCCAACCCAGGTCAGCCGCCGCTCGCAAAGCCATCCGGAACCTGTGAAGCTCGCCGTCCGGATCGGAGAAGGAATACATGGGCCGTTCGCCGGCCATGCCGGCCGTCACCTCCAACAGGCTGCCGCTGCCGGCCGGATGATCGGCCCCGTCCTGGACTCCCGCCCACTGCAAGATGAGGGAGCGGACCCAATGCGTCTGCACCGGCGTCCTGACGCGCACGCCTGCTTCCAGCTCTCCGCATCTGACGAGCAATGGCACGTGGACGAGCGGCTCATACAGAAACACCCCGTGCCCGAAGAAACCACGCTCCCCGAGAAGCTCCCCGTGGTCAGAGGTGACAACGACGTTGGTCGTCTCATCGGCCAGTGACCCGTCAATCCCGCTCAGTATCTCACCGGTCATCCGGTCGGCGTAGTGCACCGAGGCGGCGTACGACCACCGAAGTCGTTCCAGCATCTCTTCTGACATTGGCTTGATGCCGAGCACGTCGAGCCAGTAGTCGGGCTGGAACCTCCGGGGAACGACGTCAGCGCCGCGTCGGCCGCCAGGGCGCGTGAATCGCGCGTCCTGCGGCTCAAACAGGTAGGGGTCATGGGTGGCCATCAGATTGCAGAACAGGAAGACCGGCCTGTCGGCCCATCTTCCACGGACCGCCCGCAGGACCGTCCTTACCGCGCGCAGCATCTTACGGGCCTGGACAAGCGCCCGGCTGCAGGACGGCTCCATCGTCTCGCGACCTGCGGCACGGGCCAGGGGCCTGAGCGCGGCCGCCAGCCTGCGCTTCAGCTTCATGAGTGGCGGTTCGTCATGGGCCAGCGGACCAGCGCGCGTAAGGGACAGGACGTTCACCATTACGTCGAACTCGCTGCCGAGGGCCGTGCCCCTCAAGATAAAGGGATTGGCGGAAAGGGCGATGCACACGTAACCTGCTGACTGGAGCGAAGCTATAAGGTCCCCTTCGGGCGGGCGCGCGCCGACCACCTGCTCGTAGGTGTAGATGCCGTGGTCGCAAGGCAGCAAGCCAGTGAACATGGACGCATGCGAGGGAGCAGTAAAGGCGGCAGGGCTGATCGCGTTCTCGAAAGAAGTCGCACCTGCCGCGAACTCGCTCAGATGCGGGCAAAGAGGCCCCCGCTCAAACGCACGCCACAGGTGGTCGTACCTGAGTGTGTCCAGGACGATGAGCGCGACGTTGGCTCGCCTCATGTCCCTCTCCTCGGGTCGTCAGCTAAGGAATACGGACGGTCGCCAGCGGCGGCCTGCGTTGCCAGTTGCGGCTACTTGAGCGCTTCGATGCCATCGTCACCTTCCGGGACGTGCCATGCATGGGGCAACGCCAGGACACAGAGGTCGGACGAGACCGGGATGCCCGTCCCGTAGACGTCGCGGGCGGTGACTTCTATCTGCCCTATGCGATCCGCCTTGTGCAGCGGTCGCACACGAGGGATGGTGGTGTGCGCACCTATCGCGTATCTCCCCGCGGCCAGAGGCAGCGCCGGGATGGTCACGTCGACGTAGTGGTCACCTGGCCTGCACGAAACGTGGAACCCGCCCGTACGTTCCATCGTGTAGGCCACGAGAGACGCCCCGGCCAGAGTATCCAGCGAGAGTCGAATCGAGAACCTGCCGGCAGTGCAGCAGTGGAAGTGAATGCGCGCGCGGAAGTAGCCGCCCGTTTCGAGCCGCGTCGCAAGGTTCCCGTCCGCGTCCACCAGCTCAATGCGCGTTACGTAGGCCTCGGGAGCCGATTCGGGCCGGCGCACGTCGAAGCTGAACCCAACGGCGCCTGGCGTCTCCATGCCCTCCTGGATGGCCTCCAGGTAGCGCCCCACCGTCTCGGACACGTCCCCGGCCGCGACGATACGGCCCTGGTCAAAGGCGATGCACGAAGTGCACAGGTGCCTGACCGAAGCCATGTTATGACTCACAAACAGGACCGTCCGTCCCGCGCGGCTCAGGTCCCCCATCTTGCCCAGGCTCTTCTTCTGGAACGCCGCGTCGCCCACGGCCAGTATCTCGTCCACCAGCAGTATCTCCGGCTCCAGGTGGGCCGAGACCGCGAATCCCAGCCGCACGCGCATGCCGCTGGAGTAGCGCTTCACCGGCGTGTCGATGAAGTCCTCGATCCCGGAGAAGTCCACGATCTCGTCGAACCGCGCGTCTATCTCCGCCTTCCTCATGCCCAGGATGGCGCCGCTGAGGTAGATGTTCTCTCGGCCCGTCAGTTCCGGGTGGAATCCGGTGCCCACTTCCAGCAGGCTGGCCACCCGCCCGGCGAGCTCCGCCCGCCCCTCCGTCGGATCGGTGATGCGCGAGAGGATCTTGAGGAGCGTCGTCTTGCCGGCGCCGTTGCGACCGATGATGCCGAGCACTTCCCCTTCCTGCACCTCGAATGAGACGTCCCGGAGGGCCCAGATGGCATCTCGCTCGCGGTGCGAGGAGCGGCCGAAGCTGCGCAGGCGGCGCAAGGGCGCCAGCGCGGCGTCGGTCAGGGCCTCGCGGAAGTTCCGCGTGCGCACGCGGGCCCCGATGCGGTAGCGCTTGGAAAGCAAAGCGACGTGTATCGCAGGACTGCTCATTTCAGACAGGAACCCAGGTGATAGGTGATAGGTGATAGGTGATAGGTGCTAGGTGATAGGTCATAGGTGACCGGTGATAGGTGATAAGTGCCAGGTGTGAGTAGAAAGGCTGTGAAGGTCGCATCAGCTCTCCCAGAGCTTGTAGTCCGGTTCGGCCTCCTCGGCTCTGTCGTGCCGTGCCGAAATGCTCGCCTTCAGGCCAGCCAGCATCTTCTCGATCGCAATCACGGCTGCCAGGCGCTCCCTGGCTACGTCCGACGACAACAGACCTGCATCCCGAGCTTTGTACAGCCAGTTCTCCGTTTCGTTCGCTTCTCCGACGGCGATGTCCAGGGAGTTGAGGTAACGTTTGCGGCTGCGGTTGAAGCCCTCAGCGATGTTTGCGCATATCGAGCCGGTGCTGCGCAAGAGCTGCTCGAAGACCAGCCTGGCCGAGAGAGCTCCGGCAACCGCATCTGCATGCCTAAGGAGGAGCAGGAAGAGCCCGTGGGCCTTGCGCCAGACGTTCAAGTCTGTGAAGTGCCTCACGCGATCGCCCATCGCGTCTCCTTGAAGAACGTCACTCGCAGCGCGCACCCAAAACCTATCACCCAGCACCTCTCACCTATCACCTTCTGCCTACAGTATGTCCGCAAACTGCCGTTCCAGCCGGCGGAAGAAGCGCAGCCCGACCAGGAAAAGCCACAGCGACATGGCCAGCGACGTCGCCAGCGCGGCCACGTCGAGATCCCAGCCCGGCAGGATCGCCCACCTGTAGGCCTCCACAATCCCGCACATCGGGTTCAGGGCCACGAGCGGACGCCACGCGGGCGGCACCTTCCGGAGCGCCCAGATCAGCGGCGTCGTGTAGAACCATATCTGAAGCACAAAGGGCACCACGTAACGGAAGTCCCGGTAGGCGACGTTCAAGGCGCTCACGAAGGCGCCCACGCCAACGGCCGCCAGGGCCGTGGCCAGCGCCAGCGGGACCACGGCCAGGATGGCCAGCCCCGGCGCCAGGCCGTAGTAGATCATCAGCCCGATCAGGATCAGGTAGCTGAGCGCGAAGTCCACAAGCGCCGCGCCCGCCGACGCCATGGGGATGACCAGCCGGGGGAAGTACACCTTCTGCGTGAGCGGCGCGCTCGTGATCACGCTGTCGTTGCAGCGCTTGACCGCTTCGCCGAAGAACTGCCACGGCAGCAGGCCCGCGAACAGGAAGACGGCGTACGGGAGTTCTTGAACGCCGGCGCCCATCAGCCGCCGGTCCAGACCCAGCAGGCTCTTGAACACGACGCTCAGCACGACCATCGTGAGGAACGGCTGAAGGATCGCCCACAACGCCCCGAGCACCGTCTGCTTGTAGCGGACCTTGATGTCCCGCCACGTCAAGAAGTAGAGCAGCTCGCGGCGTTCCCACAGCTCCCCCCAGTTCACGGGCAGCCAGCCCTGCCTAGGCTGGATCACCACACGGGGCGTCTCAGGGGTGGCGGTCATGGTGTCGGGGTGCGCCATGGCTTCATCGAGCCTTTGAGTAGAAGTCCCGGACGCGCTCGATCACGTAGTCGACCTGTTCGTCCGTCATCTCGGGGTAGAGGGGCAGGCTCAGCGTCTCCCGCGCCAGCCGCTCCGCCTCGGGCAAGGCGCCGGGCTCGGCCGCGACGCCGTACGGACGGAGCGCCTCCTGATGCGACATCGGCACGGGATAGTGGATGCCGGTGGCGATGCCGGCATCGGACAGGTATTCCTGGAGGCCGTCACGTTCCTCGCAGCGCATGGCATAGACGTGCCAGACGGCCCGCGCATGCGGGGCTTCCGCGATCGGGGTGACGGGCACGGACGCCAGCCCCTCCGTGTAGCGCCGGGCGATCTGGCGGCGCCGCTCGTTCCAACGGTCCAGGTGCGGCAGCTTAACGTTGAGCACGGCGCCCTGGAGGCCGTCCATCCGGTAGTTGTAGCCGACCGCGGCGTGCCGGTACCTGGCGTTCTGGCCATGGTTGCGCAGCATCTTGACGCGCGCGTCGAGCTCGGGATCGTTCGTGACGACGGCGCCGGCCTCGCCGAACGCATTCAGGTTCTTCGTGGGGTAGTAGCTAAAGGCGCCCGCGTCTCCGAGCGCGCCGACCTTCCGCCCCTTGTAGAGCGCCCCGTGCGCCTGGCAGGCGTCCTCGATGACGGCCAGATCGTTCTGGCCTGCAAGTTCCAGGATCGGGTCCATGTCTGCCGGCTGACCGAACAGGTGCACGGGCAGGATGGCGCGCGTGCGCCGGGTGATGAGTCCCTCGATGCGGCCGACGTCGATGTTGCCGGTCTGCGGGTCGATGTCCGCGAAGACGGGGTGCGCGCCGACGTAGAGGATGACCTCGACAGTCGCGAAAAAGCTCATCGGGGTGGTGATCACCTCGTCGCCCGGGCCGACGCCGACCGCCAGCAGCGCCAGGTGCAGCGCCGACGTGCCGGAGCTGACGCCGCTGCAATGCTCCGCCTCGCAGTATGCGGCCCAGCTGCGCTCGAATTGCTCGACCTCGGGCCCGAGCGCGAACGCGCCGCTCCGGCAGACGCGCTTCAGGGCGGCGTCCAGCTCCTCCTCCAGGCCGGCGTACTGCGCTTGCAGGTCCAGCAAGGGTACTCTCATCGCTCCCTCGCTCTCGCTCCTACTCCTACCCGGGCACGGCCCGCTTGCCCCGAGTCGCGCCGTACGGCGGATCGAGGCGCCGTGCTCCTACTGCTCCCGTTGTTGCCCGTTGCCCGTTGTCCGCCTTCCGTGGTTGACTTCACAGTCGCCAGAGGCGACCAAGCTTCTTACTTCCCACTTCTGCCTTCTCCGTTCCCCGTCACCTCCCCGAATATCCACACCATCCTGGGGTCCGCCTTCACCTGGTCCGGCAGGAACCCGGGAAGCATGGGATTGTCCGGATCGAACGCGGTCACGATGATGCGCTCCGCCTGCGCGTTCGCGGCCTGCTCGATCGGCTCAACGCCGCAGCCGAAGAACGCGCTTCCCGCCTTCTCATCGTCAAAGACCTCGACCACATCCAGGCCCCACTCCTGGACGCCCAGGTAGGCAATCTCCGCCAGCTCCCCCAGGCCCAGGAAGGCCACCCGCCGGACGCCGTCCTCCGAGAGGTCACGGCAGACTCGCGCCGAGCGGCGGCGGGCTTCGCGGTAGAACTCGAAGCTGAACTCGATGAACTCGCGCGTCAGCCGTGCCTTCTCGGCCACGCCCTCGGGGGTCAGGAAGTAGCGCCAGTGGCGCGAGTTCTCCTTCCTGACGTGCAGCCAGCCACGCTCGACCAGCCCCGACAGCAGCTTGTGGGCCAGCTTGACGCTGACGCCGAGCTTCGAGGCCGCCACGCGGCGGGGCAGTTCGGGCCGGTCTTCGACGTGCTCGAGTATCTTCAGCTCGTAGTAGCGATGGTCGTCCATGCTCGCAGCCGGTGGCACTCGGTAACGTTACGAAAAGTAACGTTATCATACGCCACGAGCCGCCCCCTGTCAAGCCCGAAAACAGCCCCAGGGCGCCTTGTGGGCGCGCGCATCTCGTGTAGAATACGCGGCGGACCGAGCGCCAGGCAGGAAAGCGAACGGCATGGGTGACTACGAGCACCGGCAGTACGGGTCCTGGTGGGTCATGTTCGTCGTTCTGGCCCTCGGCCTCTTCGGGCTCACGGTCGCCCTGGTTGTACGCGAGGGAATCAATCTGCACGTGGCGCTGATGATGTCGGGCACGGGGGCGCTCTTCCTGGTCGTGGCGGCCATGCTGGGGTATCTGGACGTGCGCGACGAGGGGGACCGGCTCTCGGCGCGTTTCGGTCCCCTTCCCCTCTTCGGGACGTCGATCCGCTACGAGGACGTCGAGTCGGTGGGACCGACCCGGACGACGATGCTCCACGGGTTCGGGGTTCACGGGCTGCCCGGGCTTTTCCTGGTGCTCAACATCTGGGGCTTCGACGCGGTGCAGCTCCGTATGAGAAGGCGCCACGCCATCTGGTTCGCCAAGACGGTCATCATCGGCACCGACGACGCGGAGAATCTGCTGGCGTTCCTTCAGGAGAAGATCGACCAGGGACCCACGGAGCCTTGAGCGGCTACGATCACAAGCAGATCTGCCCGCTGGCGCTCGGCGTTCTGGCCGTAGGGCTGGCCTGTGCCGTACTGGCAACCGTGCTGGTGGTGTGGGGCAAGGGATGGGAGCTGGGCATGGTGGTGGGCCTGGCGTGGGGGATGTTCGTGTTCGGGACGCTGTTTGCCATCATGTTCCTCTATCAGCACGTGTCTGACCAGGGGGATCGGCTGCGCGTCGAGTTCGGCCCGCTGGGGGTGGTGCACTTCAGCGCGGACTATGAGGAGATGGAGTCGGTCGGGAGGACGACCGTCAGCCGCCTCGCGCGCTGGCAGGTCAGGGATGGGCGGCCGGTCCGCATCTATGCCGCCCGCAAAGGGGAGGCCGTCCAGATCGAGCTGAAGAAGCCGCCGGAGGTCCGGTTGCCCCGGGCCCTCATCATCGGCACTGACGACGTGGAGAGCCTGCTGGAGTTCCTGCAAACCAAGACGCAGCAAAGGTCGCGGCCGTGACGGGATACGACGAGAGGCAGTTCGTCGGTTGGGGCATCGTGGGGCTCAGCGTCGGCGCGATTCTGCTCTGTCTGGCCGCCGCCGCTCTTGTGGACGGTGAGATGGAGTTCTGGCTTAGCTTCGGGGGGGTATTTGTGTGGATGCGCCTGACGCGGAGCACGTTGCATGTTCAGGATAGAGGCCAGCAGCTTCTGATCCGCTACGGCCCTTTCAGCATCCAGCGTGCATTGATCCCCTACACCGGGATCTACTACGCGGAAGAAGTCCCACTGCTGGTCGGGCTGCCCTTGCCGGTGGACTGGCGTCTTGCCGGCGAGTTCCCTTTTGCGTGGTACGGCCTTGGTGGCCGGCGCGCGGTCCTGATCTATCTGCGGGAGCGGCGTCGCCTGGTCGGCCCGTTCCGCACGCGGACGGTCGTGGTCGGCACCGCGGACGTCGAGAACCTGCTTGAGTTCCTGCGCGGAAGGATTGGGACCCGCAACTGAGACGGAACCGGGCAACATGCGGCCACCTCTGGCCCGCACAGCTATGCCGGTCCCCGTCCGGAGGCGGGCAAGCTTTGGGGCTAAGGCTGACCGCAGACAACAACTACTTGACCGAGGCCCGCGGCCCCCCAGGCCGCCGTACGGCGGGCGGCATAATCGTCCCTCCAACACTGCTCTGCGCGGGCGGCAGTGACCCCGCACTTGCCGCTCTGTCCCTGAGACCTATAATGGCCACTCGGGCGATGCGCCTCGCCCGTGGCGGGGCCCGCCGCCGGCTAGTTGGGGGATGAGTGCAATGAGCATGAAGAAGCACGGTACGATCCTGCTGAACGGATTCGTCGTCGTCGCGCCGGTCCTGATCACGGTCTACGTGGTGGTGGCGGCGCTCCTGGGTCTGGACAGGCTGGTGCGCGCCGCGCTCACGCCCGTCTGGCTGGGGCCCTTGGCTGAGCTCTCCGAGAGGCTTGGCTGGGAGGGACCGCTGCCCGGGATCGGAATCATCGTCGGTGTAGCCGCCATCTACGCGATCGGCCTGCTGGCCCGGAGTTGGCTGTTCGGAGGCCTGATAGGCCTGGGCGAGAAGATCGTCGACAAGATCCCGCTCGTCAAGAGCGTCTACTCGGCCGTGCGGGACCTGCTCCAGTTCCTGGGCGGGGGGAAGGAAGAGGAACGCGGCAAGCCGGCCATAGTCGCTTCCGAGGACGGCAAGGTCCAGTTGCTCGGGCTCATCACTCAGGAGCAGCCGGAGAAGTTCCTGCCTGGGGCCGAGGGCCGCGTGGCCGTTTACCTGCCCATGAGCTACCAGCTCGGCGGCTACACCGTTTTCATGAACCGCGACGCCGTTCAGGAGATCGAGGGCCTCACGGTCGAGGACCTGCTGAAGCTTTCGCTGACGGCCGGCGTCGGCGGGGCGAAACCAGACGCGGGCGAGGCAAGCCAGGACCAGGCCGCGCCCGACCAAGCCGGAAGCGCCTGAGCCCACACCTCCAGATCGAGAGAGCAGCATGGAACTGAGCGAGATCCCCTTCACGCAGAACCTGGGCAAGACCATCGAGACGATGCGGCAGCACGGCCTGCTGCTGACGAGCACGGATGCCGACGGCCGCCCCAACGTCATGACCATCGGCTGGGGGAACCCGGGCGTCATCTGGGGCAGGCCGATCTTCATGGCGGTTGTGCGGCCGTCCCGGTTCACCTTCCAGAACCTGGAGGCCACGGGCGAGTTCGTGGTGGCCGTGCCCCCGGACGACCTGCACGACGCCTGCATGTACTGCGGCTCTGTCTCAGGGCGAGACACCGATAAGTTCGCCGGCGCGAACCTGACCGCCGTGCAGGCCGACACCGTCCGCGCCCCCCTGATCGAGCAATGCGTGCGTCACTACGAGTGCAAGGTGGTGCATTACAACGACGTGTCGGACGCTGCGCTGGCGCCCGATATCCGCTCGGAGGCCTACCCGAAGGGGGACCTGCACCGCCTCTACTACGGCCAGATACTGCGCGCGACAGAACGGACCTGACCCAGGCCGCTCGGCCCAACAGAAAACCGAGACGCGACCCACGGCCATTCTCGCCCTGATTGCACGCGGTGCGCCCCACGCAGCATCACGCTTGCCGTTGGCTCATCAAACGGGAGTATGCCCCGGCACGTGTACCCTGGCCATATCCTTCGCCTCTGCACGCACGTCTGCTATAATGGCGCTTGTCTCTCTCTGGGGGGTGGGGCGTGGATTCCTGGGAGCGGCTGCGGCTCTGGCTTTACGGGTCCATCACCGTCGCGTGCTGCATGTGGGTTCCCGCCAGCATGGGTGTCTTGCCGTTCTTCAAGCCAACCTTCTTGAGGATGCTCATCTTCCTGGCTGCCACCATCGTCCTCGTCTGTGTGTTCAGCATCACCGAGCCACTGCGCAGACCGGCTCCGCAATTGAAGGGCCGACCAATAGCCTTGGTCAGTGCAGGCCTGTTGGCCCTGGAGATACCGATCTCTATGTTGATGGACATGGGGGGCGATTTGCCATACATCGGACACGTCGCCAGCGTGCTTGTCGTCGCGTCTGTCTTTGGCGGCTACATGGGGGCAGCCATCCTGCTGCTCAGCCGTGACATGAGGTGGTGGGCCTATGTTGCCGTCGGTCTTGCGCTAACGCTGTCCCTTGGCCCGATCGTGTGTGCTTTCGAAGAGACCCTCGCGCGCGTAGCGGGACCCTGACTGTGGCTAACTCAGTGTCTGCACTTGTGTGCAGGAGCGGCCAGCGAGAGGCCCGACCAAGACGTGCCCGACTCCGCGAGATGCCGCCGACCGGGAAGCTGGGGGCCGCCAGATACCGTCTCTTTCCCTCGGGCGCAGAGCCTACTGGTCCTTGCGTCTCTTGATGCGGTGGCGGGGCGCTTCAATCGTCACCTGGGTGTTCGGCTCGACGGACTCGGCCAGTTGCACGTTGGCGCCGATGACCGACCCCTTGCCAACGGTGATCGGCCCCAGGATGCTGGCGTTCGAGTAGATGATGACGTCGTCCTCGATGGTGGGGTGCCGCTTGTAGCCGCGCTCCAGCTCGCCCTTCTCGTCCTTGCGGAACCTGAAGCCGCCGAGCGTGACTCCCTGGTACATGCGCACGTTGTCGCCGATCTCAGTCGTCTCGCCGATCACCACCCCCGTGCCGTGATCGATGAAGAAGCTCCGGCCGATTCGGGCGCCGGGATGGATGTCGATGCCCGTGATGCTGTGGGCGTACTCGGTCATGATGCGCGGCAGCCACGGCACCTCTTGCTGGTGCAGCTCGTGGGCTATGCGGTAGATCATGACCGCGCGGAAGCCGGGGTAGCAGAATATCACCTCGTCGTAGCCCGTCGCGGCAGGATCGCCGGCGTAGGCCGCCCGCACGTCCTCATCCAGGACATCCAGCAGGCCGGGCAGCTTCTCCAGCAGCCGGAAGGCGTGCCGGCGCCCCTCGTCCTCGCACTCCTGCCGGTCCCGTCTCTCACCGTGCTGCCTCTCGTGAAGAAGGCAGCGTGAGATCTCCTCGGACAGCAGCTCGAAGGCCGTGTTCATCGTCTCGCCGAGGTGGAATGGCAGGTTCGCCTGGTCGAGCGCCGCCCTCCCGAAATAGCCCGGGAAGAGCAGCTCGGACAGGAGGTCCAGTATCCGGATAACCGTGTCGGCGCTCGGCAGCGGATACCGGCAGACGTGCTCGACCCGGCCGCGCCTCTCCAGTTCGCTCAACATGCCGTCCACCAGCCCGGGCAAGTTCTCCTTGTAGGGAAAGGCGGAGGCGAACCCCTCCGCGCTCGCGATGCCCTCGTGCTGCTCTTTCGGATCCTTATCGCCCATGATCGTCGGCGCCCCTTTCGAGCTCTCTTGCAGACCGTTCTCCCAGGCAATTCTCGCCCCGATGTCCTGGAAAATCAACCCGGCGCCTGGCGCCGCTCGGAACCGGGGGCCCCGCCCAAGGGGGAACGCCGGATTGGGTGACACGTAAGGGACAGAACGTGCCACACCCGCGAAACCCAGCTTCTTCGGGCGGGAATCACGGGACGCCAAACTGGATCGCTTCGGCCCGAAACGGCGCCGCCGAGGACGCCGCATAAACCCTCCCCATCCTCTAAAGGCACGCACCGCAATCCGTTACGTGGAGATCTGACTTTCACGCAACATTCACGAAATCCACATCCTTCGTCGGTTTCAGCCCGGCGGACCGGATTGACCTTGACATTGCAAGATGTAGCGCTGTATGATACCGGATCGTTCAAGATGTAGCATGTCGTGGCCGTGGTCGTATCGCCTTCTGTCGCTCGGACTTACGGGGAGTTGGCCCTTCCGGGGGTGTCGAGATGCAGTGTCCGTTCTGCCACCAGGAGGATGACCGCGTCGTCAACTCCCGGCCCGGCAGGGATGGGACGTACGTGAAGCGACGGCGCGAGTGTAACGGCTGCAGGCGTCGCTACACCACGTACGAGCGCATCGAGATGAGCGTCTTGCGCGTGGTGAAAAAGGACGGGAAACGCGAAGACTTCTCCCGGCACAAACTCCTGGTCGGGCTCAACAAAGCCTGCTACAAGCGCCCGATCCCGGCCGAACGGATTACCGATCTGGCCGACGAAGTCGAGCGGGAGCTGCACCACCGGTACGAAGGCGAGGTCCCCTCGAAGGCCATCGGCGAGCTCGTAATGGCGAGGTTGAGGGAACTGGATCAGGTGGCCTACATCCGGTTCGCGTCGGTCTACCGCGAGTTCAAGGACGTCACAGACTTCGTCCAGGAGGCCGGCGCAGTGCTTAAGGGCGAGGGTCCCGGCGGGAAGGCAGCGTCCCGCAAGAAGCGCAGCGCCAAGAAACGAAAGGCATAGCGGCATTGAGCCGTCGAAGCCGCAGTCCAGCAGATAATCCAGACATCGAAGATGGGGGAGGACACCGAGATGGCCGTAGGGACGGACGCTGTTGAGGACCAAAACCACAAGTCCGGCGTCAGACAGGTGAAGAAGCGCGACGGGCGCTTGGTCCCCTTCGACAAGAGCAAGATCGCCAACGCCATTTTCAAGGCAGCTCAGGCCGTTGGCGGTCAGGACAAGGTGCTGGCCGACGAACTGGCATCCATGGTCGTCATGCTGCTGGAGAGAGACTTCGAGGACGATCCGCCGTGCATCGAGGAGATTCAGGACGTGGTCGAGAAAGTGCTGATCGAGACCGGCCACGCCAGGACCGCCAAGGCCTACATCCTGTACCGGGACCGGCGCGCCCGCATCCGCCAGTCCCTCCAGGTGCGCAAACCCGTGACGAGGCCCAGCAGCTCCACGGACATCGCCCTCATGGTGAACGCGGAAGGCCAGGCCGAACTGTCCGACTGGGACAAGAGCATGGTCGCTCGCGCCCTCGAGGTCGAGGCCGAAGTGGCGCCCGAACTGGCCCGCCAGATTGCCTCCGACGTCGAGCGCCGCGTCATGGACAGCGGCTTGACCCGCATCTCCACCTCCCTGGTGCGCGAGCTGGTGGACAACGAGCTGTTCGAAAGGGGACTGACGGCCCGTCTGAAGAAGCAGGCCGTCATCGGCATGCCCAAGTACGACCTCGACCAGATCATCCACAGCAAGAGCAAAGAGAACGCCAACATCGCGCAGAACAACCCCGAGGCCATCAACCTGTCCGTCGCCGAGCACACGCTCAAGCAGTTCGCCCTGCAGGAGCTGTTCAGCGAAGACGTGGCCGAGGCCCACATGCTGGGCAAGATTCACATCCATGACCTCGGTTATCCCACGCGCGTTTACTGCTCCAGCCATTCGCTGGAATACCTGAAGAAGTACGGCCTGCACCTGGAGAACCTGGACACGTCCAGTGCTCCCGCCCGGCACGCCCGCACGCTGACCGGCCACCTCAACACCTTCCTCGCCTCAATGCAGGCCTACTACGCCGGTGCGCTCGGCGTCGGCTACATCAACATCTTCTACGCGCCGTTCGTCGAGGACATGTCCTACGCGGACATGCAACAGGAGGCGCAGCACCTGATCTTCAGCTCCTCGCAGAACGCCTTCAGCCGCGGGGGGCAGACGTTGTTCCTCGACTTCAACGTCCACACCGGGGTCCCCCGCTATCTGAAAGACGTGCCGGCCATCGGCCCCGGCGGGAAGTACACCGAGCGCACCTACGGCGACTACGAGAAGACGGCCCAGCGCTTCTGCAAGGCGATGCTGGACGTCTGGCGGGCCGGCGACGAGCACGGCAACATCTTCGCCTTCCCCAAGTGCGATCTGCACATCAGCGACGACACGTTCGACGAGCCGGCCCAGCGAGAGATACTCGAGTACGCCTGCCAGATAGCCGGCCAGAACGGCGTGCCCTATTTCATCTTCGACCGAGATGAGGTCACCCTGAGCGCCTGCTGCCGATTGCGTACCACCATCAAGGACGATTACATGATCCGGCACCCCGAGAGCATGCGCTTCTGCGGCTTCCAAAACGTCACCATCAACCTTCCTCAGGCCGCCTACCGCGCCGGCAAGGGCAACTTCGAGAAGCTCTACGAGGAAGTGGACCGGATGATCGACCTGGCGATGGAGGCCCACCTTCAGAAGCGGCAGTTCATCGGCTCCCTCATGACCGACCGGAGCCAGCCCCTCTGGCAGATCGGCAAGACGGCCGCCGACGGCCGGCCCTACGTAGACCTGAACAAGGCCACCTACATCATCGGCCTGATCGGGCTCAACGAGTGTCTCGCGCATATGACGGGCAAGGAGCTGCACGAGGACGCGGAGATGATCCGCCGGGGCCTGCACCTGATCCGCCATATGCAATTCCGGGCCAAGGAGGCGGGCGCGAAGCACGGCATGAGGGTGGCGCTGGAAGAATCGCCGGCGGAGAGCGCCGCCCGCCGACTGGCCAAGGTGGACCTGCGCCGGTTCCCCGAAGCCCGGGACGTGGTGGCAGGCGACATCGAAGGCGACGAGGCCTACTACACCAACAGCGTCCACCTGCGCGCGGATGCACCCGTGGACCTGCTGACGCGAATCAGGCTCCAGTCGAAGTTCCATCGGGCAATCGAGAGCGGCGCCATCATCCACGCCTTCGTCGGCGAAGAGCGCCCGCCGGCCGCCAGCATCCTGAACCTGGTCGAGAAAACGTTCCGGAAGACCCAGGCGGCCCAGTTGACCGTCAGCCCCGAGTTCACGATCTGCAATGACTGCCATCTCTCCACCCCGGGTCTGAAGGACAAATGCGGGCACTGCGGCAGCGCAAACGTCTACGGCATGACCAGGGTGGTCGGCTACTTCAGCCGCATCCCCAACTGGAATAAGTCCAAGATCGCCGAACTGAAGGACCGCCGCCGCGGCCGCTACAGCGTCGCCCTGACGTGAGACAAGGAGAGTTCAAAACACCCGTCCTACGGCCCTGCTGGAGAGCGAGATGATAATCGAGATCTACGGTAAGCAGGACTGCGCACTCTGTGATAGCGCGAAAAGGAAGGTCGTGCACCTTCTGAACAAGTGGCAGATGAAGGGCGCCGTCGAGGTCGTCTTCCACGACATGGAGACCATCGAGGGGGCCGCTCAGGGCGACTTCTTCGACGTATTCGAGGTCCCGACAGTGCTGCTCAAGCAGAATGCCGACTCCGTGGTTGCCCGCTGGGACGGCAAGGCGCCGCCCAGCGACGAGCTTCAGCAACGCCTCAGCGCCTGAGCAAGGACCTCCCACCACGCTTGGCCGCCTGTTCGGCGGCGAGTCACGGAGAACAGCCACGGCAATGACCTGACCACAACGGCACGACGAGCACGACGAAGGCAATTGGCCCGCAATGTGCTGGGATTCTGTGGCAGTGCTGAGATGGTCAGAGTTGCGCCGGGCTTCGTTCTCTACCGTGAGTGCCGTTGCGAACTGACCGTCGGTGTTTGGCGGTCATTGGCACTCTAGCGTGGTGGTCGTTGTGCCGTTGTGGTTGGTGGTTTGTCGTTCTCCGTGTTCTCCGTGACTCGCCGCCGAACAGGCGGCCAAGCGTTGTGAGACGTGAGCAAAATGGAGATCAAGGGCTTCATTGAGAGTAGTCTGCTGGAATGGGAAGGCAAGATCTCCTCGGTCGTCTTCCTGCCCCACTGTAACCTGCGCTGCCACTACTGCCACGCCGGCCACCTGATCATCCACCCCGAGCGCACCGAGAGCATCCCGCGCGAGCGCGTCATGGGCTACATGCGTCGCCAGAGCGCCTGGCTGGACGGAGCCGCTATCACCGGCGGCGAGCCGACGCTGCATGGGGAGGAGCTGCTTGCCCTCATCCGGGAGATCAGGGCGCTGCGACTTCAGGTGATGGTCGAGACCAACGGCACTCGCCCGGAATGGGTCGGCCGCCTCATTGACGAGGGCCTCGTCGACACATTCGCCATGGACGTCAAGGCGCCCCTGACCGCCGAGGATTACCGCCGCGTCTGCGACGTGGACGTCGACGTAGAGGACGTCCAACGCTCCGTCAGACTCATCAAGGACAGCGGGCTACCCCACGAGTTCCGCATCACGCTGGTGCCGGGCCTGGTGGGCGAGGACGAACTCCGGCGCATGATCCCCGAGCTGGAGGGGTCTCGCCAGATAGCGCTGCAGAACTTCCAGCCCGAGCACTGCCTGTCACCGGAGCTCAGGGACGTCATCCCCTACGCGCCCGAGGAGCTGACCGCGTTCGAACGCATCGTGGCACCCGTAGCCCAGCGCTGCGTGGTCCGCGGCCGCGACCACGCCGCCCTCGCACGCAGCCGGCAGGGCTGAGGGGCTGCGCCGCAGGCGCCACCTACTCCTTCCCACCCGCTGGGGCCTCCTCCCTCCGCAGCGCTGCGCGGGCGCGCAGCCCGTCGTGCTCGAACGTAACGCCGAACTCGGCGCGCGAGACGGCCCGCACGGTCGCAGGCCAGTCTGCATCCCCGCCGGGCCGCGCGGGACAGCCGTACACGGTGGACTCCATCGTCCGGAACGCCTCGTTCCACCTGTAGGCACCGCCCCCCGGGCATTGCAGCCTCGTGCCGAAGGCTCTGAGGTGGACCTCGACCGGGTCCATGTCCGGGAGCAGGCGGTGCCACTCGGTCAGGATGGGGATATTGCCCCAACTGCGCCTCCGCATGGCGTCCTGGTAAGCTTCGCCGCCGGCAAGGCGCAGAATCTCCAGCGTCCGTCTGCGCACTCGCAGCGCCATGCTCTCCCCGAGCCAGGGAGCCGCCGCCTGTTCGGCGGGGCCCACTCCGCGATCCAGCGCACGCTTGAGGACCTCCTCGTTGAGAGTGACGACCAGGCCCTGCGGAGCCGTGCAGTAGTAGATGGCGTAGTCCTCCGCCTGTCCCGCCTCGCGCGCCTGCTCCGAAGGCGTCACGCGCACGTAGCCCCTGCCGTCGTAATCCAGATTCTCCCAAACCGTCATGCCCGGCGCCGTGATCTCCACGAAGGCCCGCATCGTTGCCAGGGACGCAGCCAGAGCCAGGACGTCCTTCACCTCGGCGCAAGCAGCGATGGGCAGGCGGCGAAGCACCTCGTCCGGCGGCTCCTCATCGTTGCGCAGGGCCTCCGCCACCTCATCCCAGACGGGCGAATCGTCCGCGTAGAGCGCGACGCATTCGCCGAGCCAACTCAGGGGCGAACTGCCCATGCCCATGGTGGCCATGAACGTGCCGGCCTCGTGCACGGGTCGGCTCCCGCCGTGCAACGCCATCACGAAGTGCAAGACGGCATCGGGATGCGGGTCCCCGCCACGCGGGGGCACCTTCGCCCCGCCGACCACGCTCATCACTTCCCGGTACTGGCTGCCCTCGGTGAGCGGCATCACGGTCACGTCCGCCGTGACCAGATCCGGCCGAACGCCAAACCGAACCCCTATCGGATCGAAGACCCTCCGCCAGCCCCTCTCATATCCCCGCAGCCAGGCCCGGTACGAGTCGGCTTCCGCCGCCGTGGCCCCCTCGATAGGCAGCTCGACGATGGGGGTCATGAACCGCAGGCTGCCGTACGTGGCCGACAGGACGCCGCCGGCCGTCAGCGTCAAGCCGTCTTCGCCCGGCAGCGGCATCTCAGCCTCGAGCGGGCGGCCCTCCGCCGTCTGCCGCACCAGCTCGTCCAGGTGCCTGGCATGCAAGTCCGCAAGGAAGGCTGCCGCCCGCATCCGGCGCGAATGCGCGATTCGCCAGCGGGCGCTCCCCCACTTGCGGATTGCCGCGTCCGGCACGACCACGAAGGCCGTCTCTGCCTCCGCGCCGCGCGCGTAGCGGCCGCGCAGGAAGGTGTACTCCGGCAGAGAACCCAGTGCCGGGCGCCGTCCCTGCCAGGCCTCCACGAGCCGGGAGAGTTGGACGAGCGAGTTCGTCACCACCACGGCATTGCCGACCGTCGCCGCGTAGGAGCAGACTGACCTGTCCGGGGACCGCCAGACGGCATAGGGCACGCCCGCCGCTTCGCCCTCCCGGCGCTCCACCCCGGCCGCCTGGGCCGCCGTCCCCACCCGCGCCATGACGAGGGGCCCCAGCGCATCCGCCTGAGCAGCCTCAAAGATGACCGCCAGGTCCGTGCCCATCCGCAGAAAGGGATCGCAGCCCGTCAGCGCCACGCCGCGCACGAGCCGCGGCCCGAGCAGCCGGGCCATGTCATCCAACGGGAGGCAGAGCTGCCGTTCGTAGAACGGCTGCGTGAGGCTGTCCTCTGAGCGCGCCTCCAGAAGTTGCAGCACGGGCGTGCCGTTGGCGCGCGCCTCCTCCACCACGCTCACGAAAGCGTTGAAGTCGGCAAAGAACGCCCCATACTGGTCCGCCGGCACCAGGTCGGCCAGGGGATCGCGCTCCGGCTCCAGGCCCGCGGTAAGGCTCGTCCAGTCCATCTCGGGCACCGTCACGCCGGGCAGGGAGTCGATGTCCACCGTCTCCTCGGCCGCTTCCGCAGCCTGCGGCATTCTGTCGAGCGCCAGGGCCTCGCTGATGGCCCGCCACCCCGTGAACGCCGCGTAGGTATCCTCAATCTCCGTTGAGCGCCTCGCGGACCAGCCGGCCGTCTGCGGCGGCGCGCCGGCCTCCAACCCGAGCCGCTCCCTTGAGCGATTGGCCTGGTAGCGGAACCACGCCGAGCCGGGCAGGCGGAAGCCGACCAGGCGCTCATAATGCCGGACCCGCGCCTTCCAGAACGCCTGCTCCGCATCGGGCGAGGCGTCCGCAGCGGACAAGGTGAAGGAAGCCACCAGTGCGTTCCCGTCGTTCTGCCCCGGCACGAAAAGGCGGCCGCTCACCTCGCGCCCGGCCGGCGCCCGGACGGCGAGGGCCTCGTACGGCCTCGGCGGCGGCCCCTCCGGCGGGGCTTCCGGCTGGCAGAAGTAGCCCTCGCCGTCCTCCACCCACACGTAAGGCGCCGACGACGGCTCCCACACGGAGCGTGAAAGGAGCGCCAAACGGACCGGATCGGGAACGCCCAGTTCCCGCACGTCCACGCTATGGAAGGCGTCCTCGGCCTGAGCCGCCCCCACCAGCAAGGCCATGAGCAAGATGACGACCGCCCCTGTGCGTTGCATGCGCCGCCCCTCCCATTCAGGCTTGAACGAATACAGCCCGAGGCCGTGGTCCTGCGCCTCCCGCCACGATCGGCCCCCGGCGGCACAGATAGTACACCGGCACGGCCGGACTGTCAATCCGGACGCATCGCCCGGCGTGGCGCAGCAGCGTCCCGAAGCAGGGGATTTTCGCGGGCGCGTTTTTGGCCGTTGCGGCGGCCGCCATCCGGGCTCCAGACGCAGGGCGCCACGCGTGAGAACGAGGGCCGGCCGCTGCACCAGAACATCCCAAAGCCTTTTCCGGCAACAGGTTACTACCTTAGAGGACCATGAGGACAGCCCTCGCCTGCCGGCGCGGGTTTGGCGGTCCCGCGCGCCCTGTCCGAACACAAGGCCGGCCGGGAGGGAAACCACGGTCCGTCTCCCCGTAGAATTCTTCTTCCCGCGTCCGGTCGCGCCACGGCGGCGCGACAGCGGGGAGCAGAGACGCCAGGAACACGCCCAACTCGGCGCCTGGCTGTCGCGCAAAAGGTCAGGCCGCCACCCGTCTCGCGCAGTCGCCGGACGGCACGCAGCCGGTGGATCATGGAGCGAGAGCCGTGAAGCTGAAGAAGCTGGAGCTACACGGGTTCAAGTCCTTCGCGGATCGCACTGTCTTCGAGTTCGAGGACAGCCTCTCGGCCCTCGTCGGCCCGAACGGCTCGGGCAAGAGCAACGTCGTGGACGCCATAAAGTGGGTCCTCGGCGAAAGAAGCGCCCAGAAGCTGCGCGGCACTGAGATGGCCAACGTCATCTTCGATGGCAGCGAAACGCGCAAGCCCCTCAACTACGGCGAAGTGAAGCTGACCATCGACAACGCCGACGGCTGGCTGGACGTCGACTACCAAGAGGTCTGCATCCACCGCCGGGTCGACCGCACGGGGCAGAGCGAATACCTCCTGAACGGGCAGCAATGCCGGCTCAAAGACATCCGCCGCCTGCTGCTGGACACCGGCGTCGGCGCGAGCTGCTACAGCGTCATCGAGCAGGGGCAGATCGACCGCCTCCTGCGGGCAAGCCCGAAGGAGAGGCGGCAGGTCTTCGAGGAGGCCGCCGGCATCAACCGCTTCCTCGAGCAGAAGAAGGAAGCCGAGCGCAAGCTCGAACGGGTCGGCAGAGACCTGGCCCGCGTCAGCGACATCATCGAAGAAGTGCAGCGACAGCTCCGCAGCGTCAAGTACCAGGCCGGGCGGGCCAGGACTTTCAAACGCCAGAGCGAGCGTCTCCAGCGCCTCCGCCTCGCACATGCCCTTCGCTCCCACCGCACGCTCAGCGCCGAGCGCGACGCGCACGCACGCAACATCGCCGCCACCCAGGGGGAGAAGGAGCGGCTGGCACAGGCCGCCCTAGACGGCGAGCGGGAAGTCGAATCAGCGAGGGCGGAGCTCCAGAACGCCCAGAATGCGCTCTCCGATTCCCGCCAGGAGCTGGCCCGCGTGGACGCACGCATGGAGAGCCTGGCCCGCGAGGTCGATCTGAGCCACACGCGGCAGCAAGAGCTGACGGCCCACCTGGAAGACCTGGACTCGCGCCGCGCTGAAGCCGGATCACGCAGTGAAACCCTGGAGCAGGAGTCAGAAGCGGCGTCGGGCAAGCTGCAGGAGAACCTGATTGTCGTAAACGACAAGTCCGCCAGGTTCGATGGGGCTCGACGACAGGTTGAGCACATCCGCGAGGAGGTCCGTCGCACCGAACAGGACCTGGAAGTCAGAAAGGCGGAGATCTTCGACCTCTTCCAGCGGGAGTCGCAACTCAGGAATCAGGTTCAGGTGCTGGCCACCGAGGTCCGCACACTCAGGAACAGGCTGGAACGGACGAAGAATCGCCAGGACGAGATCGACCGGCAGTTGGCCAAAATCGAGGGCGAGCGCAGCAGCACGCAACGCCGGCTCGAAGAACTCCAGGAAGAAGGCCGGGGCCTCCAGGAAGCCATCCAACGGGTCAAGGGCGACCTCTCGGCAGAGCAGGAGCAACTGGCAGAGGCGGCCGCCCGCGAGGCCGACACCAAGGCCGAGCTGAGCAGCAAGGTCGGCCGCCGCGACGTGCTCCAGGACCTGGAAGAACGCGCCGAGGGGATCGGCACCGGCGTGAAGAAGATACTCGATGCCGCCCTGCCCGGCACGGTGGGCCTGGTAGCCGACGTGCTCAGGGCGCCGCTGGAACGGGCCGCCGCCGTTGAGGCGGCACTGGCCGACCGGGCGCGGGCGGTGGTGTTCGAAACGGCCGACTCCGCCCGACAGGCCCTGCGGCTCCTGGCGGAGGGAGAGCGGGGACGCGCCGAGCTGATCGTCATCGAGCGGTTGGCCGTCGCGCAACGAGTGGACCTTCCGTCGGCGCGCGGCGTTCTGGGCCGCCTGAGCGACCTTGTCGGCCACGATGCGAGCGCGGGGGGCGTCGTTCAGTTCCTGCTGGCCAACACGTTCCTCGTCGAGGATTCGCCTGCTGCCGAAGAGCTGATGGCCGCAGGCCTGCCGGCGGGTGCCAGACTCGTCACGCCGTCCGGCGAGCTCTTCGGCGCCGACGGTGTGTGGGCGGCCGGAAAGCCCGAGACGTTGAGCCTGATCAGCCGGCGGAGCGAACTGGCCGATCTGGAGCGGCAGATAGCCGAGCTTGAGTGCGGGCGCCGCGCGCTGGCCCACACGCGGGACGATTGTGCGCGGCAAGTGAAAGCGCTCACAGAGGAACGAGAATCCCTGGCCACCCGCGCCGAGAAGCTCGGCAGCGACGCCGGTGACGTGCGGAGCCACCTGCGAGTCGCCAGCAGCCGCGCCGCCGAACTGCGGGAGGAACTGAACCTGGCTCGGGCCGAACAGGTCGCCATCGAACAGGACATCGGCGACGTCGAGGAACGCGGCGCCCGCCTGGAGACCGAGTGTGCCGCGGCGGCACAGGAACGCGCCGATGCACAGAAGGCCGTCGCCGGCCAGCAGGAAAGCCTGCGCGCACTCCAGGAACAGCAGCGGACGCTCACGGACACAATCAACTCTCTCGGCAGCGAACTGGCGCGCGCCCGCGAGGAGCAGCGCGGGCTTCAGTCCCTCCTGGAGCGCGTGCGGGCCGACAAGGGGCGAGTCGAGTCGGAGATGGGCGCCCTCCAGGCCGAGCGCGAGGGCACAGTCCGGAGACGGCAGGAGGCAGAGCAGGCAGCCGAATCCGCCGCGACCGAAAGACGCAACCTGGAGGCCAAGAGGAGTTCCCTGGCCGAAGCCCTCGCAGGCGGGTCCGATAAGCTCCAGCGCCTCCGTGACCGCATCGGCGAACTTGTCGAACATGCCAAGGAGCTCACGCACCAGCGCGAAGAGGTCGACGAGCGCCTCCACGCCCTGCGCATGGCGGAGAACGAGACGGCCATCAAGATGCAGGACCTGCTCGAGCGGACCGCCGAGGCGGACGGGGTCCGGCTGCTCTCGCTGGAGATGGACCCGGAGACGTGGCGCGAGAACCCGCCCTTCGCCGCCAGAGACATTCGCGAATTCACCGACCACGCCCCCGAGCCCCCACCCGCCGAGCCAATCGCGGCCTGGTACAGGAAACTCGAAGGGGAAGGCGGCGCCGAGCAGGACGAAGAGGACAAAGGACCCGAGCCCATCGGCCTCGAGGAGGCGACCGGGCTCCGTCAGGCGGTCCTTGACCTGGCCGACGATGCCGCAACCGACTGGACCGCCCTCAAGACGGAAATGGCCCGGCTGAAGGCCACGGTGGACCGCATCGGGAGCGTAAACGTTAATGCCATCCGCGAGCAGGACGAACTGAGCGCGCGTCTTCAGTTCCTGACCGACCAGAAGGAAGACCTCGAGACCGCCCGGCGCCACGAGCGCGAGATCATCCGGGAACTGAACAAGAAGAGCCGGGAGAAGTTCCAGGAAACGTTCGAACAGGTGCGGCAGAACTTCCAGGTGCTGTTCCGAAAGCTGTTCGGCGGCGGCAGCGCCGACCTGCTGCTGCTCAGCGAGGAAGGAGAGGACGTCCTGGAGGCCGGCGTAGACGTTATGGCCCGGCCGCCGGGCAAAGAGACCAACTCCATCATGCTGCTGAGCGGCGGCGAGAAGACGCTGACGACCATCGCCTTGCTGCTGGCCATGTTCCAGGCAAAGCCAAGTCCGTTCTGCCTGCTGGACGAGGTGGATGCGCCGCTGGACGACAACAACGTCGAGCGCTTCCTGATGCTGCTGGACGAGTTCCGAGGCAAGACGCAGTTCATCGTCGTCACGCACAACAAGCTGACGATGAGCGTTGCGCAGGTCCTCTACGGCCTGACGATGGCCGACGGCGTGAGCAAGAAGATATCGGTCAAGTTCGAGGAGGTCGACCGCGAACTGGCCGAAGCGGCCCCCCGCGCCAAAGCCGGCTGACACCCCCGAATCTCCGAGCGCCCGCCCACCGCTGCCTTCCCGCGTTACGGCACCGGGCTCACGGGTAACGTGAACCCGAACGTGCTGCCCCGGCCCGGCTCGCTCTCCACCCAGATCCGCCCCCCGGACTTGGCCACGACCTCCCGGCAGATGGTCAGGCCGATGCCCGTCCCGGGCGGCTTATCCGTCAGCCCGCTGCCGACCTGCGTGAAACGTTCGAATATCCTGGCCTGGTCCCTGCGGGCGATGCCCACGCCGGTGTCCGTGACAAGCACCTGCACGAAGCCGCCGTCCTCCGACCCGGAGGGCTCATTCTCCGCCGCGACCCGTATCTTGCCCCCGTCGGGAGTGAACTTGAAAGCGTTGCCCAGCAGGTTATTCAGGACTCGCGCCACGCCTTTCGCGTCTGCAAAGGCCGGCGGCAGATCCTCCGCCAGCGCGTGGCCGAACTCAATGCGCCGATCGTGGGCCTCCTGGCTGAACAGCTTACAGCACCTCCCCACAAGCGCCGGCAGGTCAAAGTAGTCGGGGAGCAGGTCGGCGCTGCCGTCGGCCATCTTGGCCAGGTCGAGCATGTCGCCGATCATCTCGGACAGCCGCTCGCTCTCCTGACGGATGACGCTGGCGAACTCGCGCCTCTCATCGGGTTCCAGGTCCTCGTAATTCTCCAGTATCTCCCCGAACGAGCGCACGCTCGTCAGGGGTGTTTGCAGTTCGTGAGAGACGGCGGACACGAACCAGTCCTTCATGGCGTCCAGTTGCCGCAACTCCTGGTTGGCGACGGCCAGCTCCTCGGCGCGGCGCTGCGTTTCCTCCAGCAGGCGCGCCTTCTCGAGCGCAACGGTCAACTGGTTCACGCTGAGGTTGAGCTGGCTGACGAAGCCGGCGGAGACCGTCGAGCGACTGAATACGCCGAGCACCCCCAGCGTCCTATCCCCGAGCCGGAGGGGAAAACCCACGAACGACTGCACACCCGACCCGGCCAGCCAGTCCCAACCCCACGCCTGGCCTTTGCCTGCCAGGTCATGCAGGGCCGACAGGGCGTGCCCTCCGAAGCAGTCACCGACGAGGGGGTTGTCCGACCGGAGGACCTGGAGCGACTCCGGCCTGCCCAGGTCTTCGCCGGCCTGCTGGGCCAGCACGAACGTCTGCGGTCCTTCCGGCGGGCCGGCCTCGGCGTCCACAAGCTGCGGATCCAGCCACAGCCACACGGAGTCCACGTCGGGCAACTTATCGCAGAGCCTCCGCGTGAACGCCAGGGCGATCTCCTCCAGGTCCATCTTCTGGGTGATCTCGTGGCTGATGTTGTGGAAGGCGTTGAGCTGCTCCCACATGGCGCTCAGGTGGCGGTTGCTCTCCTCCAGCGCGTCGGTCCTGGCCCTGACCAGTTCGTCCAGGGTCTCGGCCCGCGTGGCGATCTCCCAGGCGAACGCCGTCACGACGAGCACCCAGGCCAGCCCGAAGAGCGTGAGGGTCCAAGTGACGCTCCGGAAGTGCCACATCAGCGAGAAAGTGCCCAGGCTGATGGCGAACATGGAAGCAACGTAGAAGAACTTGGTCTGGAGGACGCTGCGCCCCTCGGCAGTCATAGATCACTTCCCGGATGTCTGACCGTAGCGGACGACCAGCACCGTCATGTCGTCGGCGATGGGCCTGGGGGCGGTGTACTCTCGGGCGGCCGCGACGATGCGCTCGGCCATCTCCTTCGCGGGCGAGGCCAGAGCTCCGAGCGCCGCCTTCCGCACGCCGTCGGTGCCGAAGAAGCGTTCCTCCCTGTCCCGCGCCTCCAGCAGGCCGTCAGTGTAGAGCACGACCGTGTCCCCCCGCTCCAGGCGTATCGAACGCTCCTCGAACTCGCCGTCTTCCCCAACGCCGAGCAACATGCCCTCGGTGTCCAGCCAGCCCTTCTCTTCAAGCTGCATAAGCAGGGGCTTCGGATGGCCGGCCCGGCAGAAGGTCGCCAGGCCGGATGCGAGCTCGATCTCAGCGTAGAAGCAACTGATGAACAGCTCCGAATGCACCAGGTCTTCGAACAATGCCTGGTTGACGCGGCTCATCAGGCCGGCCACGGTGCGGCGGTGCGCCGCCTCGCTGCGGATGACGCTGCGGAAGGCTGTGACCATCAGGGCCGCGCCCATGTCGTGGCCCGATACGTCCGCCACAACCAGGCACACGTGGTCGTCCTGCAGCCAGTAATCGAACAGGTCCCCGCCGGCATGCTGAGCCGCTTTCGAGTCCCCTGCCAGCACCACGGCGCCGGCCTGCAAGGGATGGGCGGGCAGCAGGCTGAGCTGGATGTGGGCAGCCAGCTCGAGCTCGTGCTCCAATTGCTGACGCTCGCGCTCGGCGTTGATCAGGCGGCAGTTGTGGATCTGCGTCGCCGTAGTGGCGGCCACGGCGCTGACCAGCTTCAGGTCGCTGGCCGTGAACATGCTGCCCTCCCGCTTGCGCGTGAGGTTGAACACGCCCAGAATCTGCTCCTTGCGGTCGGGCTGGGAGCCGATCTTGAGCGGAACGCTCAGGAAACAGTTCGACTCGCGCAGCTCCCGAACGTTGAGCGAGTCGACCGGCATCGGATCGCCTTCGTTGACGATGACGCCATGGCCGCTCTCGAACACCTTGCCGCTGATGCGCTCCCCCGGCCGGACGGCCACTTCATCCGCTATCTGATCGGACAGGCCGACGGCGGCACGGATCTTCAGCTCCCCTTCGTCCGCGTCAGCCAGCATGATGGAGGCGCGCTCGCAGTTCATCAGCCAGGCGGCTTCCTCAACCACAAAATGGCAGACCTCGTCCTCGTCAAGCAGGCCGCCCACGCGGTCGCCCATGTCGTAGAGGAAATTGAGCTCCTCGTACCGGTCCGCCAGCTCCATCGCCAGGCTGGCCATGTCCTGCTCGGCGGTGGACATGCGGCTGATCACGTCGGCAGCGACGGCCGCCGCGCGTCGAAAGGCCTCGCTCTCATCCCCCCCGGACACGCCCCAGCCGGACCTCCTCCCACCGATGCGCACGGGAAAGTAGGGCAGCTCGGAGCGCTGGCGGCTCTTCTCGGGCACGAGCTCCAGTGCCGTGCCGCACGTCTCGCTCAGCCTCGCCAGGATCCCTCCGTACTCGGCGGGATCGAACTCGGCCCGGGCATGGCTCTGCACGGTCCCGTCATCCCAGAACAGCCTGGCCACATCGATCTCCTTCGCAGACGGGCCTCATCGGAAACCGACCCGTCCAGATTATACCGGAGCAAAACGGGAAGGGCCAGCTTCGAACTGCACATGCGCTGACAGCGGCGCATTAGCGCCGGCAAGCGACTAGAGCACGCACGCCGCCTACGGTTCCCATACGAGGTCGTCCAGACGGTCGGGCGGCACGACGTCGACGTGCAGGTCCGCAAACAGAATGACGTAACCCCGTGCGTGGCGGGGCGTCGCGACCATCAGCTCCCGTCCACCACTGGCGTTCCACCCCGCGTCCGACTCGAAGAGCACCACAGTCTTGGAGGGAACCGCGACGCTTGCCATGGTCGCCCCCGCCAGGTTCGCATTCAGGGCGTACCCGCACTCCTTCTCTGACGCCGCTGGGCATCGAAACACCTCCCAGTCCTCCGCATGGCCTCCTTCCAATAGCGCATCGCACCAGCTATCCGCTGGCGGCAAGCCCGCCCAATCTGTTTCATAAAGGGCCAGCGCAAAACCCAGTTGGTGCAGGTTGGACTGGCACGCCGCGGCCCTGGCCTCATCCCGGGCGCGCTCGAGGGCCGGCATCAGCGCAGCCCCCGCCAGCGCCACACACGCAAAGAGGGCCAACCAGAGGCCAGAGACGACGACGCCCGCTATGGCCACGCCCTGGCCCTTCAGGCGACCGGCGCTCCTGGATATCTGACTCAGCGCGACGATGCCAAGGATCAGCCCCGGCAGGGCAGTCACGCCGCAGAAGACCCCGAGAATGCCCAGCACCAGCGAGGCGGTAGCCATGCCGCTGCTCGCGGGCTCCCCGCGGCGCCCCGCCAAAGGAGCGCCACACGCGACGCATCTCTGGGCACCGCCGGCGTTAGCCGTTCCGCACTTCGGACACCGCATCTCCCCCCCCCGTCTGCTATGCCCTGCCTGGTTGCTCAACTCCTGCGCACACAGGTGGATAGGCTAACGGGCGCGGGAAGTCAAGTCAATCCACGCCCAAGTGGGGGCGGCCTCGGCCACCATCAGAACTCGATGCCCCGCGTGGCGGGCCGGCCCTCATCGTAGGCGTGCTTGACACTCCGCATCTCGGTGATGGTGTCCGCGAGGTCCGCGAATGCCTGGTACGGGCCGTCGCCGGTCAGGATGACGTGGACGTCCGGGCGGCGGGCCTCAAGCGCCTCCCGCAAGTCAGCGGCGTCGAGCAGTCCCCGGCCGACGGCGAAGATCGCCTCGTCGAGCACGATGAGACCGCAATCGCCTGCGGCCATCGCCTGGCGCGCTACGGCCAGGGCTCTGCGCGCTGCGGCAGCGGCTTGCGCCATCGCCTTCGGATCGTCGTCGTCCAGGAATCCGGCGCCGGCAAGCCGCATCTCCAGCGCGCCGCCCAGACGCTCGGCCGCCCCGTGCTCCCCGCATGCGCGGCGTTTGATGAACTGCACCATCAGGACCATTATCCCCTGTCCGATGGCGCGCAGGGCCGAGCCCAGTGCGGCCGTGGTCTTGCCCTTGCCGTCCCCCGTGAAGATCAGCAACCGTCCCCGGCCGTCCCTTTCATCCATCATTCTTCATTCGCCGTTCATTGCCGTCTCTCACGCCCTTGGATGGGCCTTCTCGTAGGCCTGCTTCAGGTGCTCGTGGGACAGGTGCGTGTAGAGCTGCGTCGTGCTCAGGTTCTCGTGGCCGAGCAATTCCTGCACGGCCCGCATGTCGGCGCCGTTGCTGAGCATGTGGGTGGCGAAGCTGTGCCGAAGGGAATGCGGGCTCAGGTCGGGGTCGAGTCCGGCCACCAGGGCACACCTGTGCATGATGCGGCGCACGCTGCGCGTCGTCAGGCGACCCCCGTCGCGCGAGTTGACGAACAGGGCGTGCGCGTCCCGCCGCGGCGGCGCGCCCTTGCCGCCCTCCCGCAGGTAGGAACGGATCGCCGCCAGGGCGCAGCGTCCGGCGGGGACTATCCGCTCCTTCTTGCCCTTGCCGCGGACGCGCAGCATGCCCGTGGACGGGTCGAGGTCGTCATGGTCCAGCCCCACTAGCTCTCCGACACGAAGGCCTCCGCCGTAGAGCGTCTCAAGAATGGCCAGGTTGCGCCGGCCCAGCCACGTGTCCGTGTCGGGGACGGTCAGAAGCCGTTCGACGTCGGAGACCGTCAGGAAAGAAGGCAGCTTCTGCTCCCGGCGCGGGGAACGGAGCGCGGCCATGGGATTCGTCTTCTTGATTCCCTGACGGACGAGGTACTTGTGGAACGAGCGCACGGCGGCGGTGCGCCTGGCCAGCGTCGCGCGGGAAAGCCCGCGTGCCTGCAGCGACGCCATGAAGGCGCGCACGTCGTGGACCGTGGCCTCCGTCAGGGTCCGGCCGCGACCTTTCAGGAGCTGCGCGAACATGCGCAGGTCCGTGGCATAGGCCCGCAGCGTGTTCGGAGAGTAGCCCTTCTCGACCGCCAGCCGGTGCAGGAAGTCATCCAGCAGCTTGCCCATGCATCACCTCTATGGCGATGGTAGCGGGCGCCTGTGGCAGACTGCAAGCCGAATCGCGTCCCGCGCACGCCGCCGTGTCGCATACTTCTGGCAGGCAAGCGGATACGACATGTGTCCAACGAAGGCCGGCCCGCATCCGGCCGGCGCAAAGCAGACGCCCAACACTTGACAACAGCACATCAAGCAGATACGTTGGCCGTTTCGGGGCGGGCGGTTCATTGTCTTTCTTCTGACGGCGCGCACGGATGGACATAGACTCCCTGGAGACGGGCCAACTGGTCGCCGACGAGGTCCTCCTCGTTGCCGAGGCGAAGCTGCTGGTGGACCGGCGGGGGCAGAACTACTACAACCTGGTCCTCAACTGCGAGGGCGGCCGGCAGGTCTCCGGCAAGGTGTGGTCGGACAACATCGCCGCCCCCATTCACCCCGGCCACGGCCTCGAAGTGCTGGCCCGAGTGGACGAGTACCAGGGCAGGAAGCAACTCAACATCCAGCGCTACACCGTCCTCTCGCCCGAGGAGCACGACCTGTCGGCGTTCGTCCGCACGACGGACATCGACGTGGACCCCGCATTCGAGACGCTGTTCAACTGGGAGCGTGAGGAGTTCCAGGACCCCGACCTCAAGCGGCTGATGGCGGAGTTCCATGGCAACGCGACCTTCGCCGCGCAGTTCAAGGAAAGCCCCGCCGCCAGCTACCACCACCATAACTACACGGGCGGCCTGATCGAACACACGCTGGAGGTCTGGAACCTGGCCTGCAGCATAGCCGGCGCGCACAGCGGTCCGTTCGACAGGGACCTTCTGCTCTGCGGCGCTGCCCTCCACGACGTGGGCAAGGTGAACACCTACCGCCTGGTCGCCGGGGTGAGCGAACGCACCGAAGCGGGCGAACTGCTCGACCACATCTTCATCAGCGGATCGATGATCAGCAACGTGTGGGACAGCGCCGTCAGGCCCCACGTGCCGAAGGGGCGGGAGGACCGGGCCGCCCGCCGGAAGGCGATGCTCCTGCACATCATTCTGAGCCACCACGGGAAGATGGAGTGGGGCTCGCCGGTGCTTCCCCGCACCCCCGAGGCGCTCTTGGTTCACTACTGCGACATACTCAGCTCGAGCCTGCACAGCTCCTTCAAGGCCGTCGACGAAACCCCCGAGGGCGAGCTGTGGTCGGACAACGTCTACATCATGGATCAGGCCAGGCGCCTGTACGTCGTCCCGCACGAGGACGATTGACCCGTTGCCCGGGATCCTCAGAGGACCGAGTGGCCAACCATGGAGCCGTCGGAGACCGCCGAAGCATTCGTTGAGAGGATCAACGCGGGGCGCGTAACCGTGGCCATCGCGGGGTTGGGCTACGTCGGGCTGCCGCTTGCCCTCCAGTGCGCCAGACGCGTCGAGAAAGTCGTCGGCATCGACACGGAGGCCGGCCGCGTGGAGGCGATCGGCGCCGGCCGGTCCTACATCGACGACGTGGCCGACGACGATCTTCGGGCGGCCGTCGAGAGCGGCAAGCTGAGCGCCACCACGGACTACGCCGTCGTGCGCGAGTGCGACGCCGTGCTCATCTGCGTCCCCACTCCCCTGCGCAAGACGAGGGAGCCCGACGTCTCGTTCATCGTGCGCAGCGTGGACGCAATCGCACAGCACATAGGCCCCGGCAAGCTCGTCATCCTGGAGAGCACGACGTATCCGGGCACGACGGACGAGCTGGTGCGCGGGCGGCTGGAGCGCAGCGGCCTCCGGGTGGGCACGGACGTCTGGCTCGCCTTCAGCCCGGAGCGGGTCGACCCCGGGCCGGGTTATCGGCAGTTCACCATCGGGAACGTCCCCAAGGTCGTCGGCGGCATTACGCCGGACTGCACGCGCATGGCAGGGGCGCTCTACAGGCGCGTGGTGGACACGGTCGTCGAGGTTTCCTCCAGCCGCGTGGCCGAGATGGTCAAGCTGCTGGAGAACACCTACCGCAGCGTCAACATCGCGATGGTCAACGAACTGGCCGTCATGTGTCACAAGCTGGGCATCGACGTGTGGGAGGTGGTAGACGCCGCCGGGACAAAGCCGTACGGCTTCGAGGCATTCTACCCGGGGCCGGGGCTGGGCGGGCACTGCATCCCCGTCGACCCGTTCTACCTGGCCTGGAAGGCTCGGCTGCACGGGTTCGAGCCGCGCTTCATCGACCTGGCCGGCCGCGTCAACGCCGCCATGCCCGAATATGTGGTCGGGCTGGCGGCCGACCTGCTCAATGACGCCGGCAAGCCGCTCAAGGGCTCCGCGATCCACGTCCTGGGCGTGGCCTACAAGCGAGACGTTTCCGACGTTCGCGAGTCCCCCGCGCTGAACATCATCGAGATGCTGCGCAGCAAGGGCGCGCTGGTTTCCTACAGCGACAGCCATGTGCCGGCTGTTGCGCTGCCGGACGGCGCTCGCCTGGAGGCCGTGCCCATCCAGCAGAGCGACCTGGCTGCAAAGGACTGCGTCATCATCATCACCGACCATTCGGACTTCCCGTGGGACGCGGTCGCGCGCGAGGCGCCGCTGATTCTGGACACCCGCAACGCATTGAAAGATTACAGGGAGTCGCACATCCACAAGATCTGAGCTCACGGCAAGGGGACGGCGCAGACGGCCGGAAGATGCCGGCGCCTCCCCGCAGAAAGGACGGACCGGCCGATGGAAGACTTGAAGGAAGCGTTCAGGAATCCCGGATCTGCCTACCGGGGCAAGCCCTTCTGGGCCTGGAACGGCAAGCTGGAAGCGGAAGAGCTGAGGCGCCAGATACGCGTCATGCACCGCATGGGGCTGGGCGGATTCTTCATGCACTCGCGGGTTGGGCTGGCCACGCCTTACCTGTCCGACGAGTGGTTCGAGATGATCAAGGCCTGCATAGACGAGGCGGACAAGCTCGGCATGGAGGCGTGGCTCTACGACGAGGACCGCTGGCCGTCGGGCGCGGCCGGCGGCCTGGTCACGAAGGACCCGAGGTTCCGGCACAAGCAACTGCAGATGGTCGTCTCGGACGATTTCACCCTCCAGTTCGAGCGCGAGCCCCTGGCGCTCTTTTCGGCGCGCGTCGATGGGTCCCAAGCCAGCGATGTTAAGCGAATCCGGGGCGACACGACGGTATCGCCGGTCGACGCCAAGGTGCTC
>Ga0114922_10000176_pt1 | contig 60161 bp, 58 predicted proteins | sample AartaG_FD_100975 | JGI IMG/M metagenome (GOLD analysis project Ga0114922, IMG submission 100975) | Deep subsurface microbial communities from Aarhus Bay to uncover new lineages of life (NeLLi) - Aarhus_00045 metaG | ecosystem: Environmental > Aquatic > Marine > Oceanic > Sediment | place...
CGCTTTTTATCCTGTTTTCTGATTCAAGTACGTCAAGGTATTTATTAACCTCGCTAACATGCATGCCAAGTGTTTCGCTGAGATCATCAATAGTACAGGGACGCCTGGATATCATCCCGAGTATTGCATCTTCGGTATCTTCCCGGTATGATTTTAATTCTTTTCTTTTTACGGCAGTAGCAATAATCTCAACACCGGGGATATCCCAATATTCAATTATTCTTTCAAGTTCTTCCTTACCTGCCGGTTTCAGACCTCTGATCGTACCGGGGCGGTCAAGTGTATTCAGCTGTACTGAATCTGGCTTAATTCTCTGAATCGCCTTTTTCAGCTCATCAAGTTCATTATCATTATAATTATATCCGGGTAAAATAAATACTTCAAGGTATATTCTCCCTTTATATTCCTTCCTGAAATCAACGAGACCCTGTATGTAATTATCAATATTAAGCCCGGGGGCAGGGCGGTTTATCCTTGTAAACACATCATTTGTTGCAGCATCAAGAGAAGGCAGCACCACATCAGCATTTTTCAGTTCTTTACGCACATTACTGTCTGACAATAATGTGCCGTTGGTAAGAATAGCAACAGGAATACCCGGTTTCAGTTGTTTTATGAAACGAAGAACATCCCCGATGCGTATATTTAATGTTGGTTCGCCTGATCCTGAGAAAGTTACATAATCCGGATCTGGATTGTTGTTGAAAAAATGTATAAGTTCATCCCTTACCTTATTGAAAGGGACATATTCCATCCTTGCCGTAGTAAGTTTAGTTGTTTTACCAACCTCACAATACACACAATCCAATGAACAAACTTTGCGTGGTACCAGATCAACACCCAGCGACATCCCCAGTCGCCTCGATGGCACGGGCCCAAATAAATACTTATAGATCAACTTTTGTCTTTCTTATTAATTTTGCACAACGGGTTCGCATTCCTTCGCATCGTTGTGATTCCGGGGGGACTCGAACCCCCAACCAACAGAACCGGAATCTGTTATTCTATCCAATTGAACTACGGAACCATTTGATACTGCTAAATTAACTCCTGTAGATGATATTTCAAAGCAGGTGACAAATAATGATAATTGATAAGTTTTTCATAATTTCGCAAACCATATTATTAATTGTAATTCAATTGCCGTGATGGAATATAAATTCAGGGAAATAGAAAAGAAATGGCAAAAACACTGGGAAGAGAACAAAACCTTTAAGACTCACGATGATATAAATAACCCGAAAAAATATTATATTCTTGACATGTTTCCTTATCCCTCCGGTTCAGGCCTGCATGTCGGGCACCCCGAAGGTTATACTGCCACCGATATTGTGGCAAGATATAAGAGAATGAAAGGATGTAATGTCCTGCACCCAATGGGCTGGGATGCTTTTGGTTTGCCTGCTGAACAATATGCCATGGAAACCGGGACCCAACCTGCTGTCACCACAAATAAGAATTGTGATACGTTCAGGAGCCAGATAAAGGAGATAGGGCTCAGCTATGATTGGGACAGGGAAATAAAAACCAGTGATCCCAGGTACTTTAAATGGACACAATGGATTTTCATACAATTATATAACACCTGGTATGACGAAAAACTGCAGAAGGGAAGGCATATAGATGAACTGGAGATACCAGAGGATATCAGAAGAAGAGGAAACGCTTCTGTGCTCCAGTATATTGACGGTAAGCGACTGGCATATTATGATAACGCACTGGTATGGTGGTGCTCGAGCTGCAAAATAGTATGCTCAAATGAAGAAGTACTGAACGATGGATCACATGAGAAATGTGGCCACCAGGTTGAAAAAATGAACCTTAAGCAGTGGATGCTCCGCATACCACATTATGCAGAACGATTGCTTACAGGCTTTGATAATCTTGACTGGCCTGAAGGTATCAAGGACCAGCAACGTAACTGGATAGGTAAGTCGACCGGTGCAGAAGTAAAATTCCACATTGAAAATAGCGATGATATAATTTCTGTATTTACCACAAGACCTGATACACTGTTTGGAGCTACATATATGGTACTGGCTCCTGAGCATGAACTGACTAAAAAACTTACTGCCAGGGAAAAAGAAAAAGAAGTCAATAAGTATATCAAAGAAGCTATCCTTAAATCGGATCTCGACCGAACCGATCTTGCCAAGGAAAAAACAGGTGTATTTACCGGGTCGTATGCAATAAATCCTGTAAATAACAAGAAAATACCTGTATGGATTGCTGACTATGTGCTTACCGGCTATGGAACAGGGGCAATAATGGCAGTGCCTGCACATGATGAGAGAGATTTTGAATTCGCTGGTATATTTGGTCTTCCGATTGAATGCATCATGAACCCTGATACAGATGATCAAGTCCTGAAGGGGAAAATACTAAATGGCCAGGCATGCTGGACCGAAGACGGGATCTATATCAATTCATCAGATAAGAGCACTGGGCTTGATATCAATGGACTGAAAAAGGAAGAAGGGATAAAGAAAACCATCGACTGGCTTATATCCAAAGAACTTGGTGAAGCCAGGGTAAATTACAAATTACGCGACTGGCTGTTCAGCAGGCAGAGATATTGGGGTGAACCATTCCCCGTTATACACTGGGAAGACGGAACTATAACTGTGGTCGATGAATCTGAGTTACCACTTGAACTGCCCGTACTTGAAAAATATCACCCTAGTGATACCGGAGAATCACCTCTCGCAGGTTCTGCAGATTGGTTAATGGTTGAAGGTAAAAACGGATTGAAAGGCAGGAGAGAAACCAATACAATGCCACAGTGGGCAGGATCATGCTGGTACTACCTCCGGTTTATTGACCCCCATAATAATAAAGCTATTTTCAGTAAAGAAAAAGAAAAATACTGGATGCCTGTTGACCTCTACATTGGAGGAGCCGAGCATGCTGTGCTGCACCTGCTTTACAGCCGGTTCTGGCATAAAGTATTATACGACCTTGGATATGTATCCCATGACGAACCATTCCTTAAACTCTTTAACCAGGGTATGATACTTGCTTTCGCATATGAAACGAAAACAGGAGCAAAAGTGTCGGGTGACCTTGTGGAAGAAAAAGATGGTAAGTATTTCAACAGGAAAACAGGTGAAGAACTCAAACAGATAGTGGCTAAAATGTCAAAGTCACTGAAGAATGTTATTAACCCTGATGATATAATTGAAAGATACGGAGCCGACTCATTCAGATTATACGAAATGTTCATGGGGCCGCTTGATGCCTCCAAACCATGGGATGAAAAAGGGGTAAAGGGCGTATTCGGATTCCTGACAAGGGTTTTCAGACTATTTGGAGATAAGTCGAACATTACTGAAGAAGAAGAAAGTGCAGAACTATTGAAAGCCCTGCATAAGACAATAAGAAAAGTAGAAAATGACATTGACAACCTGAGATTCAACACTGCCATATCTGCACTGATGATCTTCACAAATATTGCTGTAAAACAAGGTAAAGTAAACAGAGGTACTGCAGGTACTTTTGCAAGAATACTCCACCCCTTCGCTCCTCATCTGGCTGAGGAGCTGTGGGAATTATACGGTGATAATGAAAGCCTTGCATATAAGGAATGGCCGGAGGTGAATGAAGACTATCTGAAAGAAGAAACATTTGAATATCCCGTGTCATTTAACGGTAAATTGAGATTCAAACTGGAATTACCCCTGGAGATGCATAATGATGAAATAGAAAATGCTATCATAAGCGATAAAAGATCAGCCAGATGGCTGGCAGGAAATAAACCCCGCAAGATTATTGTTGTTAAAGGACGAATAATAAATGTTGTGGTATGAACAGGTACTATATCGTAATTATACTGTTGTCTTTTGTTATATATTACAGCTGCACCCATACATCCGGCAATGTAAATCCTGGTACTGAATTGCAGGAACTCCCTGAAGAACAAGTTGAACAAAAAACTGAAAGTTACGGTATAGATACAACAGGTTATAAAATAATAACCGGTAAGATAAAACGTAATCAGTTTCTTTCAGAAATACTCGACGATTATAATATAAGCTATAATGATATTGAGACATTAATCCGTAACTCCGGTGATGTATTTGATGTGAGGAAAATCAAAGCCGGTAATAATTACAGTCTGTATATAAAACCTGATACCCTGAACAGACTTGAATATATGATCTATGAACATGATATTATAAATCATTATATATTCGATTTTAAAGAAGAACCAGTCATCAGGAAAATTGAGAAACCTGTAAGACTGGAACTAAAATATGCCTCAGGAACAATAAAAACATCATTATGGGATGCAATGCTTGATAATAATCTTAATCCCGTTCTTGCTGTGGAACTGTCAGAAATCTATGCCTGGTCAATAGATTTTTTTGGCCTGCAGGAAGGCGACAGGTTCAAGGTTATCTACGAAGAAGAATATATTGATACAACTTCCAATGGGGTGTACCGTATCCTTGCTACCTTCTTTGAACATGCCGGCACCGGGTTTTGTGCAATACCCTTTATCCAGGATGGTAAGGAAAGCTATTATGATCTGGAGGGTAACAGCCTGCGTAAAGCATTCCTGAAAGCTCCGCTGAGGTATTCACGTATAAGTAGCAGGTATTCGGAAAGCAGGCTGCATCCGATATTAAGAATACGACGGCCCCATCACGGTGTAGATTATGCAGCCGCGGTAGGTACACCTGTCCATGCCATTGGCGATGGCAGGATTATTATGACGGAATACCAGAGTGGATCAGGACGGATAGTTAAAATCAAACATAATAGCGTATATACAACTGCCTACATGCACCTCAGTAGTTACGGTAAAGGTGTTAGTGTTGGTAAATACGTAAAACAGGGGGATATAATAGGATATGTAGGAAGTTCAGGATTATCCACAGGGCCACATCTTGATTTCAGATTCTATAAAAATGGATATGCTGTAGATCCGCTCAAGGTAGAAGCACCGCCCGTAGAACCAGTCTCAGAAGAAAACAGTGAAAAATATAAGAAAATAAGCAAGGTAATGGTTCAGCTTATTGAATCATTCTGATCTTTCATGATCAGCTCTTCAACTATCAGTGGATAATATTTATATTCAAGCTTATGTATTCTTTCAGCAAGTGATTCAGGACTGTCATCAGGTTTAACCTCACATTTTGCCTGAAAAATGATATCCCCTTCATCGTAACGTTCATTAACATAATGTATGCTTATCCCTGATTCTTTCTCATTATTATCAATAACTGCCCTGTGAACCCTGCTCCCATACATCCCTTTACCACCATAATCAGGAAGCAGTGCAGGATGAATATTTACTATCCGCCCGGGGTATTTCTGGAGTATTTCCTCAGGTACCAGCCATAAAAACCCGGCCAGTACTATTAAATATATCTCGTTTTCAAGTAATATGCTCAATACTTTACCATTCCTGTAAAAATCATCACGGTCGAAAACAATTGATGGAACTGAAAATTTCTTAGCCCTTTCTAATACAAATACATCAGCTTTATTTGAAAGAATAAGTTTGATTTTGGCGGTTTTACTGGTCGAAAAATATTCCATCAGTTTTTGAGCATTCGTCCCGGAGCCTGAAGCAAAAATTGCTATATTTCTCATTATCAATTTTATACAAAAACGTGCATGGTTTCAACCCCTGCACAAAAAAGCATGTTTATTTATTTGAATATCAATTATATGTATTTTATATTTAATAAATATTTTTAAATTTGTTTGATTAATATGGTACAAATATATTTCTTTGCAAGGTTTTAAATGTAATTATTATTAACCAAAATTTGAGATTATGTCTGATATTGCAGCAAAAGTAATAGAGATCATCGTTGACAAACTAGGAGTTGACGAATCAGAAGTTACCCCTGAGGCTAGCTTTACCAACGATTTGGGTGCTGATTCTCTTGACACTGTTGAGCTTATAATGGAATTTGAAAAGGAATTCAATATGGGAATTCCTGATGATCAGGCAGAAAACATCAGCACTGTTGGTGAAGCCATCAAGTACATCGAGGAAAATGCAAAATAAGATTGCATAACCAGAGAAATCAAACAACATGAGAAGGGTTGTAGTTACTGGTATAGGAGCCATAACTCCGATCGGTAAAAATATTGAGCAATACTGGGATGGATTAAAATCTGGTACCAGTGGATCGGATTGGATCACGCGTTTTGATGCTGAAAAATTCAAAACACGATTTGCCTGTGAGATAAAGAACTACGACCCGGTTGACTATTTTGACCGTAAAGAATCCCGTAAGCTGGATGTTTATGCCCAGTACGCCCTAATTGCTGTTGATGAAGCAATAAAAGATTCAGGTCTCGATCTTGAAAATATAGATAAGGATCAAGCCGGAGTAATATGGGCTTCAGGGATTGGAGGGATAGAAACATTTCTCAATGAAATTACAGGGTTTGTTAAGGGGGACGGTGTTCCCCGTTTCAGCCCTTTCTTTATTCCCAAGATGATATCTGACATTGCTGCAGGTCATATTTCCATCAAATACGGTTTTCAGGGTCCGAATTATGGTACTGTATCAGCCTGTGCGTCATCAACCCATGCAATTATTGATGCATTTAACCTGATCAAGCTGGGCAAAGCTAAAATCTTTATTGCCGGAGGCTCTGAGGCAGCTATAAACCAGGCAGGTATAGGCGGTTTCAACTCAATGCAGGCTATGTCAACAAATAATGATGAGTACAAAAGCGCGTCAAGGCCAATGGACTTAAAACGTGACGGTTTTGTGATGGGCGAAGGTGGAGGTTCTCTCATACTTGAAGACTTTGAGCATGCCAAAGCCCGTGGAGCAAGAATATACGGTGAAATATGCGGCACAGGAATGACTGCTGATGCCTACCATATTACGGCACCTCAGCCTGATGGTATAGGGGCGTATAAAGTAATGAAAATTGCCCTTGAAGAATCAGGTCTGAAAAAGGAAGATATTGATTACATAAATGTACACGGCACTGCAACACCACTGGGTGATATTTCCGAGACAAAGGCCATAATCAATTTGTTCGGGGAGCATGCATATAAAATGAATATAAGTGCCACCAAATCAATGACAGGGCACCTGCTTGGCGCTGCCGGTGCTATTGAAGCCATTGCTTCAATACTTGCAATTCAACATAATATTGTCCCTCCTACTATAAATCAAACTACTGCTGATCCTAATATTGACCAGAATTTGAACCTTACTGTGAATAATTCCCAGGAAAGGGAAATTAATACCGCTTTCAGTAATACATTCGGTTTTGGAGGACATAATGCTTCAATAATAATCAAGAAAATCTAAATACCGGTTGTGTCATCAAACCACAACATTAAGAAGGGCACAGAAATCCTTGACAAAAAGTCATTCCGGTCTGCACTTAAAAAAATACTGGGTTTCAGGCCATTGAGGCCAGGTATTTATGAGCTTGCCTTTATACACCGTTCAGTAAAATTCGAACTACCTGATGGAAGCATTATAAATAATGAACGCCTCGAGTACCTTGGTGATGCCATTCTCGATGCAGTCCTGTCAGAATACCTGTACAGGAATTATCCAGAAGCTTCTGAAGGTGAATTAACAAAACTCAGATCCAGGATTGCAAACAGGAGTACTCTTAATAAACTGGCTCTTTCTATGAATATTCATAATCTTATCATAAGCCATATCAATAATAATTCCTCCTCAAGAAATATCTATGGAGATGCCCTGGAAGCACTTATCGGAGCCCTTTTTTTTGATAAAGGGTACTCCAGGACAAGAAAATTCATTATCAGACATATCTTAACCGATCATATTGACCTTAACAGGATAATAAATACTGAAACTGATTACAAAAGCCAGGTATTCCAGTGGGCACAAAAACTGCAAAAGCAGATCAGTTTTAATTATAATGAAGATTATGATTTCAATGATAAGAAATATGTTTTTACAACTGTGCTCAGGATCGACAATGAAATATTTGGAGAGGGCAGCGGCTCCTCAAAAAAAGAAGCTGAACAAAAAGCTTCACTCCAGGCTGTAAAGAAAATCAATAAAATAGGATTTATTGATTAAATCTTTTTTTACTAACTTTATTTGGCATTTAAGCCTTAAAATGAAACCTCCGGTAAAAAAGACCAGGCATAAGCTGAGTATCGATGACCATAATTCAGATCAGTATCTGGGCCTTGTGTCACCTGAAGCTGATTACAAGGTGTCATTACTCATCAACCAGGAGCTCGGCATCAGCCTCAGAAGTAATAACCCGGTAATCAAAACCGTCGATAAGAAAGAGATCCGGTTTTCAAGATTTACTTCTGATTCGAAATTCTGTGAGGCATCATATGAACTTATCAGGAACCGCTCGGGAAATGAAACACTTCTGAACAAAATTCCTTCGCTTGACTATATCTTAAGAATAAAAGATGTAACCAGTACTGAAACAATCGATAATATAATTCGTAAAATAAGAAATATCAGGGAGATAACGGGAATTTTTGTACTTGATAAAAATAAACAAATAGAATACTCGGTTCTTCAAATATTACCCTGAAATGGAAGATTTAAAACTTAGCCTCTCCAGGAACGAATTCTCAACATCCAAGAAAGTGCTTTTATGGATAGTTGGCTCAATGTTTCTAATCGGCGGCATCTGGGCCCTTTACATGAGACTCATTAAACATGACACTTCTGTTCAGCCAGGTCTCACAGTTGCTCTCTTAACATTAAGTGCATTTGTGTTTTTTGTTGCTGCTCTCGCTACTTTCAGAAAGAGGAAACACTTCTTTTATGTAAATAATGAGACTATATCGTACCGTTACGGACTTATATCATCCAGTTATCACAGCTATAACTGGTCTGAGATCAAGAAAGTAATAATGAAGTACAATCAACGTAAAGCCATACTTATATTAAATAATGATAGACACGTAACTATAAACCTGAACTGGATCCAGAAAACCAATTCACAAATCATACTTAAGCATATATACTTCGCATCAAAAAATAAAGGCCTGCCCTTAACCAGGAATTAAAAAGAAAAATGAGCGAATAGAAATATCCGCTCATTCTTAACTAACCCTAAAACCTAAAACCTAAGTTATGAAAAGTGTACCTCTGGTTTTAAGAAAGGAGGTGATGGCTCACCTCCATGTCCTTGTTAACCTAAAACTAACTAATCTAACCTATGAAAAAAACCTCATTGAATTAACATCAAACATCGTACCAATCTTAAATTAGCTAAATTATTTTGATGAATATCAATTTTCAAAGAGCATTTTCATCATATATGGAACAAAAGTTGTACCATTAATATAAATACTACTCGCTTATAATCTTAAAATGACGTTAAATTAAGTTAAAAAGCTGTTAATGTTAATTTTAAGAAATACTTTTGTATAATGGAAGTAAGGAGAATCACGCAGGATAAAAAGAGGGTATCAAGGTAAAAGATGAAGAAAAAGATTATTATAATGCTTGCTGTAATTATCTCGATTGGACTATCAGGCCTGATACTTATCCAGATATACTGGATCAATAATTCAATCCAGGTGAAAAACCAGCAATTCAGGGTGTATGTTAACAATGCTCTTACATCTGTTGTGCTTGATATGGAACAACAGGAAACAATAGAGCGAATAGTGGAGGAGATTGATATGCCCCTGGTCGATTCCGTTGTTGCCATTGTACCTTCCCAGTCAGTTCTTGCGCGGCAATTGCGTGGTTACCATTCAGAATCAAACATACCCCTTCTGAAAGGGCGTGATGATGTAATTGCTTCTCTCACAATAAGCAGGGAAGGACAGAAAATACTCTTTTACTCTGATGATGAATTCTTCTATCCTGAAGAAGAAATACCCGAACTATCTTCTCAGAGTCTGAGGGCAGGCATCAATGACAGGATAACAAACAAAACAGTTATGCTCGAGAGTATTATGGGAAAAATTATTGCCGAAACACCTGAGCTGTCTGAAAGAGTAGATCCCGACAGGGTAAATGACCAGATCAATCAAACACTTAGAAGGCTTGGAATATCCCTTAATTATGAATTTGCTATTACATCATCAGGTAATCAGGTGTACAGCAGTGCCGGATTTGATATGGGATCTGATGCCAATAAATATATAAGGCAACTATTCCCAAATGACCCGGTTCCCGGACAGAATATGATCTACCTGTACTTCCCCAGAGAAAAAAACTATTTATTCAAGCAGGTCGGCTTCATGGGTATTTCATCGATTATTGTAACCCTCTTCCTGATTGTTTTTTCCGTAAGTAATATTTTGATTATCCTGAGGCAGAAAAGGATATCCGAAATACGTAATGATTTTATAAACAATATGACTCATGAATTAAAAACACCAATTTCTACAATCTCACTTGCCTCACAGTTGATCGGTGACAATAGTATTGCACAAAACAAGAAAAACCTCGATAAAATATCAAAAATACTAAACGACGAGTCAATAAGGTTGAAATACCAGGTTGAAAAAGTACTCCAGGCTTCGGCTTTTGATAAAGGGACAATGAAACTGAATATGGTTAATACTGATATCCACCGCATAATAAACAGTGCTATTGACAACTTCAGGTTACAGATATCAGACACTGGCGGCAAACTGATAAAGGAACTCAATGCAAAAGATTCTAACCTTAAAATTGATGAAGCGCATATATTTAACATGATTTCCAACCTTCTTGATAATGCAATAAAATATTCTAATGGGAATCCTGAGATAAAGATTAATACAACTAATGACAACAAGCAGTTTACTGTTTCAATATCAGATAATGGAATTGGTATAAAAAAAGATGATATAAAGAGAATCTTTGACAAGTTTTACAGGGTACCTACAGGTAATATCCATAATGTTAAGGGATTTGGACTGGGACTGAGTTACGTTAAAAAAATAGTTGATGAACATAACGGCACTATTACTGTTCATAGTCAAATAAATAAAGGGACACACTTTGATATTAGTTTTCCAAAAAACAGTTGATCATGGCAAAAGTATTATTAGCTGAAGATGACATTAACCTAGGAACACTGCTAACTGATTATCTTAAGGCAAAAGAATATACGGTTATACATCTGACTGATGGTCAAAAGGCACTGGATACTTTCAGGTCGGAGACTTTTGACATTTGTTTGCTTGATATTATGCTCCCTAAAATTGACGGTATAAGCCTTGCAAAGAAAATCAGGAAGATTGAAAAAGATATACCTGTTATTTTCCTTACGGCCAAATCACTGGAGAAGGATAAGATTGAAGGATTTGCTGCAGGTGCTGATGACTATATTACCAAGCCCTTCTCTATGGAAGAGTTATTATACAGAATAGAAGCGATACTCAGGAGAACAAAATCGTATAAAGATGATGATGCTGATGAATATAAAGTTGGAAAATTCACCTTTTACCCGCTGATACAAATACTCGATTCTGACAAAGGTTCACATAAACTAACAACCAAGGAATCGGAATTACTTAAGCTTCTCTGTAAAAACAAAAACGAGATACTGGAAAGGAATTATGCATTACGCACTATATGGGTTGATGATAATTATTTCAATGCACGCAGTATGGATGTATATATTACCAAACTGAGAAAATATCTGAAAACTGATCCTTCAGTTACCATACTCAACGTACACGGTAAGGGGTACAAACTTCTTTGTAAATAAAGAAAACCCCCTTTTGATTTGAGCAAAAGGGGTATAGCTTAGGTTAGATTTGAGGGTTAAGGTATATTTTCAGATATCTTAACATATTTTAACGTCTCGAAAATAGTATTTTTTCTAATAAAACAAAATAACTGCCTGTTAATCCATCTTCAATACTGCCAGAAAAGCCTGTTGAGGCACTTCAACATTGCCAACCTGCCTCATTCGTTTCTTTCCTTTCTTCTGCTTCTCAAGAAGTTTTCTTTTTCTTGTAATATCACCACCGTAACATTTAGCAGTAACATCTTTTCTTACAGCTTTAACCGTTTCACGGGCAATGATTTTTGCACCTATGGCAGCCTGTATCGCGATATCAAATTGCTGCCTGGGTATCAGTTCCTTTAGTTTAACACACATCCTCCGGCCAAAGTCGTAGGAATGTCCTCTGAAGATAAGTGTGGAAAGAGCATCAACCATTTCACCATTAAGAAGGATATCCAGTCTTACAAGATCTGCTTTCTTATGCGATGAATAGTGATAGTCAAATGAAGCATACCCCCTTGATATACTTTTTAATTTATCATAAAAATCAAATACTATTTCAGCAAGTGGCAGTTCAAAAGTGATCTCAACCCTGTCGCTTGTAAGGTAAACCTGGTTTTTAAAAGTACCTCGCTTATCTATACATAAAGTCATTATATTACCCAAATATTCTGACTTTGTTATTATCTGGGCAAAAATATACGGTTCCTCAATCCTCTCAATATGTGTAACAGCAGGTAATCCCGAGGGATTATGCACCTCGGTCATTTCACCTGAAGTAGTATACACATTATAGGATACATTAGGAACGGTAGTAATAACATCCATATCAAATTCCCTGTCCAGTCTCTCCTGTATTATCTCCATATGGAGGAGGCCCAGGAAACCACACCTGAAACCAAAGCCAAGTGCTGCTGATGATTCAGGAATAAAAGACAGGGAAGCATCATTGAGCTGAAGTTTCTCTATTGAGGAACGCAGATCTTCATAATCATCGGCATCAACGGGGTATATACCTGCAAACACCATTGGTTTTACATTTTCGAATCCTTCAATACCCTTTTCACATGGCCTGTCAAGATGCGTTATGGTATCTCCCACTTTAACTTCCCTTGATTCTTTGATGCCGGAAATAATATATCCCACATTCCCGGCACTTAAAACTTCCATGGGTTCCTGCCTGATCTTCAGCACACCTATTTCATCAGCATCATACTTCTTCCCCGTATTAAAGAATTTTACCATATCTCCCTTGCGCAGGGTCCCGTTTATAATCTTGAAGTAGGCTATTATGCCTCTGAAGGAATTAAACACCGAATCAAAGATAAGAGCCTGTAATGGTGCATCTGGATCTCCTACAGGAGGAGGTATTGAAGTCACTATCTTTTCAAGTATCATGTCAACACCCATCCCTGTCTTTGCACTTGCTTCAATAATATCCTCCCTCTCGCAACCTAAAAGATCCACTATCTGGTCCTTCACTTCATCAGGCATAGCATTGGCCATATCCATTTTATTAAGCACAGGTATCACCTCAAGATTATGATCAATAGCCATATAAAGATTAGATATTGTCTGTGCCTGTATGCCCTGGGTGGCATCAACAACTAGCAGGGCCCCTTCGCAAGCTGCTATTGACCTCGAAACCTCATAGGAAAAATCAACATGCCCCGGTGTATCGATTAGGTTAAGTGTATAATCTGAACCATGATGCATATACCTCATCTGTATGGCATGACTTTTAATAGTAATCCCTCTTTCCCTCTCCAGTTCCATATCATCCAGTACCTGGTCCTTCCTGTCTCTCTCACTCAAAGTATCAGTTTTTTCAAGCAGCCTGTCTGCAAGAGTACTCTTACCATGGTCAATATGAGCTATGATACAAAAATTCCGTATGTTATTCATTGCTGCTCTCATTCCTCAGATTAAGCGCAAATATATAATTATTAGTTGAATAAGTTTAGAATGAGTCCGAAAAAGCAAGTGCGTTTTCGAGGATCCTCGAATAAGATTAGGGGTTGAGATTGAATCCCAGTTTAATAAAATATCACCAGTATTTGATCAAATAATTATTACTTTTAGAATAATTCTTATATGCAGACCCATGATTACTTTTCTTATATGCATTATTGCACTTGTTGCGGGATATTTACTTTATGGCCGCTTCATAGACTATTATTTCGGCATGCAGCCAAAACGCAAAACACCGGCAATCACACAGGCTGATGGCGTTGACTTCATCCCTTTGCCTGCATGGAAGATCTTCATGATACAATTCCTCAATATTGCAGGATTAGGCCCCATATTCGGAGCAATCCTGGGAGCAATGTATGGGCCGGTAGCATATATATGGATAGTATTGGGATGTATATTCATGGGAGCAGTTCATGACTATTTTTCCGGGATGCTTTCAATACGGAATAATGGTGATAGTTTACCTGAACTGGTTGGCAGATACCTTGGTGTCACTGTAAAAAACTTCCTCAGAGTATTTACATTATTACTGTTGATATTTGTCGGTGTTGCATTTGTTACAGGACCGGCAAAACTGCTTCAAACAATGACCAACCTTGATATAAGAGTTTGGTTGTATCTTATTTTTGCATACTACCTGCTTGCAACATTATTACCTATTAACAAAATTATTGGCAGAATATATCCTGTATTCGGAGTTTCACTCCTGATCATGGCCCTTGGTATAGGTGGATCAATCATTTTCAAATCTCTTAATGGAACTCTCCAGATGACCGAATTAAGCATGTCTTCCCTGAGAAATTTTCATAATAATCCAGAAATCAATATCCTTTTCCCGATGTTATTTATCGTTATTTCCTGCGGGGCGATCAGCGGATTTCATGCCACACAGTCTCCCCTGATGGCCAGGTGTGTTAAGAACGAAAAGCAGGGTAAAAGTATTTTCTACGGAGCAATGATCGTTGAAGGCATAGTAGCAATTATCTGGGCAACAGCTGCAATGAATTACTTCAATGACGTACATGGACTAAACTATACTCTTTCCAATCCTCTGGTATCAGACTCAAGCATAACACCAGATCCGGCATGGGTGGTTAATGAGATCTGCAATACATGGCTGGGAAAAGTCGGGGCTATATTTGCCGTTATTGGAGTTATTGCCTGCCCGATTACATCGGGAGACACCGCATTCAGATCGGCAAGATTAATAATAGCTGATGTGTTCAGGATTAAACAATCAGGAATAAAGAACAGGTTATTGGTCAGCATCCCAATATTCATTATCGGATTCATTTTAACTTTTATTATGAAGGATGAATTTGGACGAATATGGAAGTTTGTGGGTATATCAAATCAGTCACTGGCAACAATTGTACTATGGTCGGCTGCCATGTATCAGGCATTAAAAAAGAAAAACCACTGGTTATTATCTATCCCGGCCACATTCCTGACAACAATCTGCATAACCTATATTATGGTGGCCCCTAATAAAAGTGCCGGACTGGCAATGCCTGTTAATCTGGGATATATTACTGGAGTACTTGGCGGATTAGGTATTCTTACACTGTTCCTGATCTCAGCCAGGAGGAAAACGCAGTCATATAATTTAAGTTGAATAGGGGCTGTCTCATAAGTCTACCACCTCCCCCCCGAGTACTCGGGGGTACTCCTCCTCTAAAGAGGAGGAGAAAGTTATAGTATTGTATATCAGCCATTTCCCCTCCTTTTGAAAGGAGGGGTATCCCGACCGTAAGGTCGAGGAGGGGGTGGTTAGAGGACTTATGAGACAGCCCCATGAAATTCGCGATAATTAGTCCAAATTAGCGCTAATCTGCATTTATTACATCATGCCTGGCATGCCACCACCGCCCATTGCGGGATTAGGCATTGGTTCATCTTGTTTTTCTTCAACCACTACTGCTTCAGTTGTCAGGAACATGCCTGCTATTGATGCTGCGTTTTCAAGAGCTATACGAACTACTTTGGCAGGGTCTATTACACCTGAATCATAGAGGTTTTCAAATTTATCAATACTTGCATTGTATCCGAAATCATCCTTCCCTTCCTTAACTACTTGTACCACAACGGCTCCTTCTTCACCTGAGTTAATTACAATTTGGCGCAAAGGTTCTTCAATGGCACGTTTAACAATCTGAATACCGGTATTCTGGTCTTCATTTTCACCTTTCAGGTTTTCCAGTGCCTCAATTGCACGGATATATGTAACACCACCGCCGGGAACTATCCCTTCCTCAATTGCTGCACGGGTTGCGCTCAGTGCATCGTCAACGCGGTCTTTCTTCTCCTTCATTTCCACTTCTGAGGCAGCACCAATGTAAAGCACTGCAACGCCTCCTGCAAGCTTGGCAAGCCTTTCCTGCAGCTTCTCCTTATCATAATCTGAAGTGGTTGTTGATATCTGTTTCTTAATCTGGTTAACGCGTGCTACTATTGCATCTTTTGCACCGGCACCGTTTACTATAGTTGTGTTTTCCTTGTCAACAGATATTTTCTCAGCCTGTCCCAGCATATCAAGTGTGGTATGCTCCAGCTTAAGTCCTTTTTCTTCAGAGATTACTGTACCTCCTGTCAGAATAGCTATATCTTCCAGCATTTCTTTTCTCCTATCACCGAATCCGGGAGCTTTGACGGCACAAACCTTTAATGACCCCCTCAGACGGTTTACAACCAGCGTTGCAAGAGCTTCTCCTTCAACATCCTCAGCAATAATCATCAGGGGTTTGCCATTCTGCGCTGTTGTTTCAAGGATAGGAAGCAGGTCCTTCATTGTGGATATTTTCTTATCATGGATAAGGACATAAGGACTTTCAAGATCAGCCTCCATTTTCTCTGTATCGGTTACGAAGTAAAGAGAAATATAGCCCCGGTCAAACTGCATACCTTCAACAACCTCAACAGTTGTCTCAGTACCCTTGGCCTCTTCAACAGTAATCACTCCTTCTTTCTTAACCTTACTCATTGCTTCAGCAATAAGCTTACCTATTTCCTCATCATTATTGGCAGCGATACGGGCAACCTGTTCAATTTTATTCAGGTCATCGCCAACAACCTTTGCCTGTTTGGCAATATGCTTTACCACCTCACTTACAGCTTTGTCGATGCCTCTTTTCAGTTCCATTGGATTTGCACCGGCGGTCACATTCTTAAGTCCAACATTAATTATAGCCTGTGCAAGCACCGTTGCGGTGGTTGTCCCATCGCCAGCATCCTCCCCTGTTTTGGAAGCCACTTCCTTAACCATCTGGGCTCCCATATTCTGAAAAGGATCATCAAGTTCAATTTCCTTAGCTACTGTAACACCATCTTTGCTTATTTGTGGTGCTCCAAACTTTTTTTCAAGTACTACATTCCTTCCTTTTGGTCCAAGCGTTACCCTTACAGTATCAGTAAGCTTATCAACACCTTCTTTAAGAAGGTTTCGTGCTTCAATATTAAATTTAATTTCTTTTGCCATATCAGTTAGTTTAAATTATTAGGTTTATGCAATGTATAAAATATCACTCTGTGACATCAAAAGGTAATCTTCACCGTCAATGTTGAGTTCCTGACCGGCGTATTTACCATATAGTACCACATCGCCGGATTTTACTTCCATATCTTCGTCTTTTTTTGCTGCACCAACCAGTATTATGGTTCCCTGCTGTGGTTTTTCCTTGGCACTGTCAGGGATTATGATGCCGCTTGCAGTTTTTTCCTCTGCTTCATGAGGTTTAACAAGTACTTTGCCTGCTAATATTTTACCTTTAAGTTTTGCCATTTTATTTACTTGATTTGTTAAACAATATATTTTTACCGACATACTCATTTTACAGAATCTGTGCCAAAGGATTTTTTTGTCAGTTTACAGTATTCTGTACGCCATAATTGCAAAAAAAATGTCAGTCTGGTGACAAACTGACATTTCGAAATGAATCATACTATTTTTTTTACTCTCCCTCCTGGTTATCACTTCCCTGGTCAGGTATAGCTGTAGGCAGGTTAGGTATAGCAGTGGGATCAACAGCATTGTCTATCTGGTCCTGTATTCTTGATGATTCTTCCTCCACACCATGAGGTATTGCTATTGTAGCTGCTATACTTAGTGCAAGTATGATTACTGCAAGGGTCCAGGTAGTTTTTTCAAGAAAATCCGCTGTTTTTCTTACTCCCATTGACTGACCGGTAGAAGTGAAATTAGCAGCCAGACCTCCTCCCTTGGAATTCTGTACAAGCACTACCATTACCTGAAGTACACATGCTATAATTACTATTATTGAAATAAATACATATATACCCATCTGCTTCAGTTTTTTAAAAGAATTTCTTTTATCTTCTCAATTTGCGTCGCAAAGTAACTACTTTTTTCCGGATATTTCAAACTTAATCTTTCATAAATACTGATTGCTTTTGAGTAGTAACCCTGGGAGAGGTAGATATTTGCAAGAGTTTCCGAGATAAGGTGGGATGACTCCTCGCTGCTCGCGGCAGATACATCTTCCTGTTCAGAATCATCTGTTTCGTTTCTGGGTTCTATCCTTGGATTTGCATTAATGAACCTGTCAACTAACTCATCATCATCAATGAATCCAGTCTGTTCTTCAACCGGCTCAGGTTGCTTGCCGGATGAATCACTGCTATCGAGGTCAAGGTCAAGTAAATCATTATCCCCGGGTAGCTCAAAATCAGTATTAACAGGTTCATCCACTGGTATCTTATTATCTTCCTCATCAGCTGAGTCGTCAAGCTGCAGTATCTTTTCTCCACTTATTTCACTGAGGCGGGTTTGTATTTCCCTTATTAATTCTTCACGTGATCGTCCAGATACCGATTCATATTTGCCTGTCGGTTTATCGGCCTTTATACTTTCATCCTTCTTTTTTTCAACATCCTGTATTTTATCTTCCTCATCCTTATTAATGCCTTCAGATTCATGGGATTCATGACTGATATCGACCTCAGTTTCCGGTTCCCGGCTTTGAGTTGAGGTCCACTCCTCAGAATTTAATAAGTTATATAACACTTCCCTGTCAGCAATATAAATAGCTGCTTCCTTTAGCTTTTCCGTAAATTCAATATCATCCTGCCTGTATAATGAATTCAACATTAATACATAGGCAGACTGGAAATAAGGATAATTCATACTGATCCTGGAAATATCATTATATTCATTATCAGTTAAAACCTTATGTTCCTTGATAATATCTATAAACTCAATCTTATTCATGTTACCAGTTCACAAATGCTCTGTTAAAAATATCTTCCACTATTTGCTCTATTATCTTCTCAGTTAACTCCTGCTCTACCTGGCTCAGCTCTTTTGAACTATCATAATCCTCGTACCTGGTGAAGGTTTGTTCATAACTGAACTCGGGTTCAATTACGTTTGTAAACGTAACTCTAACTGCAATAGTAAACCTGTTCATGGCAGCTCTAGCATCACCTGATACCGTAAGTGGGGCAGTCCTGTAATCACTTATTTCTCCTTCAAAACTTACATCACCAGCTTCATTGACGAAGTTTAGATTTGTCTGGGCTCTGCATTTATCCATAAGTTCATCAGTAATATACTGGCTCAGTCCGGGTTGAACCAGGTTGGCCCTGTTTTCAAAATATTGCACACTTAAAGTCTTGACATCCTGTGAAATACTGGCTCCACTCATTGAATAACTGACAGTGCATCCTGAGTCTGTAAATGCAAGAAAAACAAAGACCGGGATAATTACCGATCTTAATAGTAACTCCGAATAAATATTTTTACAAATCGATGCCATACTCCTTAATTTTTCTGTACAGGGTCCTTTCAGATATTCCAAGTTCTTCTGCTGCAAGCTTTCTTTTGCCGTTATACTTCTCCAGTGCCTTGGTGATTAACTCAATTTCTTTATCCACCAGTGAAAGTGACTCCTCTACTATTTCTTCAGTATCCTGAATCTGATCAGACTGCTTACCGGCTGAAAATTTATGTTTAGCTTCATCCTTTTCAATATGCTTACCTCCGGGTATATTTCTCAAGCCTGTTTCGTCATATAAACGTTGAATAACGCCTGAATTCCGGTCACTGAGATGCACCGAAGAGCTCCCTTCCTGAAGCATATCCAGCACCAGTTTTTTGAGATCATTCACATCATTCTTCATATCAAAAAGTATCTTATACAATATCTCTCTTTCAGATGAGAATGAACTTTCCGATTCGCGGCGTATTACTGCAGGCAGTTTTATTGCACCATAATCGGGCAGATACGCTTTTAACATTTCCGCATCTATTTCTCTTGAACCTTCAATAATTGATATCTGCTCTGTAATATTTTTTAATTGCCTCACATTACCAGGCCATGAGTAGGAGGTAAGTATTAGCCGGGCATCTTCAGTAAGTTTCACTGCGGGCATTCGGTATTTTTCGGCAAAATCAACTGCGAATTTCCTGAATAATAATAATATATCATCTCCCCTGTCTTTAAGAGGTGGTATTTTTATAGGTACTGTATTCAGTCGGTAAAATAGGTCGTCCCTGAATTTACCTGCCTTAACGGCCTGCAATATCTCAATGTTCGTTGCGGCTATAACCCTCACATCTGTCTTTTGTACTTTTGAAGAACCTACCCTTATGAACTCACCCGATTCAAGCACCCGAAGCAGCCTTACCTGCGTTGATAACGGCAACTCGGCAACTTCATCAAGAAAAATTGTCCCACCGTTTGCCACCTCAAAATAACCCTTTCGGCTATCAGTTGCCCCGGTAAAAGAACCTTTCTCATGACCAAACAATTCAGAATCTATGGTCCCTTCAGGTATTGCCCCGCAATTAACAGCTATATATTGTCCATGCTTACGTTTGCTGTGATGATGAATTATCTGTGGAAATATCTCCTTACCTGTTCCACTTTCCCCTGAAATAAGTACAGAGAGATCTGTAGGTGCAACCTGTACAGCTATATCTATTGCCCTGTTAAGCCCAACGTAATTACCTATGATACTAAATCTTTGCTTTATGCTCTGTAAATCTTTCATAAACTAATCCTCGTTCATGCGAAATTAATCTTTTTTTTAAAACTTTAAAAAATCCATTTTTTGTAAATTAGCTGGAAATTAAATTGTTTGACATGATGCAGATTGGAATAATACCGGCTCGTTTTGCTTCAACCAGGTTTCCGGGGAAACCTCTGGCCAGAATAGAAGATGCACCTATGATAGAGCATGTTTACAGGCGTGCATCCCGTGCTCTAGAAAAAGTTTTTGTTGCAACTGATGATAAACGAATATATAATACTATCGTGGAGTTTAAGGGTGAGGCCATCATGACCTCACCTCTTCACAGGAGTGGTACCGACAGGTGCGCAGAAGCGCTGGGTATAATAAGGGAAAGGTATAAAATAAACCCGGATATAGTAATAAATATACAGGGTGATGAACCATTTATAAAACCGGAACAGATAAAGCAGGTTGGCTCATGCTTTAGTGATCATTCAGTAGAGATATCAAGCCTGATAATGAAAATACAGGACTGGAAATCTTTAACTGATCCTAACCAGGTAAAAGTCATAATAAACAAACATAATGATGCTTTATACTTCAGCAGGGCAGCAATACCTTACGTGCGCAGTGCAGAGAAGGAAAAATGGCTTAGCTACCACACTTTCTACAAACACTTGGGCATTTATGGTTACAGGGCTGACATACTTGATAGTATAAGCAGGCTCAATCCTTCCAGCTTGGAAAAAGCAGAAGCGCTTGAACAAAACAGGTGGTTAGAGAACGGTTTTAAGATTAAATGCTCACTGACTGACTGGGAAAGTATTGGGGTGGATACTCCTGAAGACCTGGAACGGGCAATTAAACTACTGAAAACTCAAAAATCATAAAAATTTGTATCTTTAGCACGATATTTGCGTATAAATCAAAAAAATCCGGATTGAAAATGCGGGTAATTGCACTTTGCGTATTATTAATATTCATGAGCTTGGAACTGACAACAGGCCAGACAGTCGAGAAAAATGCTGCCGGGGAAAATAAATCATTGCTTGAAAATTCTTATGATGAAGATACAAATACAAAGATTTTTCCCGTTCCAGTCACAAATAACCGCTTCACCATAACCAGTGATAAAGCATTTGTATTTATGAGGCTTACGAATATTATAGGCCAGGAAACTACAAGGGAAAAGTACAATTATCCACGCAACAGGGCTGAAATTAGTTTCTCGGATGTGCAGAAAGGAATATACCTTGTTACCATTGAGTTTGAAGACAAAACCCGCACGGTTAAAAAGATACTTATCGATTCAAGATAGGGTCATTTCATCTTCCCCATGTAAACAACTATGGAATCAGCAATACTCAGTGCTGTAGTTATTGTGCTTAAATCATCAAAAAGCTCTCCCGTTGCACCGGATGGGTGACTGTGTCCTTTAGGCTGCATAACCACCTCCCTGCCTGGCATCGCAGGATCAATAATACCCTCATAAACAATTGCAGGCTGACATGATCTCTTATAATATTCATCACCGGGAAATTTATCATTGGTCCAGTACTCATTCCAGTCCCAGTTCTGATTTACCTCCAGCAATACCTTCAGGGGCCTTTCAACAGGTTTATCTGTCCTGGCGGACATCACGAAACCTGTAGTGGGCGTGGCTCCGCTATAAGCATCAGGTACCGGTGAATCAGGATCAGGCATATATAAACCATCAGAAGCTTTGATATTTCTTTTATGGGCCCAATAAGGGAGTGTCTGGGGCCAGCGCCTGATACCTGCTTCCCACTTACCATCTTCTACCTTTCCAAAACGGAATACTGAAGTAGCTATCGACTTGGGAACAAAGAGTGTCTGGATATATTCACCTTCCAGATCTTCCAGCCAGATAGCCATTAAGGGATAATAAAACGACTCTCCTCGCTGAAACTCCACTGTAATCCATGGACCCTGGCTTTCTTCATTATTTGTGAAATAGTAAATCTCTTCCTCATCGGAAACATGAGATTGTTGTTGTTTAACTGAACATGAATATGATACAGATAAAAAGAGAAGTATAGCAAATAAATTCTTCATTTTCACTTTTGATTAAAATTCAATTATTATACCTATTGTCGGAAGAACCGTTCCTGCTCCGCCTACAATATATTTCAACAGATACCTGTCAGGGTTTTCGGGATCAGTGAGCGGGATATTATTATCATCAGTCTCCCTTACGAGTATAGGTGGCTGATCAGCCTTGAAATTATATACATTCTGTACATCGGCATATATCATTAAGGTCCATCTGTTAAAGTAGAATGCTTTATCTATCCTTATATCAAGCTGGTGAAAAGCTTTGAGCCTTTCGGAGTTAAAGAGTGCATAATCGAGGTAACTACGACCCTGTATATCCCATGCCAGCTTGTTTGACGATTTCTCAAGGTCCCATGGGGTGTATGGGGAACCCCCTATAAACCTCCACTTGATACCTATCTCCCAATCACTCTTGAATTTTCTTGTTGCGGTAAGATTAAAAAGGTGCTTATTATCCCATGATGTCGGGATATAGTCATCCTCAAGATTCTTGAACTCACTCCTGACAAGAGTGTATGAAAGCACGAGATTGGTATTTTTCAGGTTTTTGATCCTTCCCAGAAACTCAAGCCCGTAAGCGCGTCCTTCAGATATTGATAATACTTCCTCATCACCAAATGTTCCAAAATCGGCACTCTTGCTGGCCAGTGGTATCGAATCTCTCACTGAAAAAGGATAATCTGAATATTTCTTGTAAAAACCTTCAATTGTAATCTGTATTGACTCATTTGGTAGATACTCAAATCCGGCAACAATATGATCACTCTTAATATACTTAAGACCATTCTCCTTATTTATAAAACTGCCATTCTCATCAGCATATCCCATGGTGGTGTAAGGAGGTATCTGTACAAACCTTCCCGTGTTAAAATTGAAGCTGAGCAAATCACTTAAATTATATGAAAGTGAAAATCTTGGAGAGAGATTATTTAATGGATTCGCCATGTTCGCTGTATAATCAACCCCTTCGGCCCTTATCCCAAATGACAGGTTCAAACGGTTGTTGAAGAAAGTATTTGAAATCTGCCCGAAAGCGGCATATTTATTCAACCTGATTGATATATCATAATCAATTGTCTGTATCGAATTGTCTACATACAATTTTTGAAGGGTTGAATTCCTGTAGAGGGCATTCTCATATGACAGTCCATACTCAAGCTTTAACCCATTGGCAAACTGGCTGTTCCTTTCATACCTGAACTTATTCTCGCCTTCACCGGAGACATAGTCAAAGACCTTTAGTGAATCAACTTCTATATTCCCTGCATACTTGTACTGTTGGTTATTCAGATAGCTCCTGCTGAGTATCCATGTATCATAACCATTATCCCTGAAATGTTTGTATTTAATCCCGAAAGTATAACTGTATTGGTTCTGGACAGGAATATAGTCCAGTATATATCGCTGGTAGTCTGTCTCATTAGCTTCTTTGTTCAGTTCAAAATCATCAAGAGCGCCTATTCCAAGGATTGTCAGTTCTCCCTTATCTGAAATCCTGGTCTTATGCTTAAACTGAAAATCATTGTATGTTGGAAGGAATGGCAGTCCGATGGCACTGAACAAAAATTGCAGGTATGATCTCCTTGCTGACATTATAAGTGTGCTGTTTTTACCTGTCGGACCATCAATTGTTAATCCCAGGTCTGAAGCACCTATTGTTGCCCTGTATTTCATTCTTTCATCATTCCCGTCAACCTGCCTGAAACTCAATACAGAACTCATGGCATTACCACGTGAAGCAGGAAAAGCCCCCGAGTAAAAATTAAGCTCCCTGATAAAATCAACATTGATAATACCAACAGGTCCACCAGAAGCCCCCTGTGTTGAAAAATGGTTCAAGTAAGGTATCTCTATCTCGTCAAGATAAAACCTGTTCTCGTTGGGCCCACCTCCCCTGACTATAACGTCATTCCTGTATGCAGGAGTGGTAGCAACACCAGGAAATGACTGGATTACTTTTGAGATGTCCCTGTTGCCTCCCGGGTTTTTTTCAATCTCCTGGATTCCAATTATACGGACAGAAAGAGGAGACTCCAGCTTTTTCCTGAATGATGATGCCTTTATTACCACGTCATCAATGCCTACAACTGATTCATTTAAAGGCAGGTCTATTGATAGAGTCTTATCCCTCGTAACAAGGAATGAATTTGAAACATAAGCTTCAAATCCAACTGAAGAGGCCTTTAACTGTAAGTACCCGGGTTCTATCCCGGTAAAGGTAAAATTACCATCGAAATCTGTCATTGCCCCCGTGGTGGTACCGACTATTACCACCGTGGCAAAAGGAACTCCCTCATTGGTTGCCGCATTAATAACCCGTCCCTTGATTTTCCCCTGCCTGTCCTGCGACATGACCGGAATCAAGAAAAAGAGCAATAGTATTGTAAGGATAGTTTTTCTAACAGTACTGACATTTTTCACGGCCTTTTTGTAGCTTCCGCTCATACTTTTTTGTATAAAGTTTAAAGTGTTCAACATTTGTTTAATATTTAAAACACCTACTTAGACAAAAAGTTTATTCTTCTGAAATAATATTATTAAAATAATTTTCTTCCTCACCTAGATTAACAAATGGATAATCATTACTGATCTTTTTGATCCTGTCCAGCATTGAGTTTCTGAATTTCTGAATGCTTTCAGTATTATCATCAGTAATTTTATGTCTCATTGCTTCCGTTATTTTTGCTACACGATCATAAATACTGACTGCGTCAGAGGTAAAATAAGTTTCCCTGAATCTTTCCCAGATATATTCGATTGCAGTATCAGAAGGATGTACCATGTCCTTTTTATAGAACCTGTAATCTCTTAATTCATCAAGCATTAGTTCGTAAGAAGGGAAGTATGAAAGTTCAATGTTGGCAGATGTTAATTCATCAATTGCCAGGGTGAGTATGGATTTACTTAACTGGTTACCATGGGCTCCGTCCTTAAGGTGCCTCACTGGACTCACTGTGAATACTATATTTAAACGCTTGTTGAAATTCTTCAGTTCTGAGACCAGCTTTTGCCAGCTGGTTACAATATCCTTTGTTTTTAATAGATGCCTGGAGAACCTTGCAGCGGGTATTTTATGGCAATTAGCCACAACTTCATTATTTTCCTTCCATCTGTAAACCCAGGCTGTTCCGAAGGTAACAAAGAGGAAAGAGGCGCCTGACAGGAAACTGCGGGCTTCTGAAATAGAACGGTTTATTTTTATCAGGCTCTTAGTGTTATCCCTTGAGGAAAAGCTTGTATCATGATAGAAACTGAGGTACTTGTTATCGTAACAGTAAAGATCCTCCTTGCTGAAGGCCCTGTTTTCCATTATCACTTCAAGTGCCCTGGCTGTTGATAAAGGATTATATAAAACACCGAAGGGGTTTATGAGAACATCCATTTTGCCATAAGAAAATTGACGTCCTATCTCACCTGCAAAACATGATCCAACAAACATTACCGGTGTATCATACCCGATCTTTTGTTTGGCAGAGTCCGTTTTAATCTTTGTTATGAATTCCATGCTGTTTTTCTAACCATTTAATAATATATGAAAGGACTTCATCCCTGAAAATCTCGTTATGTAATTCATGATATCCTTCCTTCCAGATTTTCAGATCTGCCATGCTGTTGTTTCCTGCAAAAATAACCGATCCTTCTGCAGATGTTATCCTGTCTTTTTCGCTGTGCATCAAAAGCACCGGCGTTTTCAGTTCATTTTTGCATTTTAGTAGTCTTGCTCCATTATCTGCTGCAGAGGCAAAAAGACTCACTGATATCTTGAAATGAACATGGGGGTCTGATCTGTATTCATTAACCACGTTTTTATCAGTACAGATATTTTCGGGATCCAATCCTGATGGCTGAAGCAGTGAAGGTAATATTCTGCTTACCAGGGATGCAAGAATTACTTTGAACCTTGGCGGCTCAAAGTTTAATTTTAGCCAGGGGGAGGTGATTATTCCTCTTTCAATGTTATTATTATCCAGCAGGTATTTGAGTGCAATACTTCCTCCAAGGCTATGACCGTATAATACTAAAGGTATACCCCCTTCCCTCCTCCTTGCAAATTCAGCCATCGCGGATATTATTTTATTATATTGCCCGAAATTCTTTATATGCCCTCTTTTCCCGGGAGACCTGCCATGGCCAGGCAGATCTACACCTATGAAAGAATAATAATTATCATTAAAATATTCGGCCAGGCTTTTATACCTGTTTATATGTTCTCCAAGTCCATGTATCAGTATAATGCATGCCCTGGCATTCACCACAGGTAAATAAATACCATAGAGATCATCTGTGTTTCCAGGTTTAATTTTTATATTCATTAAGCATTCCTGATTATTTATTTAAATATAATGAAAAGATATTTATGAAGATACTTAATTGTTATTCTGAGTTAAAACACCACGGGTCCATGGAATACTGGAACCGAGCAGTCCTCGCTACTAATCAGAATGACAGTTCTTAAAATATGCGATTTTTAACTGAGTTTCTATGTTATTATTATAACACAAAAAATCCAAAAAGTGAAATTTCAAAAATCTTTATTTAGAAAGAATTTAATTTTACTATATATCTCTCTCTATTTATTTCTGATTATCTGTGTTTTACATAAAATACTTTATTTAGACCAGATGCCCTTAATATGATTATTAAGGATATTAGGATTTGTATATCCGATTATATTCATTTATCTTTGATATCGATTAAACACCCAAAATGATTAAAACGATGACTACAGTTGAATTCAATAAAAATCTGGTAAGCCTTGAAGACAACATGATGAAGTTTGCCCTGAGTCTTACAACAGATTACACAAGGGCTGAGGACCTTGTGCAGGACACCTATTTGAAGGCTATTACTTACAAGGATAAATTTGTCGATTACACGAACCTGAAGGCATGGGTTTTTACTATAATGAAGAATACTTTCATTAATAATTACAGGCGTTCAGTAAAGGAGAACACCATTATTGACAGTTCACAGGATCTTTACTTTTTAAACTTGCCACAGGATTCAGGTTTTTCCTCTCCCGAATCAAAATATTCGCTTGATGAATTGGAAAAAGTAATTGACAGTCTCGTGGACGATTTCAAGATTCCTTTCAAAATGCATGTACAGGGTTTCAAATACAAAGAAATTGCAGAAAAATTAGATCTTAAAATAGGGACAGTAAAGAGTCGTATTTTCTTTACCAGAAAGAAACTAATGGAGTTACTTAATGATTACCGTTAGCTAAACAGTCAGTTTCCAATTAATGTCGGCGGCAGGCTTTTTCATGGGCCTGCCGTTTTCTTTGTCACACTAATTATTACTAATAAAGCCTAATTAACGCGAATTTCATCCTGACTCGCACAGATGGCGTGGATTTGACTCACCTCCTGAATATTCTTACTATCAAACCACTTATTACAAACAGAACAAATATCGCCGTTACAATCCATGCCCAGGTATTTCTTTCTTTTGATTCTGCCCACATATTATAATCAGCTGAAAGTATTACATCTCCTTCAACTTCCCAAACCACATTCCCGTCTTCATCTATATAACCATTGGTAGCTACCAGTTCACCAGGCATGACAGTCTGTATCAGGTAGTCATCTGCACTTAATGCAACATCAAACTCTTTTTCTACCTCAGACATGATAGTATCCAGCAATACTCTGTTTGATTCGTAGTAGCCTTCCCCCAGCAGGCTGTCCATAACATGCACTTCATCCATATCTAAAATCAGCAATGATGCTGCAATTGCCTCCTCTTTCTCCTGCAATATCTTTACATCTAAATCAATTTCAGGATTAATGCTTATTGTATCGGTTATCTTCCCAATCATTGCCTTTACCAGGCTTCTCCCCAGCCATATATCAAATTTTTCCTCCATTGGTTCTATAATGTTTTCTTTTATCTGGCTGCTGTCAGCTTCTTCCAGGCGTGCTTCTACCAGTTTTTCAGGCATATAGAAGAAATCCAGTTCCTCTTCAGTAAAAAATTCCTCAGGTGGATATCCGTTTATTGCTTTGTCGACATGCTCTGTATACCTGTATACCGTGTTAAACCATCTGAACTTTTTATGAAATTCAGCTTTTCTCTTCATGTGTGGATTCGAACCTTCATAATTTGTATAAAGACTGTTTATCCCATCTACAGACTCAAATTCTTTCACCGCGGTAAGCGTATACGTCGTATCTCCCTCTTCTGAGATATTATAATCCATGGTAATATTCCAGGTACTGTCAACAGGTACCTGGCAGTCATACAGGTCAAATTCATTCTTTGTAAAGGTCAGGATTATTTTCCTTGTAACTGATCCGTCGTTATGCACTATATTTATCACGAGTGCATCAGGCCCTTCGCATGAAGACATAATCAACATGACAAAGCTTACTAAAATTATACTGATCTTTCTTTTCATGGCTTATAATTTTTGTTTAGCACGATTGCTTCTTTCGTTCATCTTTGATCCCACTATTTCTTCATATTTGTTTTGCAGTTCACGGTATTCTCTTATCAGGTTTAGAAAATCATCTGTGGAAATGTTAATACTGTCAGTAAGCAGCTTTGTCTCTGGATTTCTCATTATTACTGAATTTACAATTACATTTTCCCTCTGGTATTCAAGTATTTTTTCAGTGTTGAAACTTATCATCCGTTTCTCGAGTTTATCAATCCTGTTAATTACGAATAATTGTTGTACTATAAACACGGCTACAATCACTATGGAAGCAACGGCCAGAGATCTTCGTAACCAGATAATTTCAGTCCACCCGAACAAATAATCAAGCCTCCTGTTTTTACTGCTTATATTGTGCATAATACTTTCCTTTAAAGACTCCCTGTCGTCAATTTCGGGTTTATGTAACTTTAATTGCTTTACTATTCTGTCGAGTTCTTTCATTTCTTTTCAGTTTAAATATTTTGTTATAAACCCTTCCAGTTTCTTTCTGGCATGTCTGAGATTACTCTTTATTGAATTTTTACTCATCCCTGTAATCTCCGCAACTTCATCATGACTGAGTTCCTCGATTTCAACCATAGTAAACACTATCCTCTGCCTTGGGCTCAGTCCTGATACCAGTGTATTTAGGATTAAGATCGCTTCATCATTATTTAGCTTATAATCAGCCCGGTCATTACCCACAATTTCATTCATCAAATATCCATTATCAGTTCTGTTGGTTCCGTACATTATTTTTCTCCTCCGCAGCAGGTCATAACATTTATTTACAGCTATTCGCCTTATGTATGACGTGACAGACTTATTATCCTTTATTGATTTTCGTTTTTCCCAGACTTTCAGGAATGTATCCTGCACAATATCCCTTGCGTCATCTTCATCCGCTGCTATCCTGAAAGCCGTCATATATATACAATCCATATTCTCATCAACTAACTTCCGGAATTCACTTTCATTTCCGGCTCTTATTGCCTTTATATTATAAGTGACGCCCAAATTCCGCTATTTTTTATTAATAATACGTTTGAATACATGAAAGGTAAAAATTTCTCCTTTTTTTCTTACATTTATTTATTATTATAAGCCTTATGACTGAAATTATTACCATAAGCACCAACCAGAGAAATGGTTTATATGATATTGGTCCTGAAGTAAATAATATTGTTAAAAATTCAGGGATAGAGAATGGCCTCGTTTGTATTTTTGCCAGAGGGGCAACTGCAGCTATTATGATACAGGAAAACTGGGACGACTCCGTTCAGACTGATGTCATTACTCTCCTGGCAAAGCTCATTCCATCAGGTGTATGGGAGCACGACAGACAGGACAATAACGGGGACAGTCATCTGAAATCAGGGTTGGTAAGCCCGTCTGAAACCATACCTCTTATTAATGGAAAACTGGCCCTTAGTACGTGGCAGAATATTTTCTTCTGTGAATTTGATGGGCCAAGAAATAAAAGGGAAATTGCAGTAACTATCATAGAAGGATGATAAATAACAAGACAAACAATAATTATTTGAAGTAATAGTATTAGTTACACAAATCTTTTAATCTCTTTGTCTTTTATTCTTTGAATCTTATTAATCAAAATACCTGTTATAGAAAAATCGAATATTGACATTGATGCTTTATTTAGCAAAATTGCCGAACTGGCAACCACTTATGGTCTAAAGCTTGTTCTTGCAATTGTTGTACTCGTAGTTGGCTTGATCATTATATAAGCCCTTTTAAAAAATGCAGTAAAAATGATGATTCATTCTTTATTTTAGTGTCACCAGTAAGCAGTAAAATAACCATAGTAGTCAATGACAGCCTTTCAGATGCCGGCAGTTTTGGAGTCGGTCCCGGTAAAAATACAAGGTCTGAATTTGGTGGCCTGGTAAAGATTGGTGTAAACAAAGACTTGATGGAGAATGTGAATCTTACTTCCACACTGGATTTGTTTTCCAATTATTTTGATAATCCACAAAATATTGACATCAGCTGGAAAGCATTACTTAACATGAAAATAAACCAATACCTGTCTGCCAATATCAGTACACATCTTATATATGATGATGATATTGACTGGGTTGATTCTGAAGTCATTACAGGCGGTCCTAAGGTTCAGTTCAAGGAAATACTGGGTATAGGTTTCTCTTACAAATTCTAGATTTTAGATTCCAGATTTAAGATTTAAGAATTGTAATCAAAAATCTTAAATCGTTAACCGAGAATTACGAGTTTGCCGTAGGCAAGCGGGTAGTTCGAGCTCGCCGTAAGGCAATCTTCAATCTGATATCATACTATCCTGTTTCCAATGCAGACAGGTATTGAGAAAGATATTCTTGCCGGTATCTTGATCTGTACTGCTCAATATACCTTGGATGGTCTAAAACGGTTATGGAGTCAAACAGATTATCCTTATCATTAATTCTTTTAAGGTAGCTGGCATTTTTCTTACCAAGTACAAAGCATACTCTTGTGTCGATACCAAAGCCAATCTGCGTCTTAAGGCCTGACACCATAAAATCCCGGACGGTGTTAAACAACTCTTCATGGTCATAATAATTACAGTTTACCCAGTTGCCTTTTTTGTTTTGCTGTATAAATCCCAGTGGGCATATTGAACTGATAAAAAAGTCGTTATAGAACTTCTCCGGCCCTCCAAACCTCTCAATCAGTTTATAAATGAATACCGAGGAAGGTTCGTGAGTTACTACTGACTCGATTTTTATATCACATATTTCCCATAGTCTTTTGGTATCGGTGAAAGGGATACCTGTAGTCCCTGCCCCCAGTCTGCCGGGATTAATCCCAAGGATCAGCTTTCTTGTTTTATTATCATTATAAAACTTTTTGTAGAAAACACTGCTAACAGGAATAATCTCCCTGTTTCCTCTGAAAGGATTCATCACCTTGATGCCACGGGGTAACTCCCCAATAAAATCCAGTTCTTTATTAAATTTTATAACCTTTTCTGCAAAACTCATTATTTACTCAAAATCAAACTTCCACGTTTAACCGTCTCATTAGGCTGGCTCATAAACCTGGAAGCTGGTACCCCGTCGACAATATTATGATCAAAAGAGGCTGTTAAACACAGTTGCTATGTTATTCTATCTCTTAATGGTGGCTTCATACAGTTTAATCCATTTCTTTGCACTCACCTTCCTTGTAAGTTCAGCAATAAAGTTAAATGGAATCCTGGTTGACCTTTCAAAAATACCATAAATAAGGGAAGCTAAGTTAATACAGGTGATTTATTGAGTCTAGAATTTTGTGTAAAAAGATTTTAACGATAAATTTTTGGTCAAATTACTGAACATGAATAAACCCAGAATTTTATCGTGGTCAGTCACTATAGTCAGGATCATTGTTGGCTGGCATTTTTTATATGAAGGAATAGTAAAATTGGCCAGTGGTACGTGGGGTGCGGCACGTTTTTTGCCAATTCGGAATGGATACTCAGTGGCTTATTCCAGGCAATTGTTGAAAATGAAACAATGATGAATATCACGGATATGCTCAATATGCTTGGGCTGACTCTGATTGGTCTTGCATTGATATTGGGCCTATTTACCCGTATTGCGGCCATTTGCGGATCATTACTCATGTTATTATATTATATTGCCTATCCACCCTTCCTGGGCTATATGCAGGGCATTGTTACGGAAGGTTCATACCTGTTGGTAAATCGAAATTTAATTGAACTAGTGGTACTTATAGCCCTGTTTTTTGTCCCCCGGAATATGATGTATAGTATAGACAGACTAGTTAAAACCTGGAAAGAGGCTAAAATTCACAAACCCATTCCTGAAACCGGAATGCCCGAAGGGTAAAATTGGAAATATGGAACTCAGCCGCCTAATTGCAGGAGGTAATCTTATCGGTGGTTGGGCTCATTCACGCGACCTGCTCTATGTGTCGAAACTGGTGAAAGCATACCACAACGATGACAAGGTTATCCAAACTCTTGAGATTGCTGAGAAATGCGGCATAAACACCCTCCTCTGCAATCCCTCCCTGGCAAGAATAATCCATAAATATTGGTATGAGGCAGGCGGAACGATACAGTTTATTTCAGACTGCCAGGTAGGGCTGGACTTCATAGCAGGAGCTAACAAATCCATCGAATTGAATGCTTATGCAGCCTATTGTGGAGGGGAAATTACAAACAGGTTAACTGTGGCAGGTGAATTCGATACTATCAGGAAAGGACTTGATATACTGCGTAATACCGGAATACCGGCAGGTATAGGTGCTCACAGGATTGAATCGGTGGAAGCATGGTTGAGAGAAGGTATAATACCTGATTTTTGGATGAAAACAGTGCATAGCTGGGATTACTGGTCGGCCATGGCCGATGACCCTGATAAGGAATGGAAGAATAATAAGTTTGACTACAATCCTGAGCGTACAATCGAATTCATGAACAGCCTTGAACAGCCCTGGACAGGTTTTAAAGTGCTTGCTGCCGGTGCCATAAAGCCCGAAGAAGGGTTTAAATATGCCTTCGAAAACGGGACTGATTTTATAACGGTTCGCATGTACGATTTCCAGGTTGTTGAGGACGTTAACCTGGTAAATTCAATCCTGCCACAGGTAAAGAACAGGAAACGACCCTGGTATGGATAAATGCAGTAGAGATACCCAAATTGAGCGTCTATAATTCTGAGTATATTAATTGTAAGGATCGTTGAAATATGAATTTGGTTTCAGGTAAAGCCTTTTATTCTTATAATCAAAGATGAGATTGAACCTCCTTAGAGATTCATTGCCAAGTATGGCATCAGCATTATCCTGTTTTGACCTTACTTCAGCGGGGGCAAATGATACTTTAATATTACTGAGTTCAAAAGGACCAATAATCAGTTTCGAAATTTTACCCGTTTTGCCGTAAATATCACCACTCAGACCTCTGCCGATAAGGATATCCTTTGTATCATCAGGAAGGGAAAATTTCATTCCGGGTTTTTCCAGTAGCACTATTGCATCCCCGGCAGCATAATCAATGTACATTGAAAGTAAAACGGGCTTTTCATCATCAATTACTACTGAAGCATCAATCCATGGGATGCTATTATTTTTGAAGTAAAGGGGAATTACTTTCCAGTCACCATCAATATCTGCACCGGTAGTGTCGTACATGGTCATTGTATTATTATCATAATCAAATCCGGTAGGATAATGTCCAAATATTGAATAACCAATTATACCGTTGGATAAAAAGCCGGGATTCTCCCGAGTATTATTACAGGATGGTTTTTCATCTCTGTATCCCCAATACTGAAACTGACGGAATCAATCATTAATGCTGTTGCATCATCACCGCTTCCTGCACCTCCTATCTGCACTTCAGCTGCCCGGGTAAAATCCAGAGAATCCCTGTATGCAGGATTAAACAGCATCAGCCCGTCAAATGCAAAGCCTGTATCAAGCAATATATCCGGAATAACCAGGTTCCCAATTTTAATTGTGATATATGTCCTGTTATTCTTTGCCTCAATCGGAATAGCATGCCTGACCTGACTGAAGGAAGTATGAGTTACCAGGGTGATAATAAATAATATATAGTTGTATTTTTTGCATAATAATTACACCTTGTTGTTGCGTTGCCTTACAAATCGTGACCCGATATATCCTATAAGTGAAATAAGTCCCAAACAAATACACCAGTAAAAGATAAACAAATCCGCCTGGCTTAATTACGCGATAAAATTCTTCCATTATACTGAAGGGGTCTTCTGCAGGGCAACCAAATTCCCTGGGCCCTAGCCATACTGTATCCATACTCCAGGTCCAGTCAAATGAATTGTCTTCAAATAGCAGCTTATTAACATCACCCGCTATGAAATTAATACTTTTTCTTCGATTATTGTTTCTGGCATAATTAATCAAGTCTTTAGATAAATCAAGTCCGGTTACATATCCTTTTTCTTTAACTCTTTGAGCAAGCATATCAGTAATAAATCCAATAGCCCGATAGCATATTTACAGCTGAATATCTTTGATGGTGTATTCTGGATAACTGTTTTTATAAATAGTATTATTTGAACTTGATTTTTACTCAAATAATATACTCATTATTTTTTTTGTTCTCTCATTTTTTTAAATTTATATTATAAAAGCAACGAATAATGAAGACTAAAAATATAATAACAGGGCTATTATCCGGAGCAGGTATTTCTATTAATGGCAAAATGCCATGGGACATTCAGGTGCACGACGATCGGCTTTATCGACGGCTACTGAGTGAGGCAACTTTGGGTCTGGGAGAATCTTACATGGACGGTTGGTGGGATTGTGAGGCTTTAGACGAATTTGTCAACAGGATTCTCAGAGAAAAGCTCGCTATTAAAATAACAGGAAACTGGAAGACCGCACTGTATGTATTACAAACAAAAATTTTTAATCGGCAGAAAAAATCTCGGGCTTTCCAGGTTGGAGAACGACATTATGACCTGGGGAATGATTTATACAAGGCCATGCTTGATTCCAGATTAAATTATACCTGTGCATATTGGAAAAATGCTAAAACCCTTGATGAAGCCCAGGAGAACAAATTGGACCTTGTCTGTAAGAAAATTAATCTGAAACCAGGGATGACCGTTCTTGACTTGGGTTGCGGTTGGGGCAGTTTTGCAAAATATGCAGCTGAAAAATATGACGCGAAAGTCGTGGCGGTAAACATATCCAAAGAACAGGTCAGACTAGCCAGGGAACTATGCCGGGGATTACCAGTTGAAATACGGCTTCAGGATTACCGTGAAGCTTATGGGAAATACGATGCCGTTATTTCTATTGGCATTCTTGAACATGTAGGTTATAAAAATTACCCTATTTACATGAAGGTGGTAAATCGTTGTCTGAATGATGATGGCATTGCTTTTATCCACACTATTGGTGGTAATGCAAGTCAAACTCATGGAAACAAATGGACCGATAAATATATATTTCCCAATGGTATGTTGCCTTCAATTGCTCAAATAGCAAAAGCCATGAAAGGATTATTTGTTATGGAAGACTGGCACAATTTTGGGCCGGATTACGATAAAACACTCATGGCCTGGTATCAGAATTTTAATAAAGCCTGGCCTGAATTAAGAGATAAATACGGTGACCGGTTTTACCGTATGTGGCGTTTTTATCTGCTCAGCAGTGCGGGAGGGTTCAGAGCACGGGCTAACCAATTATGGCAAATTGTAATGACAAAAACAGGCAGGGAACAACCATATTGTCGAATTAGCTAATGGTACACTTCACAATGTTGTCAATCACACCGGGAATTCTAATTATAAATAAACCCCCCGATAATTCATGATTTACTCCGAAGTTATTATCGTTGGTGGCGGACCTGCCGGTTCCAGCTGTGGATGGAAATTGAAAGAAAAAGGCATTGAATGCCTGATCCTCGACAAACAAGAATTCCCCAGGACAAAATTATGCGCAGGCTGGATAACACCCCGGGTCATTGATAATTTAAATATCAATGTAGAGGAGTATCCGCATAGCATCAGGAAATTTAATAAGTTTAATGTCCATATTTTCAATAAAGAACTGAAGGTAAAAGTCCATCAATACGCTATCCGAAGATACGAGTTTGATCACTGGCTTTTAAAACGATCTGGTGTAGCAGTAAACACACATGAAGTTAAAGGTATAAAAAAGGATGGTGATTATTATGTTATTGATGATCAATATTATTGCAAATATTTAGCAGGAGCAGGTGGCACCCAATGTCCTGTATACCGAACATTTTTCAGGCATAGTAATCCTCGTCCTAAAGATTTATTAGTTGTAACCCTCGAGGAAGAATTCCCTTATGATTACCAGGATGGGAATTGCCATCTATGGTTTCTTTATAACAAGCTCCCTGGTTATTCATGGTATGTACCTAAAAGCAATGGATATTTAAATATCGGTATTGGTGGTTTCCTGGAAAAATTAAAAGCCAATAATGATAATATTAAAAATCAATGGCAATTTTTTATTAAAGAATTAGAACGCCTTTCCCTGGTTAAAAACCACCATTTCAAGGCTAAAGGATGCTTTTATTATATCAGAAATAACGTGGATTCAGTACAAAGAGATAATATTTTTCTCATTGGAGACGCTGCCAGTTTAGCGACCAAAGATATGGGAGAGGGCATCGGTCCTGCGGTTACAAGCGGAATTTTGGCTGCCGATGCAATCGCCTCAGGTAAAACATTTTCCTTGAGTTCGATTAAAAAATATAGCTCCCAAAAGTATCGTACTCTTGTCAAATTATTGTGAGAGAACAAAACACAACGGCGACATATCTACAATTATTTGACCACGAGGAATCGTGGTTATTCAGTTATTGAAAGTAGGGAGCTTATCAGCCTAGCCTGGCTTAGTGCAGGAATATTTGGGATAAACGATGTGTTCTGGGCAGGCTGTACAGCAAATGTCATTATCGGAATACTATCATTTTCATTTTTATTCCGGACAATTAAAAGCCGTAAAGAAACCCATCAAGGAGGTCTCGAGCAGTGGAGGTTAAATGTAAAGAATCATTATTCTTACCTGCATCAAGATGCATTGACAGGGAAACCTGGGCTTTTAAACTGGAAGTCGCAAGTAGCGATAAAAACGCAATAATCAGGCATGCAGTCAACTTTGTTCTCACGAAAACAAACTTATTACTTTTTTTTATATGACACAGGGTTATTCAACATCAGGTACTGCGTGTCACTAAGCTTAAGTATTGCTCTCAATTTATCTTTATTCATCCCAGCCCGGGGTCTTGTGGCAAATCCTACTGAAGCGCAGAAAACACATATATTCTGTGATACAATTCCTGCATCCATAGCTGCCCACTCTTTTCGCAGGGAATTATCTCCAAACCTGAAACGGGAAATATCTGATACCAGCAAGCAAATTACGGGAGGCAGAGGTTGTTCCTCAGGCCTGCCGGAGAATAAGTTACGGTTATCACCTTCAAGAACAAGCTCCAGTATATGATCCTTTGCATTATAAAGATAAATCCCTGACTCCATAAATACGTAAATATCAATATCCTGGGCATTCTGTGCCGACGGAGCTGTGCGTTTACCGATTTCAGGGCGGTTAATCCCATTGGCCGCCCATAATAAGTCTGATAAATCCTGGAGCTTCAGGCTTGCTGTATCAAATTCACTCTGCGAAGCCCTGTGAGACAAAGTCTTCATAAGAGGTAATCCCCTGCTGGTATCAGGTGGATTTAATACTATGGTCCTAATGTTTTGTGCAAATAATGAACCTACAATCATTGTGAAGAAAAAATAAAGGATAATTTTTTTCATAATGATATTATTTTTATTAGCATACATAACATGATGATTTTACATGGTTAGAACAGAATTTTGATTCTACCGGACTTGCTCCTGCAGACTATAATATAAAGCCTGTTAAGGCTGACCATTTGTATAAAGTTACAAAATAATCTGGTTTAATACCCCAATAAGGCTAATAACCAATACTATAGTACACTTGCTATTCCAGCTGTAATCAAAGCTTCACTATTATTCGTTCAGGTTAACACCATAAATAGTATAAGTTGTATTTTTATAATAATCACATCTCGTTATTATATTGCTTTACAAATTGTGACCTTATATATCCGAAAAGTGAAATAAGTCCTAAACAAATACACCAGTAAAAGATAAACTCAAACGCTGCAATTAGTATAGCTGCAAAGGGACTGGCTCCCTTCAACATTGGAGGCTTTTCTAATATTCCCCGGTAAACAGCAAAGATATGAGTGGTTATCCCCCACAATCCGCCAAGAATACAAAAATTTATCACAGCATTTCCAGGTAAACGAAAGGCAAGCCACCAGAAGAAGAGACCAATTAGAGAAAAGAGTAATCCAAAAGATGGTGGTATAATCCATCTTGTCCATAACGGGAAGACGTAACAATAAACAGGATCCCAGAAAATAATACTTACTATTATCCCATAGAGGATACAAAAGAAAAATGCCATTAAGATCACCAATCTCCATTTCATCTTATATAAATAGTCAGGTTTTATGAGCTTTGCCAGCACAGTGAGAAATACAATATCGATTATGGCAAAGAGGAGAGCTCCTTTTAAGAGTATTTCTGTAGTTATTTTAATTTCCTCTGAAGATATCATGGTGTGAAGTGATGTGGAAATTTATTTTAATCCCCTACCCTTATCTGCATGCTATCTTATATATATTATCTTCATTAAAACTTACTTACGCCCAGTGAATAATGTATAGGTATAGAAACCATAATAATATTGGTTATTAAAAATATTATCTTCTGAATCCGGGTCATATAGATCTCTGAATTCTTCCAGTTCATCTCTGTCGAGCTCAGATTCTGCACTAAACCAGAGCATTTGAATTAAGATATTTATTGCATTCTGATCATTCTCACTTAGCGGAGCATTAATATCTCCTGTATAAGTTTTAACTGAAACATCATTAAAATCAGCCCTTTGAAGCCAATATCTTCCGTTCATAATATGATTTGCCGGATCCATTCCTCTAATAAATGGGGCTGCGGCAGAAGATGTTGTATTAAGCTTAGCTTCAAGCAAGGGGTATCCTGCCAGTAATTTTTGTGAAGACCAGTATAAAAGATAAACAAATCCACCTGGCTTAATTACGCGATATAACTCTTTAATTATATTGAAAGGGTCTTCTGCAGGGCAACCAAATTCCCTGGGTCCGGGCCATACTGTATCCATACTCCAGATCCAGTCAAATGAATTGTCCTCAAACAGCATTTTATTTATATCCCCTTCTATGTAATGAATACCTGGTCTTTGATTATTGTTTCTGGCATAATTAATCAATTCCTTAGATAAATCAAGTCCCGTTACAGATCCTTTTTCTCCAATTCTTTGAGCAAGCATGTCAGTAATAAATCCAATTCCGCATCCGGCATCCATCCCTTTGCTTTCGAGAGGTATATCTAATGACTTAATGATAGAATCAAGTAATGGTTGCCTGAATTCATTAAGGCATTTATAAACTGATATTTCCATTTAATTATTTCAGGTTATTTCAGATTCAGACTTGCTGATGCTTTAATATTCCTATCACTTTTTTTGTCCCAGATTACTATTTCACAGGTAACCGGACTACTTATACTTGTATCTCTAATTATAAAGTTGGGAGCTATCTGCTGGTTTATTTCAGATAATTCCAGGCTTGAATCGCCAATTAAATCTTCCTCATTTATAAGGATTTCACCTTCAGAATCCGTCACTTTCATACTGAGTCCCAAGAATACTTTCCCGGCATCTTCCATAAAACCACTCAGGCCTTCAAATATCATATATATATTCTCATCGAAATTTGCCTCATTCTCAGTAATTGTAATATTCCTTTTTCGTGAAAATAGAAATATCTCATCGTATGACAGATTATTGCTTTCGATCTTAATCTGGTTATTAGGGGTAACATTAAAATCCATTGTAGCCTTAAATGTTCCTTCTCCATTTTTATCCCAGATATTAATATAAAGTGCGTATTTACTCTCTGAGTGTATGGGATCAGCGACTGTTACATTAGCCTGCAAAAGCAAGGGTGAAATGTTAATACCGTCTGGATAGTCAGCATATAAATCAGGGTAGTTCATTACTGTATCCCCTGCTGGATTAATCACCGATAATTGCATACCAGGAAATGCATATCCATCATTTTTAATAAAGCCTTCAATGTTTTCAAAATTCACATAAATATTTTCTCCATAAATGAATGTATTCCTGTTAATCTCTTGTTCACCATCTGATAAATATACATTCTCACATGATAATCCATCGCCCCTCGTGGTTAATCCTGTTATTAGATCTTTAGATACAGATTTACTTGAGTCGCATGAAATTAAAGCGAGCATCAATAAAGCAATTACTGGAAGTTGTTTTTTCATGATAATTTAGTTTTGAGTTTATATTATTCGATTGCGGGTATAACACAATTTTCAAGAATCTTAAACTGCTTTACCCTGGAAATATAATTGCCACCGGTGAAAACAATTGCTGTATTCAATTCAGGGATGACTATAATCTTTTGCCCTCCCCAGCCATTTGCCGAGAACATATTTATTTTCTCCCCCCGATGCTGAATTTCTTCTGTCCACCAGGTATAAGCATAGCCCACCTTACCGATGTCTTCGCCCGGAATTCTTATCCCCATATTTCCTGCATATGTTTCGGCGCTTTTCGAAACCCATTCCTCCGAAACAATACGTGTTCCGTTCCATATACCCTCATTAAGAAAAGTCACTCCTACTTTAAGCATATCTCTGGGCGTTAGTTTTAGACCACCGGCTGCATGAATCTCACCGGAACTTAACACCAGCCACCAGTCAAATGAGTTAATCCCAAGTGGTTCAAACATATATTTTTCAGAGAATTTGTCTATTTTCATACCTGTGGCATTTTCCAGAATTTCACCCAGCACTTCCATGTTGCCGCCTGAATAAGTAAAGTGTGTTCCCGGTTCATAAATCAATGGCCTTTCGAGTATAAAATCAATCGGACCTTCATCGGAAAACCAGATCCCTATCTGGTCGTTTTCAGGACTGCTCAAAGGGGCATGCCACTCATCCCACTGCAGCCCGGAGGTCATTGTAAGCAGGTGCTCGATGGTGATTTTTTCTTTACCATCAACTTTATACTGTTGATAATCCGGCAGGTAGTCAAATATTGACTCATGAACACTCTTAATAAAACCCTTGTCTATTGCAATCCCGATACATATTGAAGTATAACTCTTGGTAACAGAATGAATATAATGCATCATAGACCTGTCCCATGTTACCAGTTCCCGGCCTGCCTCCGATAATGCCGGTGAAGGTAAATCGGGTTTTTCAGTATAATACTCCGGAGCGAATTTGAGATTTTCTGAACTGATATTTTCAAGATTAAACTGATAACGGTCCTGTGTACATCCGCTTAGCAGGTAAACAGAAAAGGAGATGAGCAGAATTAATTTTTGCATCAGATTTAAAGTTTGTATCCAAGTTACAACTTTTATCCCAATTCTTGGGACGCCCAAGATGGGCGTCTCTACCTTAGCCTCAGCCTTAGCCCTAGCCTCTGCCTGATTTTATGTTTCTCATGAAACCCTCATAGCCCGTTCTCAATACTGCACTGTCCTTAAAAATCCTGTTAAATTCCTCCTTAGTTATACTTTTCCACTGTTCTGTGATATAATTCAATATTTCGGGCAGAGGTTTGAATTCCTTAATAGTGGTTTCTTTTACTTTTGTGTTCCATGGACACACTTCCTGGCAAATATCACAGCCAAAGATTCTCCTGCCAGAATGCTTTGCATATTCATGGGGCAGTTCGCCTTTATGTTCTATACTCATGTAAGAAAGACATTTATTGGAATTGATCATTCGGTCATCCGTTATAGCTGCTGTCGGGCAGGCCTCAATACATTTCCTGCATGTACCGCAATAATCACTCGGGGCGGGTTTATCATATTCCAGCTCTGTATTTATGATCAACACTCCAAGGAAGAGAAAAGAGCCTGTTTCTTTATTTATCAGCATACTGTTCTTCCCGGTCCATCCCAGTCCTGCTTCAACCGCCCATGCCCTTTCCAGCACCGGGGCAGTATCAACAAATACTCTACCTTCTGTACCGGGTTTCCTCTCCCTGATAAAATCCAATAATATATATAACCTGTCTTTCAATACCTGGTGATAATCCTGTCCCAGTGCATACCTGGCAAATACTGGTTGATTATCGCCGGGTTTATATTCACGAAAGTAATTCATGCCGGCAACAATAACCGAACGGGCATCATCAACCAGCAATGCGGGATTAATCCTTTTTTCTCGGTTGCGTTCCATATAAGACATGCCAGCATGCAAACCATTATTAATCCAATTGTCCAGTTTATCCCTGCATTCATCCAGCGGTCTTGCCCGGGCTATACCGCACAGATCGAAACCTAGTTTAAATGCTTTGTTTTTTATCTCATCGCTCATATCCCTAGAGAAACCCCAGTTCAAGCTTTGCCTCGTCAGTCATCATACTTTTATCCCAGGGCGGATCAAAGGTAAGGGTTAGATGACAGTCCTTTACTCCCCTGGTACCTGCCACCTTGTACTTCACCTCATCAACTATCATATCTGCCATGGGGCAATTGGGAGCTGTAAGTGTCATCGTAATGTTCGCTACATTCTCTTCATCAAGGCTGATATCGTATATCAGGCCAAGGTCATATATATTAACCGGTATTTCAGGATCATAAACTGATTTCAAAACAGATATGATCCTTGATTCCGTTTCCATGTATACATTGTTTTCCATAATATTCTCAGCTTTTCTGTTTTGCTTTATATGCTATTGCATACAGTTTCATCTGCTTTAACATTGCCAGCAGACCGTTTGACCTCGTCGGCGACAGGTTCTGTCTGAGTCCCACCCTGTCGATAAAATAAAGATCCGTGTCAATTATTTCATCCGGTGTTCTTCCTGATAACACTTTAATTAACATGGCTATTATACCCCTTACAATAATTGCATCACTATCGGCTTTGAAGTGAACCTTTCCATCAATAAACTCAGGATAAAGCCATACCCTCGACTGGCATCCCTCTATCAGGTATTCATTCTTCTTATATTTCTCTTCTATTACGGGAAGGTCTTTCCCTTCTTCTATCAGGTGGTCATACCTGTCCATCCAGTCATCAAACAGGGAGAATTCCTCAATAATTTCATTCTGTACTTCTTCAATTGTCATATCACGATAGCTCATAACATCATCATCTTCACTTTTTCTATTCCCTTAATCAGTATATCTATCTCTTCTTTGGTATTATAGAAACACATTGAGGCACGTATGGTACCTTCAATGCCAAACCTCGTCATAATGGGCTGTGCGCAATGAGATCCTGTCCTTACGGCTATTCCCATCTTATCCAGTATCATGCCTGCATCGTACTGGTGTACCCTATCGATCAGGAAAGACATTATGGATATCTTTTCTTTTGTATTACCGTATATTTTAATCCCACTTATCTCTTTCATCCTTCTGTTTGAATACTCTGTCAATTCTTTTTCATGCTTTATAATATCTGCCATACCCACAAATTCAATATAATCCAGGGCTTTGCCAATGCCTATTGCGCCGACGAAATTTGTAGTCCCTGCTTCAAATTTAAATGGCAGTTTATTATATGTGGTTTTGTCAAAGCTTACACGGTCGACCATATCTCCACCACCCTGGTAAGGTGGCAGTTCCAAGAGCCATTTTCTTTTACCATAAAGTACTCCTATACCTGTAGGTCCGTAGATTTTATGTCCCGAAAAAGCATAAAAGTCACAATCAAGTTCCTGCACATCAACATGTCCATGCTGTATTCCCTGCACACCATCGACAAGCACGGGGATATTATGTTCATGTGCTTTCTCAATAATTTTTTCCACAGGTATGATAACACCCAGGGCATTTGATACCTGTGTTACAGCCACTATCTTTGTCTTATCAGTAATAAGCTTATCCAGTTCTTCAAGTCTTAATGAGCCGTCATCATTAACAGGAATCACCTTAAGGTGAGCATTTTTTCGCTCACACATCATCTGCCATGGCACAATATTAGCATGATGTTCCAGTTCCGATATCAGGACCTCATCACCTCTTCTGACATATCGTTCCCCGAATGAGAATGCAACAAGGTTTATTGATGCTGTTGCACCCGAAGTAAATACTATCTCCTCCTTTGAAGCTGCATTAATAAAAGACCTAACTCTTTCACGGGCCGATTCATATTTTTCAGATGATATGTCGCTTAGTGCATGTACTCCCCTGTGTATATTACTGTAATATGTACGATAGGCTTCAGTTACAGCATTAATTACAGATTCAGGTTTCTGCGTTGTAGCACCATTATCAAAATATACCAGCGGTTTACCATACACTTCATTGGCGAGTACGGGAAAATCGGATCTTATCTTGTTTATATCGAACACAGGGGGGTATTATTTATCACAGTTAATAGTACATGTTGCACACCTGCTCAGTTCACCCCTTAACCGTTTAAGCACCAGCTCATCAATTCTCTCCCGCAAAGCTTCAGTGCGTATATTTTTTATTACCTCATGGGCAAACCCAAACATAAGCATCAGTCTGGCTTCATCCTTATCTATTCCTCTTGAGCGTAGGTAGAACATAGCATCCTCATCGAGTTGTCCAACAGTTGCACCATGACTGCATTTTACATCATCGGCATATATCTCCAGTTGTGGTTTGGTATCCATTTTTGCATCATCGGTCAGAAGGATAGTGTTGTTCTTCTGGTAGGCAAGGGTTTTTTGTGCTCCTTTATTAACCAGTATGCGCCCGTTAAAGGCCCCGGTTGCATAATCATCAAGCACACCTTTGAAAAGCTGGTTGCTTATGCAGTTTGGGGAAGCATGATCAATACTTACAAAATTATCGATATGCTGCCACCTGTCGGTCAGGTACAGTCCAAAGGCATTACATTCAGATCCTTCCCCGCTCAGCCTGTGGTAGGTGCTGTTACGTACCAGTCCACCATGAAGGGTTATATTATTTGATACAGCGTAGCTGTTCTTTTCCTGGTGAATAAATGTATGGGTTAGTTTGGCAGCATTATTATGTTCATTCTGAACCCTTAGAATATCAAAATGTGCATTTGCGCCCACATAAACCTCGGTAACTGCATTCGTCAGGAATTTCTGCGGCGACAAGGCATGGTCACAGACTATCATTGGCAACTCTGCATTGTCTTCTACAACTATAAGGTTACGGTGTTGCACAAACATATCCCCGTCTGAATGAACAAGATTAATGATCTGTATCGGTTTTGGGAGTGAAACTCCTTTTTCCACGTATACAAATACTCCATCAGAGGCAAGAGCTGTATTTAGGGGAATAAGTCCATCTCTTCCGTTATGTGCGTATTTACCGTAATGCTTTCCCACAATGCCGGGATATTTCTCTGCGGCTTCAGCCAGGCTACCCACCCATATCCCTGTAGGTAAACCAGCCAGTGTTCCATTGTATTTGGGGGCGAAGCCATTAAGCACTACCAGGTCGAAGCTGTCAAGCTCAGTTACCTCACATTTAAAGTTTTCAGCAGCCTTAAAGTCTCCCGTCTCAGGGATAAAGTAGGATTTATAGTCTGTATTGAACCAGGGTTCCAGGTTTGTATACCTATATGATTCATTCTTCCGGTCGGGTATCCCCAGTTCAGTAAATTGTTTCATAGCATCCTGTCGGAAACTGTTTATCAATCCTGCAGAATTCTTTTCTATCCTGATGCTGTTATCCCTGAACAGGTCAGAGAACCTTTGTATCGTTACCTCTCTTTTATCCATAATTTACTACATCAACATCCTTCTTTATCCAGTCATAGCCTTTCTTCTCAAGCTCAATGGCAAGTTCTTTACCTCCTGTCTTAACTATTTTACCATCATATAGTACATGTACCACATCCGGTATTATGTAATCCAGCAGCCTCTGGTAATGAGTAATAACTATAGTGGCATTTTCAGAGGTTTTCAGTTCATTAACGCCGTTAGCCACTATCTTCAATGCATCAATATCGAGACCTGAATCTGTCTCATCCAGTATTGCTAGTTTTGGTTCAAGCATAGCCATCTGGAATATTTCGTTCCTTTTCTTCTCACCGCCGGAGAATCCTTCATTTACTGACCTGTTTGTAAGTCCTGATTCAATTTTTACCAGTTCTTTCTTCTCACGCATTAATTTAAGAAAATCAGATGAAGATAAAGGTTCTTCTCCCCGGTATTTTCTGTGTTCATTAAGTGCTGTCTTCATGAAATTGACCATGCTCACTCCCGGAATCTCAATAGGGTACTGGAATCCCAGAAATATCCCTTCCTTAGACCTGTCTTCAGCCTCCATTTCCAGGAGGTTTCTACCCATATAAGTTATTTTACCCTCGGTAATATTTCCAAAATCCTTGCCTGCCAGGACCATGGCCAAGGTACTCTTACCTGAACCGTTGGGCCCCATAATAGCATGTATCTCCCCTTTCTTTACGCTCAGTGAAATACCTTTCAGTATCTCTTTGCCTTCTATTTCAACCTTCAGGTTTTCAATTTGTAACATAATATATATTGTTGAATTGTTGAATTGTTAAATTGTTGAATTGGGTTGATAACCAAATAACTCATCTCTCATAACTCATAAGTCATCTTTTGTTTATCCTACCGAGCCTTCAAGGTTTATCTGCAATAATTTCTGTGCCTCCACTGCAAACTCCATTGGCAGTTTATTAAGTACTTCTTTTGCATAGCCATTTACTATTAATCCTACCGCATCTTCGGTACTTATACCTCTCTGGTTGCAATAGAATATCTGATCCTCTCCTATCTTTGAAGTGGTAGCCTCATGCTCCACTATACCTGTCTGGTTATCCACTTCAACAGAAGGAAAAGTATGCGCACCACATTTGTCTCCCAGCAGCAGTGAGTCGCACTGTGAAAAATTACGTGCGTTGGATGCATTTTTGAGCACTTTCACAAGTCCCCTGTAGCTGTTCTGGCTTTCGCCTGCTGATATCCCTTTTGATACAATAATACTTTTAGTGTTTTTACCTATATGTATCATTTTTGTCCCGGTATCAGCCTGTTGGTGATTATTGGTTACGGCAACAGAATAAAATTCACCGCTCGAATTATCACCTCTCAGTATGCATGAAGGGTATTTCCATGTTATGGCAGAACCCGTTTCCACCTGTGTCCATGATATCTTCGAATCTTCACCCCTGCACATTCCACGCTTGGTAACAAAATTATATACTCCTCCCTTCCCCTTCTTATCTCCGGGATACCAGTTCTGTACGGTTGAATATTTTACTTCAGCGTTCTTTTCTGCAATAATTTCCACAATGGCTGCATGCAACTGGTTCTCATCCCTCATAGGGGCAGTACATCCTTCGAGGTAGCTGAGATAACTGTCATCTTCAGCCACTATCAATGTACGCTCAAATTGCCCGGTATGTGCAGCATTGATCCTGAAATAGGTAGATAATTCCATTGGACATCTCACTCCTTTGGGAATATAACAGAATGAACCATCACTGAATACCGCACTATTCAGAGCTGCAAAATAATTATCAGTATATGGTACCACCGTTCCCATGTATTTCTTTACCAGGTCGGGATGCTCACGTACTGCCTCACTGAATGAACAAAAGATTATTCCCAGTTCGGCCAGGGTTTCCTTGAAGGTTGTTTTTACAGATACACTGTCCATCACTGCATCAACAGCCACTCCTGTTAGTCTTTTCTGCTCTTCAAGCGGGATTCCAAGTTTATTGAACGTATCAAGAAGCTCAGGGTCTACCTCGTCAATGTTGTTCAATCTGGCCTTCTGTTTTGGAGCTGCATAATATATTATGTCCTGGTAATTTATTTCAGGTATAGTCAAATGTGCCCATTCAGGCATTTTTTTACTCTGCCAGGTCTTATAGGCCTTCAGCCTGAATTCAAGCATCCACTTTGGTTCCTGCTTCTTCGCCGAAATAAGCTTAATAACATCTTCATTAAGACCCTTGGGTATAGTATCAATATCAATATCGGTATAAAACCCATATTTATACTCACCGGTAGTTACTTCATTTATAATTTTATCCTGTTCTTTTTCCATCTCCACAAATTATATTTAATATAATTCCCCTTAATGCTAACAGATAGGATTCAGGTATTGTTTTATTAATTGTATTTAATCCAAATAAATAACAGACAAAAATACAAAATTTTGGGCAGCTGCTTAATAAAAGGAGATGAAAGTATCTTATTGCATGAACCCATAAATTATTATTTTAGTTGATTATTTGAAAACTATGAAAATTCTCGGAAACATCATCTGGCTTATCTTTGGTGGCATTATTATAGCGGTTGAATATTTTATTGCCAGCCTGGCTCTTATGATTACTATTATAGGTATCCCTTTTGGTGTTCAGACACTAAAGCTTGGGGTATTTGCCCTCTGGCCCTTTGGTACTGAAGTCAGAACCGATATACGGGCCTCAGGTTGCCTTTATATAATAATGAATATCCTCTGGTTACTGCTGGGCGGACTTGCAATTGCCCTGTCACATGCTCTCTTTGGACTATTATTATGCATTACTATTATTGGAATTCCTTTTGGCATGCAACATTTCAAGCTTGCAGCCATAGCACTTTCACCATTTGGCAGGGATATAATAAGAACCTGATATTGGGTGCCTGTTTTGCACCGACAAGCTCTATGTAAGGAGTGCCGGGTGCAAATAATAAGCTAGCCTTAAACCTTTTTTGTACATTTGCTTTAATTTGGCAATAGTTGAAATAATTAACTCTTAAAATCCTATGAAAAAATCAATATCCATTATTGCACTGGTACTTATTGTGACAACAGTCTTTGGACAGGAATACACCAATATCAACAGCAAGATCACAAATGTGAGTGTCTTCCCATACAGGGCACAGGTTATTAGAGAGGCATCTGTTAATATCAGCCAGGGGAAATCTCTATTAAGAATCCCTGGGTTGTCACCTTATACTGATCCCTCCAGTATACAGGTAAAAGGAGAAGGCGATTTCATGATAGTCTCTGTAAATAACCAGATGAATTACCTGGAGAACATGGAGGAATCGGAAGAAGTGAAAAAACTTCGAAGTAGGATTGAGGAATTAAAGATAAAGATTGAGGATGAAAGAACCGGTATAGAAATCCTCAGGGAAAAAGAGGCTTTTCTGATAGCAAACAGGATTATCGGCGGAAAAAATGAAAATATAACTGCACAGGAGTTAAAAAGCATAACCGACCTGTATGCTTCTTCGATAGAATCGGTGAGGAAAGGCATTCTCGAAAAGAACAGGCTGATAAATAAATATGAACAGGAAAAACAGAAGCTCGAGAACCAGTTGAATGGAACTGTAAGAAAATCAAGAACACCAAGCTCTGAAGTAATAATTTCAGTATCAGCCCCCAGAACTGTTGCAGCTAAAATAATTCTCAGTTACCTTGTTACTAATGCAGGATGGTATCCCTCATATGACATAAGGGTGGATAATATAAACGAGGATGTGAAAATCTTTTATAAGGCAAATGTGAAGCAGAGTACAGGCAGTGACTGGAGCAATGCTATACTAAGCTTTTCCAATGCAAGTCCCTCTGAGTCAGGTGATGTACCGGAATTATTCCCTTATTATCTGAATTTCTATACACCCGTGGTACGTGACAATTACAAGTCTGCAAGAAGCATGGCACAGCCAAAAGCAATGGATGTAGTTCCTGAAACCGAGATGGCTTTCAATCTTGAAGAGGTAGCGGAAACAACAGGAGCAGGCATACCCCCGGTAAATATTATAAATACCGGTACCGCATTTTCATTTGAAGTCGATATGCCCCAGAACGTCAGCTCTGATGGAAAAACCAATACCATTGAACTGCAGCGACTGACAGCGGAATCTAATTATAAATATGTTTCAGTTCCCAAACTCAGGAAGGAAGCGTTTCTTACAGCCGATATCTCAGACTGGGAATCATTAAACCTGATGAACGGGGAAGCCAATATCTATTTTGGGAATACCTTTACAGGGACTACAATGCTGAATACAGACCAGATATCTGATACCCTGAATGTATCCCTGGGTATTGATAACAGCATCACCGTTGAAAGGGAAATACGCAAGGAATATACGACAGTAAGAACGATAGGTGCTAACAGGATAGAAACACGATCTTATAAGATCAGAATAAGAAATAATAAATCAACCCCCATTGATATAATTGCCAACGACCAGGTGCCTGTATCGCAGAACAAGGATATTGAAGTTGAAGCAGAAGAGCTTTCAGGAGGCGTTTTTAATGAGTATACAGGAGAGGTGCAATGGAAAACCACCATACCCGCCAGGGAGTCAAAAGAGTATATCCTGACCTACACGGTGAAATATCCGAAAAATAAGAAGGTTATACTGGAGTGAAAAGATGTGATGGAAGATTGCCTTACGGCAAGCTCGCAATTCTCGGTTGAAGACTGGAGACTGAAGACTGGACTCAGGGTACCGTATCGAATCCAGGTGCTTTCATCTCGGCCAGGCTGCCATCCGGCAGTACCAGGCTGTTGCCCTCTTCCAATGATACAAGGTGGCCAATAATGCTCAGTCCTTTTGTCTTCTCAATCTTTTTATGTTCATTCACCGGAACTGTAAAAAGAAATTCAAAATCATCACCCCCGTTAAGGGCAGCAATAAGAGGTTCGAAACCAAGTTCCCTGCCTGCTGCTGTAGTGTCATGGTCTATTGGCAGCCTGTCGTGGTAAATCCTGCATCCCATGCCTGTTTCATTAGATATGTGTATAAGCTCGGATGCTATGCCATCCCTTACTGCTCTTATGATACCGGTGCTTACGCCGGCCTCTCTTAACTTATCCAGCGGTTCAGTTTTTAATTCAGGTTTTAACTGGCGCCCAATAACATACTCGAAACCCTCAAGTCTGGGCTGAGCGCCACCGGCATCTTCAAATACCTTACTTTCACGTTCAAGCAACTGAAGGCCAAGGAATGCAGCACCCAGATCACCAGTTACACATATCAGATCCGTTGCCTCAGGTTTAAGCTGTTTAACCTTGCCGGTTCCTTTTCCTGAAGATGCAATATTTATTGCCAGTCCCGTAAGTGAACTGCTTAGATCAAGTGATGATATTTTTAAAGCATACCTCTGGCAAGCAAGCGAGATGCCTTCAATAATATTTTCAATATCTGCCTTCTTGAAACGTGCGCTCACCCCGAGATTTACATCAATACTAACAGGCACCATGCTCCTGCAATACAGGTTGGCAATAGAATTTATGACCGATTTATATCCCAGGTGCTGCAGGGGGAAATACATAAGGTTGAAATGGATACCCTCAAGATAAAGTATGCTTGAAACTACACTTCCTGATCCGCTGTCATCAAATACTGTCTTGTATTTGTTTCTTAAATCATTCATAAGAATATGTTTCCCGAAACCCTGCTCCCTGGATTGTTCCTTTTCTGACATAACTTTGTGATTTGAGGCAAAGGTACGATAATATAAGGTTTGAGAGTTTGAGGGTTTGAATGTTTGATTAACACAATTCTCAAACGCTCAAACATTCAAACGATCAAACATTCAAACATTTAATAGTATATTTACTTGATTGCAGATTTCAGGATGCCGCGTTTTGAATTTGATATAAAATCGACAATATAATTCAATTCGTCTGTGGCTTTGAAATTGTCTTTCAGGTATTGTATAGCCTGGCTGATATTCCTTCCGCTGAAATAGATTACTTTGTAGATCTCTTCTATTTCATCAATTTTCTGCTGTGTGAATCCCCTCCGCCTCAGTCCTACCTTATTGAGCCCCATGAAACCGACCGGATCATTCTTTATTATTGAATAAGGTGGAATATCTTTTTTGAACATGGCACCGCCGCTTATCATTGCATGCGCTCCCACTCTTGTAAACTGGTGGGCTGCTGAACCACCACCCATAATGACATAATCGTCTATATGCACTTCGCCCCCAAGCATTACGTTATTCACCAGTATACAGTTATTCCCTATTATACAATCATGTGCTACATGTGAATTGGCCATCATAAGACAGTTATTACCCATGATAGTTTTTCCAAGGGCTACTGTTCCCCTGTTTATTGTAGCTCCTTCCCTGAAAGTGCAGTTATCACCTATCTCTGTGATTGTTATCTCGCCGGCAAATTTCATATCCTGTGGTATGGCTGATATCACAGCCCCCGGAAAAACCTTACAGTTTGCACCCATTCGGGCACCATCAAGAACAGTGGCATTGGGACCAATCCAGCTACCATCTCCGATAACAACATCACCTGCTATATAAGCGAAGGGATCAACTCTAACATCTTTTCCAAGACTGGTATCCGGATGTATAAAAGCCTGATCTGAAATCATTATTTCTTATTTTTTACTACCTGGGCAACCATTTCTCCCTCAACAACCAGTTTATTACCAACATATATATGTCCGTACATAGATACAATTCCCCTTCGCGGAGGTTCAGACATAGTAAGTTTTATAATAAGTGTATCCCCCGGCACAACTTTTTGCTTAAATTTTACCTTATCTATCTTAAGAAAATATGTTGACCAATCTTCAGGATCCTCTACATCACCAAGTAAAAGCATACCTCCTACCTGTGCCATTGATTCAACAAGCAGTACTCCCGGCATCACCGGCTCATCAGGGAAATGCCCCTGGAAGAAAAACTCGTTAAAGGTAACATTCTTTATTCCCACTACTGAACTCTCATCCTTGTAAATAACCTTATCCACCAGAAGGAACGGGTATCGATGAGGCAGTCTTTTCTTAATTTCATCAATTCCGAATACAGGTTCCACAGTAGGATCATAAACAGGAATATCTTTTTTGGAAGCTGCTTTTTTGATTTCCTGCCTTACCAGTCTGGCCAGGTTCGTATTTGCCAGGTGGCCTGGCCTGGTAGCAACAATCTTACCCTTTATATGCTGGCCTACAAGGGCCATATCACCAAGCAGGTCAAGGAGTTTATGACGTGCAGGTTCATTAGGGTAACGTAGAGCTATATTATTTAATATCCCCTCTTTGTGAGCAGTAATATTTGGTTTTTTAAACATCCTGGCAATGCGATCAATCTCAGACTGCGGAACTTCTTTCTCCAGTATCACTATAGCATTATCAAGGTCGCCTCCCTTTATCCTGCCTGCCTTGAACAGCGGCTCAAGCTCATGGAAGAAAACAAATGTCCTACTTTTAGCTATCTCTTCAGCAAAATCATCCTTATTGTCAAGTACTGCATACTGGTTACCCAGTATTTTCGAATTATAGTCGATAAGGACATTTATGCTTAAATGATCATCGGGATATATTATCAGGTCAACTCCATGTTCTTCATCGGAGTAGACAATTTTTTCCTTTACTTCAAAATATTTTCTTAGTGATTTCTGTTCAACTATCCCGGCTTCTTTAATAGCTTCTGTAAACTTCATTGCGCTGCCTCCCATGATAGGTGCTTCCGGTCCATCGATCTCAACAAGCACGTTATCGAGGTTCATACCGTAGCAAGATGCCAGCACATGCTCTATTGTAGCAACGGATGCTCCATTCTCCTCAAGGGTTGTCCCCCTCGTGGTATCCGTAACATTTTCTGCAAGTGCACTAATAACCGGTTTATCAGGCAGATCGACCCTGCAAAACTTATAACCATGGTCTACCGGAGCAGGTTTAAATGTAATACTCACATCAATACCTGAATGTAGCCCTTTCCCTTTCAGGTTTACCTCGGAGGCAAGAGTTCTCTGGTTTTTTATACTCATTTAATTCTGTTCTTTATCAAATTAATCTGCTTGCAAAGAAATAAAAAATTTTCGAACGAGCTATAAAAACCCGTGCTAACACGGTTGATATCAAACAAATTCGTTTGGAACGTACCTGATTATCTGTTTTTTATCTCTTTGATATCTTCCTCCAGTTTATCTACTTTCTCCTTAAGTTCAGGAAGCCTTCTGAAGATAATATATGACAGCTGGGCTTTCCTGTATTCAAAAGCAGGAGAGCCGTAAACAGTAGTGTTTTCCTTTAAAATATGAGAATTTATACCTGCCTGTGCAGCAGCCTTTGTTCCCTCAGCAATCTTAACATGGCCTGTAATACCTACCTGCCCTCCAAACATGCAATTTTTACCTATTTTAGTCGATCCGGCTATCCCTGTCTGACCAGCCATTACCGTATTTTCGCCTACCTCAACATTATGCCCTATCTGTATGAGGTTATCCAGCTTAACACCTCTTCTTATTATTGTTGATCCCATGGTTGCACGATCGACCACGACATTGGCACCTATTTCAACATTATCCTCAAGAACAACATTACCAAGCTGTGGTATCTTCTTATAATTCTCATCAGACTGTGGTGCAAAACCAAATCCATCACTTCCTATTACCGAGCCGGCATGGATATTACAATTCTTACCTATAATACATTCATGGTAGACTGTAACCCCCGGGTAAATTACCGTATTCTCTCCTATCCTGCAATTATCGCCAATGCTTGCATTCGTATATACGGAACAACTATTACCCAGGACAACATTTTCACCGATATAAGCCATGGGCCCTATGTATACATCCTTCCCTATCCTGGCTGAATCTTCAATCACAGCCTTAGGATGTATTCCCTTCTTCCTTGGCTTTGATTCTTCATAAACAGTCAGCAATGTTGCGAAAGCTTCATATGCATTATCGACCCTGATCATGGTTGCGCTGACAGGTGAAGAAGGCCTGAAATCCCTGTTAACTATAACAATTGATGACCCGGTAGTGTAGATGAATTTCTCATAGCTCATATTTGAAAGAAATGAAAGGGCACCTTCATGACCTTCTTCAATTTTAGCCACTGAGTTAACAATCACTCCGGGGTCACCCTCAATAACACCGTTAAGGTATTTGGCAATTTCTTTTGCTGTAAATTTCATTTTATATAAGTTTTTTCTACTTGGTAATTTTCTTATTTATTAATGATGCTTCTAATATCTTTCGGGTAACAAAGATAGTGTCTGGTGGTACTTTTTGATAATGTCTCATGGCGGAGAATACTTGATACTTCCGTCACTTCCCTCAGTGAACCGTCTTTCTTCATTATCTTAATACTTGGGGCAGATGGAGCATAGGTAATATTTGATATACATCCCGTATACACATAACTGCCTATATCCTGCGATCTGAAATCATTCATCCCCTTTAATATATCAATAATCGTATTCATACCTGATTCCGGGAAGGGCTTATCAGAAAGTTCAATTGCAGGTAGCCGGCGATGTAAAAATGCTTTTGCCAGGTCAGACAGTATTCTATCTGTGTTCTCTGCCCATTGTCTCAGGGAAGAGATCAGCTCGCTGTCATCAAGCTTAAAGAACATTCCTGCAAACTCATTATTATTACCCTCAAGTAATTGCTGCCTGTCTATCTTTGTTCTGAGAAAATAGTCGACGGGGCCTGTTGAGTTCACCTGCTGACCATTGAGGATCAGGTATCTTGCCCTGCTGATTATTCTTTTAAGCATCTGGTCGGCAGTAAGGACAGTTTTATGCATATATACCTGCCAGTACATAAAGCGTCGCGCTATCAGGAACTTTTCTATTGAATAAACTCCTTTTTCCTCAACTACCAGCCTGTTGTCGACAATATTCAGCATGCTTATTATCCTGTCCGAACCAACTGATCCTTCTATCACCCCGGTATAAAAGCTGTCACGCAAAAGATAATCCAGTCTATCCATGTCTATCTGACTGGATATAAGGTCATTAAAAAAAATTCTGTGGTATTTGCCAGTGAACATTTCAATGGCCAAATCCATCCTGCCATTATATTTTTTGTTAAGAATGTTCATTATTACTAAAGATACATCCTCATGACTTATCTTTCCCGATATATTAAACTCAAGTGAATGTGAGAACGGCCCATGTCCCAGGTCATGACACAGAATTGCTATCAGGGCTGCTTCAAATTCCTCATTGCTGATTTTTATTTCTTTCTTACGAAGAGTTGTAAGCGCCTGCCCCATAAGATGCAGGGCTCCCAGGCTATGCAGGAACCTGCTGTGAGTGGCTCCAGGATAAACCATATCTGTAAGGCCAAGCTGTTTTATATACCTCAGTCGCTGAAACCATGGATCTTCTAAAAGATCAAATATGAATTCAAAAGGTATCTTAATAAACCCATGTACAGGATCGTTTAATATCTTTAGTTTGTTAATTCCTGGATCCAACTTTATTTCTTTTGTTTTACAAAATTAGAAATTACTTTTACACGGCTGCAAGATATTTAAAATCATTACGGTAATATCAAACATTATTAAAAACAAAAAATCAGTGAAAATATTACCAGCTATTTGAAATATTTCATGTCTTTATAGAGTCCTATAGAGTGTATAACATATTCACCATATAATAAATAATCTGTCGATGAAGATTGAAATAAATGGTCTTGATGTAATATATAAAAATGGGAATCATGCTGTCAAAAATATTTCCCTTACCATAGAAGAAGGGATGTTCGGACTGCTTGGGCCCAATGGAGCCGGCAAATCCAGCCTGATGAAAGTGCTTGTTGCCCTTATGAAACCAAGCTCGGGTGAAGTACTGGTGAATGGTGAGAATATACAGAAGCAAAGGAAAAAGCTTCGCTCCTACCTCGGCTACCTGCCCCAGGATTTTCGTTTCTTCACACGGTTAAAAACATGGGAATTCCTTGATTATGCAGGTTCACTTGCAGGTATTAAAAACAGGAAGCAAAGGCTGAATATGGTGGATGAACTACTTGACAAAGTTGGTTTATTAGAAGCCAGGGACAGGAAAGCAAATAAATTATCAGGTGGTATGAAAAGGCGCCTGGGTATTGCACAGGCACTTATTGGTGATCCAAAGATCATCGTAGTAGATGAACCAACAACGGGTCTCGACCCTGATGAAAGGATACGTTTCAGGAATATTCTTTCTGACCTGAGCCAGAACGATGTCACAATAATTCTTTCAACTCATATCGTAAGCGATATCTCCTCTACATGCCAGAGTATGGCGTTGCTGAACGAGGGAAAGCTGGTTTATTCCGGTTCTCCTGGCGATCTTGTAAAACAGGCCGAGGGTCATGTTTTCAATCTGAGGCTCACGCAGGAAGAATACGACCTGATAAAAGATGATTTCCATGTGATATCATCAATCCCCAGTGAGATTGGTTGGGATGCACAGGTGGTGGCTGAAGACGTTTCTGGCTTCGACAGCCAGGTCATTGATCCTAACCTCGAACAAGCATATGTATATTACATGGAACATAAAATTAACGGAGTGAGCATAAATATTTAAGCGGAATAAAATGATCTCTATCCATAATATCAGAACCGTTGCCCGCTATGAAGCAAAAACACTTCGCCGCAGCTGGCTGTTCAGACTTTTTTCAATAGGAGCTCTATTCATACTAACAATTATGAATATAGGGCTTTTCAGTCCTGTGGGTGACGAGGATTGGGAATTCCTGGCTATCCCCTCATACATGCCCCTGATTAATCTGTATTTACTCAATATTGCACAATCATTAATAGTCATCTTTCTTGCATCCGATTTCCTGAAAAGGGATAAAAAACTGGATACCAACGAGGTGCTTTATACCAGACCTATGTCAAATCTGGAATATATATTCGGGAAATCTCTTGGCATATTGAGACTTTTCCTTGGCGTAAATATTCTTATCCTGGTCATATGTCTAATATTTAATACTATATCACAACAGGCGAGCATCGATGCAGCTGCATATTTTGAATATCTCTTTATTATCAGTATCCCCACACTGATTTTCAGCCTGGGATTTGCCTACATACTTATGTCCATTATCAGGAACCAGGCAATAACTTTCCTGCTTTTACTGGGTTTTGCGGCACTGAACATGTTTTATCTCTTTAACAGGATGAATTCATTCTTCGATTATATGCTTTTCGGATTCCCTGTTTTTAAAAGTGGTCTCACCGGCTTCGGCAATATTGACATAATATTGGCTCAAAGAATTATGTATACGTCCCTGGGACTGGTTTTCATCTTTACCACAATACTGATCTTTAAACGACTGCCTCAATCAAAAATCCACAGGGCAATTAGTTTCATTTCTTTGTTTGTTTTTATTTCTTTATCTGCCTTTTCAGCATACTATTTCCTGGATAATTATTATGACAGCCGTGACCTTAAGAATACGGTACTTGAAATCAATAGAAAATATGAGAACAGCGACTTCCTTAAAATTACAGATGCTGAAATCGAAATTGAATATGCCGGCCATGAAATCTTTGCCAGGGCAAGATTAGAATGCCTTAATAACCATGACAGGACTCTCAGTGAAGCGCCATTTTCGCTTAATCCCGGTTTATCAGTAAAAGAAATCCTCGTGAATGGTTCAGCCGTTACTTTCAAGTCAGACGAACATATCATTCTTGTTGATCTTGATCCCGGCCTTCAACCCGGTTCAACATCCGTTATAAGTTTTATGTATGAAGGTGTTATAAAAGAAGCCTACTGCTACCCCTGGTATAAAGAAGACATAAAAGAAAACCCGTTTCTCATAGGCCCGGTAAGGGTTGATAAAAAACAGGTTATACAAAAAGATGAATTTCTGTTGCTTACTCCCGAAACTCACTGGTATCCCGTGGCGGGTCTTAATTTCTATCCGGGCAGCCCTGCTAAAATATTGATTGATTTCACAAGATATACACTGAAGGTCAAGCGTAATAATGACCTTGTTGCCATATCACAGGGGAAAAGGACATCTGATGACAATTACTGGTATTTCAATTGTGAGAATCCCTTAACTGGAATAAGCCTTGTTGAAGGTTATTATGTCAGTGATACCATAAGTGTTGATTCAATTGATTTTATTGCTCATTATTACAGGGGACATGATTACTTCAGGGATGACCTCAACGAACTGGGCGATACTTTAGTGAATCTCATCTCAGGGATAATGACTGAACTTGAGACTAATTTCAGCACGGAATACCCATTTAAAAGGCTAAGCCTGGTTGAGGTGCCTGTTTATTTCCACTCCATAGAGAAAAAGAATACTCAAACCAGGGCTGAAGTACAGCCATCATTGATACTTCTACCTGAAAAACTGGCGTCAATAAATGAAGCCGGGTTCTACCGGACCATAAAAAGACAGAAAAGAAGGATGGAAAGGAGTAACCAGGTAATAACTGATAAGGAACTTCAGGTAAGAGCATTTAACAACTTTGTCAGGAACACTTTTATTACCAGTTCTGATTTCCGGTTTAACAGGGGAAATACTACAAGGGTGCCCGGTAGATATTTACTGGGACCAAGTTTTTATTTTTATAAAAATAATTTCTACTCTGATGATTATCCTGTTATGAATGCCGTGTTTGAGACACATCTTCAGAAAGTGGAGGCTCCCCAGGGAGGTTTCCAGAGGATGTTCCTGGGCGGACTAAGCGAAAATGACAAAGCAAACACCATCCTCAGGGACCA
>Ga0114922_10000177_pt1 | contig 60089 bp, 44 predicted proteins | sample AartaG_FD_100975 | JGI IMG/M metagenome (GOLD analysis project Ga0114922, IMG submission 100975) | Deep subsurface microbial communities from Aarhus Bay to uncover new lineages of life (NeLLi) - Aarhus_00045 metaG | ecosystem: Environmental > Aquatic > Marine > Oceanic > Sediment | place...
TCCATCTTCTGCCCTCCTCTGTTAGCATGGAAATGGGGACGACCTCCGGGGGCTGTCGCGGTCGGAGGGCGACTTGCCGCCGGAGGCCGTCTCGGGCCCCATCTGGTCGAAGCTCGACTGCCGATCGATTGTGGCTGCGCCTCGCAGCCTGACACGGGCAGCATAGCGAGCCGGGCGGAAGAAGACAAGGACGCCTCTCATGGTCTATGGCCTCGTGCGGCACAAGCGCTCGGCAATGTATCGTCTGCCGGACAAATATGGCGCTGTGCGCTGCCTGGGATGGCTTACGAAGGCGTGGGCCGTTTCCTGAACAGCAGCGGGGAGGAGAGACGCCAAGAACGAGGTATCATACCTATGGTGGTCTTGGCCGGGGCCGGTAGCATTGCTGCCGGGCAAAGTTCGCCTGCCGGGCGAAGCTCGCCTGCCGGGCGAAGCTCGCCTGCCGAGCAGGGCGTCTGGGGCTGAGGCAGCAGATAAATCGGGAATCGCGCGGGGCTGGACAAAATGACGTTAGGTGATGAAGTTCGCACAGCGGTTGCGCTACCGGGGATGCCAATCGGGACGATCGGCAGGGTGAAGGAAATCGGGCGTCTGTTCGTGGTCGTGGGGTTCAGGGATGGCCGGATCGGCTACTACGCTCAGCGACAGCTGGAGCCGGTGCCGCAATCCGGCGGTGACGCGCCGTACGCTCCCCTCGGGTTCGACGGAGAGCAGGTGCGTTATGGGAGCCACCTGTGCCTTCTGCCCAGCACCAGCCGAGACTTGATCGAAGCCGTTGCCCGGTATACGGCCGCGGGACTGGCGGCGGGAGAGAACTGCGCCGGCATCCTCCCCCAGGGGTGGATTGTGCGGATTCGTGAGGCGCTGGAAGAGATGGGAGCGGAGGCGGAGGCGGCGGAGGCGGAAGGGCGCCTGACGATGAGGCCCATCGACAGCCTCTACCTGGCGCCGGCCGATTTCACTGCCGAGAAGCAACTGGCCAGGACAAAGGCGGCAGTCCTTTCGCTGGGACAGGGCAATGAAGCCGGGGCGCGCTTGTTCGGGTTTGGCGGGCCAGACTTGTTCTGTCTGCCGGAGTGGTGGGAATACGAGGCAGGGGCTACGGCGCTCATGAAGGCTACCGAGGTAGTAGCGCTCTGCGCTTATGAGCCGGGCGGGTGGCGCAGCGATCAGTGGAGCCGGGCACAGGCGGTCCATCCCTATGTAGTCAGAAAGGGTGAGGTGCTGCCGGGCGGGGCCTTCGCCGACTAGCCTGCCTCAGCGTAACTCTGAGCAGGTTCCCCTCTTCATTCAACCGCGCCAGCGGCGGGCGAAGCTCGCCTGCCGGGCGAAGTCCCTAGGCCCTGCGGGCCGGGATGGCGGTCCCCGAGGGAGCTAGCCACTCGCCGGCCGGGCGGCCAGTCGCGCCGTCGAAAGGTCAACAGCAGCAGCCGAGACCCGAAGGCCTCTGTGGGATAGGGGGACATGGCCTCGGTGTAGCTGGCGCGGAAGCGCTCGTCCTTCAACAGGCCGTCGCGGACGAAGTTCTCCAGAGAGATCACCATCTCGGGCTGGAGATCCAGTATCAAGTCCGGCGCGATGGCGTAGTTGCCGGGACAGAGCGCAGGATCGATTGGATAGTAGCCGATCGCTTCCGGAGAGACCAGACCCGTTGTATCGAGGATGCGGGCGCGGCTGTGGTAGCCGAAGGCCCCGATCTCGGGAGTGGCGATGGTGGTGTGCTGGTCCACGGGGAAGGTCCGATTGATCTCCTCGGCCACCCGCGCATACACAGTCTCCCTCGCCACAGAAACGCGTTTGGGTGTGAGCCAAGGCCGGTCAGGGTCTGGGAGGAGGTTCAGAGAGAGGAGCTGCGCACACATGACCGCGGCGAGCGCGACCACCGCCAATGCCCGTGCGAGCCTTCTGGTGGTGCGCTTCACGCGGTGGACCGCCAGTCGAGGTTCGACCGCCAGGGAGTGGAGCGCGGCCCCCAGGCCCAGCAGATAAAAGGGCTCCAGCGGGACGAAGTACCAGCGGAACATGGGTTTGTTGGCGATGGCGAAGGCGACGAGGTAGAGGACGGGAAAGATGGCCGCCGGCGCGGCGCGGCCGCGACGGCTGACCAGCGCCAGCCCCCACAGCCATAGTCCGGTGAGCGGCAATGCGAAGATGTAGGCAGGGACGCCGTGCAGCTCGAGGCCGATCAAGGTAGTCCAGTGGTGGGCGAAGTGCCGGACGGCCTCCCCCGGCGGAACTCGGTAAACCACATTCTTCGCCGCCACAGAAGTAGCGACAGGGCTTCCGAAGTAGAGCAGGGCGAAGGCGAGCCAGGGCACCAGGGCGGCCACCCCTACGCTGAGCGGGCCAAGCAGACGTCTCCTCTCCCGCAGCGCGAGGTAGCCGAGGAGGGAGATGGCGAGCAGGAGACCGTCGGGTCGCGTGAGCACGACGACCGAACAGGCGAGAGCGGCAGCGAGGAAGCGGCCGGAGAGAAAGAGCAGGAGGGTGGTGAGGATGAGGAGGAGGTAGAGAGGGGTTTCCATGCCGCTGATGCTGACCGCGATGCTGACGTTGGAGAGGGCCCACAGGCCGCCGCAGAGAAGACCAACGATTCGGGAGCCGGTGAGACGGCGGCAGAGCCGAATCAGCAGCAAGGCGCTGGCGCCGTCGAGCGCGGCGTTGAGCGCCCAACTCACAGTGATAATGGAGGCGCCGAGGCGCCCGAGCAGCAGGTAGAGGCCGCTGAGCAGGAGAGTGTAGAGGGGGGTGGTGGTGCCGAGGACGCGCTCGCCCGGATTGTAGGTGAAGCCGAGGCCGGAGGTCAGATTGCGGACGTACTTGAAGGTGATGTAGGCGTCGTCGCAGATCTGAGGGCCCGGGATGAGACGGAGAGCGACGGCCACCACGACCACCGCGGCGGCCGCGAGAGCTGGACCGCGCGGCCAGCGCCGGCTGTGGATGCTCGCTGAAGTGTTGGGCGCGGCTTGGCTCACCGGAACTCCCTGCCGCCTGATTTGGGCCCGCTCCTCCCCTACTCCCCAATCGCCTTGACGATGACGCGCTTGCGGCGCTGACCGTCGAACTCCGCGTAGTAGACCTGCTGCCAGGGGCCCAGGTCGAGTGCTCCCTTGGTTATCGGTACGATCACTTGGTGGTGAATCAGCAAGCTCTTCAGGTGGGCGTCGCCGTTGGTCTCCCCAGTCTTGTGGTGGTGGTAGTCAGGGCCCTGGGGGTCGAGCCTCGACTGGGGGGCAACCCGATCGGCCCACTCGTCGATGTCCTGGATGATGCCGGGCTCGGCGTCGTTGACATACACGCCCGCCGTGATGTGCATGGCAGACACCAGGACCATACCTTCCTGGATGCCACTCTGGCGGACAACGCCATCCACCTCACCGGTGATATTGATGTAGTCGCGGGGCCGGTCCGTGCTGAACCAGAAGTACTCGGTAGCCGATTTCATCTCGCCTCCTCTGCCATGCTGTCCGCGATCACCTCGGTTCCAGCGCGTGGGAGCGTGTCTCCGGCAGGTCAGAGACGCGAAGGTGATCTCTCGCCTACCGAACTTCTCTCCCCTGGGGGCAGGAGCCTGCCGGGCGAAGGTCGGGCGCACAGCGCCGACCTGCCGGGCAAGGGTTGGCCCGGCTCGCCCAAGGGGCGCACGCACAGACGGCAGGGAGCAAAGGATTCCATGGAGGCGAGGGCGAAATACAACACAGGAGGCTTGTGGCGTGGCTGAGGAAGAGATCGTTGTCGCCAAGATCGTGGGAGAGGAACTCCGAGTCGAGCGTTATGGGCTCCGACAGCGCTCCGAGAGCAGCTTCCATTGCCCTGGGGGCCGAGCCGCGACTGGGGGTCGAGACTCGACTGGGGATCGCCTGGAGGAGGTGGTTCGCCGGGTCCGGCCGCACTTGCTGATGTGGAGCGCGGGGGACCCCCGCGGCCGACGGCTGGCCGAAGCGCTGGAGAGTGCCGACGACGAGACGCAATGGCGGCCGGGCGAAGGTCGGGCGCAGAGCGCCGACCTGCCGGGCGAAGCTCGCCTGCCGGGCGAAGCTCGCCTGCCGGGCGAAGCTCGCCTGCCGGGCTGTGTCGAGGTCGAGAGCTGGACCGACGTACCTCTCTCCGAGGTGCTGACACTGATGCGCCGAGTGGGATCGGAGGAGGCGGGACGGCCAGCCGAGGCGGAGAGGGAAGCCGAAGGGGCGCAGACTATCCGGAGGCCGCCGGCGCCGGCCGCAGCTCGGGCGCACAGCGCCGAGTTGCCGGGCGAAGGCCCGGCGCACAGCGCTGACCTGCCGGACGAGAGGTGGGAGCAGCTGGGGGATAGGCTGGAGCTGGTTCTGGCGGCAAGAGCAAAGAGGGGCACCGACGGGCAGGCGAGCAAGTAGCACCGGGCGCGGGTCCGCCGTGCAGGGGCCGCACGCTGCTGCGCTCCGGGGGCCGCGGCTCAGCGGGTCGGCTACTCGGGCTGAGTAAGTAGCAGGGCGGCATCTCGCACTCGGGGGTCCGGATCTTCTGCGGCGACCTTCTTCAGTGCCTCCCAGGCGACCGCGTCGGAAGACTGCCCGAGGATCCGGGCGGCTCTGACTCTGATCTCATGGGAGGGGTCGGTGTTCAGCACGCGGATCATCTCGCCGACGGCCTCTGCACTCCCCACCAATGCCAGACCCTCGAGTCCGCCGAGACGGACCTCGGGATCGAGAGAATCCAGCTCGTCCCTGAAGTCCTCCGCGGTCCACCGTCTGCTGAGGAGGTAGGAGATCGTTTCCATAGCAGTGCGGCGGGTCTCCTCCGGCGCGCTCCGGGCAGCGTGCAGCAGCTTCCGCAGTTGAGCCTCGTCCGCCTCATGCAGAAGCTGGAGCGCCTGCGGGCGGCGTGCGGGATCGCCCAGGAGTTCGAGGATAGGTCCCTGGACCTCGCTGTCGAGCAGTGCAAGCAGATAGCCGGCAACTGCCTCTCGCACGCTTGCATCGGGGTCGGCGGCAAGGGGAATGACCTGACGGGCGGCCTCCTCGCTCGTGGGAACCACAGTAGATATCGCCTCCACCGTGCGGGCGCGAACGTAGGCGTCGGAGTCGGCGAGCCGACCGACAAGCGTGCTGACGTGGTCGGCGGCGGCCTCTCCCAGGGAGCGGAAGGCGTTGACAACGCTGGCGCGGACGAACGCGTCCGGGTCGGTGATGGCTTCCGCGAGAACTGGCGCGTGTTCGGCCGCCTCGGCCTTGCCGATGGCGCCGGCGATGGCACATCGCACGCGAGGGTCGGGACTGTTCAGGTAGGGAATCAAAGTCTGCGTGTGGCCCTGGGTGGCAATCTGCCAGAGGCCGCGGCCGGCGCTCTTTCTCACGTTCACGTCTTCGTCCCGGAGAGCACGGACTAGCACGTCGGCAACCATGGGGTCTCCGGCAGATGCGAAGATGTGGACGGCGCGGCCGCGAAGCTCAGGATCTGAGTCGTTGACCACATCCATGAGTAGAGGCAACACATCGTAGGCGCGCATCTGGCCGAGCGCGCCGACGGCGGCCGTCCTCACGGTGGACTCGGCATCGTGCAGGGCAAGTTCCACCAGGGCAGGCACGTGCTCCGCAACCTGGAGCGCGGCGATCCCGGCCGCGGCAGCGGCACGAACCTCCCAGTGGGGATCCTGAAGAGCCTTCGCGAGGGCGAAGGTCGCCTGCCGGGCGGCGACTGCAGCGGCGCGCGGCGACTCCTCGTCGGGGGCCGGTTCCTCTGGCAGTCGAGCTTCGACACCCGGCTTGATGACGGGCCCGACGGCTCGGGCGAGGCCCTGCGCAGCCGTTGCTCGCACGAGGGAGGCGGGATCCGCCAGCGCTGATATCAGGGCGGAGACGGCCTCGGGGCCGCCGATCTCGGTCAATGCCTGCGCGGCAGCGGTCCTCAGAGATTCCTGTGGGAGAGAAAGCAGGCGAGACAGGCCTTGCACTGCCTCCTGCTCTCTCACCTCGCCAAGCAGGCGCGCACACAACTCCTGAAGCGCTGGGTCAGGCGCCTCGAGGCCGCGGAGCAAGGGCCCACTGACTCCCCGCTTACCCGCGGCCCGCAGGAGGGAAAGCCTCAGCTCGCGCTGCTCAGGCTCTACCTCAAGCAGGCCCTGCACCCAGGCATCGAGTCTGCCGGCGCGCTCCAGCGCCTGAGAAAGCCCGGCGGCCAGGTTGGGGTTGAGGCCAGAGATGGCGCGCTCCAGGGCCGGCAGCGGATCGACGCATCGGGAGGCAATGGTATCGAGCAGCACTGCCACGAAAGGCACGTCAGGCTGTTCGGAGGCGCGTCGGTCGAGCGCGGCAAGCACCTCATCGATGTCTTCCCCACCCATCCGCGCGAGGGAGAGGGCAGCGGCCTGCTGAACGGCCGGCGAGGGGTCTTGTAGAGCGGCAAGCAGCGGCACCCGGTAGGCGGCATCAGCCGCGAGCAGGCCGAGGGCGCGGGCGGCGCGCGCGCGGACCTGTGGCAGAGGGTCGCCGAGCAGGTCGGAGAGGGCCTTGGCGCTGCCCTCCGGCGCAACCAGGAGCAGTGCCTCCACTGCGCCGCATCGGACCAGCTCGTCAGTGTCGCCGAGTGCCGAGATCAGTGGGCGTGCGGCCTGGCTTCCTGCGGCGCGGATGACCTCCGCGGCGCTCGCCTGCGCTGACTGATCGTCCTGCACCAGCGCGAGCAAGATCGGCCGAACGGGAGCTTGCCGCACGAGGCTAACCAGTCCCTCGGCGGCGGCCTCGCTTACCGGAGCAGGGCCGGACTGAGCGGCCTCAAAGAGAGGCGCCGCGGCCAGCTCTGCGGGGTGACAGGCCAGCGCGCCAGCGGCCTCAACGCGAGCGTGCGTCGATCCCGTCGCCAGCTCGGACACCAGCGTCTCAACCGGGCAGGCCAGGTGCACCAGGTCCGCCGCCTCCTCAGCAACCGGAGGCGAGGAGTCCGCGGCAGCGATTAGCAGGTCTCGGCGCACAGAGCGGAGGTCGGGCGCCGGCCACTGCCGGTCGAAGCTCGACTGGCGGAGCGCGCTGAGAGCGGCGAGGCGTTCGGTCTCGTCCTCCGATTGGAGCGCTCGCCGAAGCTCCGCAGTGCGGCCGCGTGCCTTCAGATGGTCCGTGACGCACTTGGCCGCCAACACAGCCAGAAGAAATCCAAGGACCGTCGCCAGAACCCACGCGAACACTGGCGGTCGAAGCTCGACTGGCGGTCGAAGCTCGACTGGCGGTCGAAGCTCGACTGGCGTCTCGGCAGACGGGACCGCGGGCCGGGGAGCCTGAGTCGGCGCGGGCGCAGGGAGAGGTTCCGGCATCTCAGGCTCGGGCGCGGGTTCGGGAGACGGCGCAGGTGTTGGCTCAACCTCCCGGGGGGTGATCGGCGCCGGTGGCGCCGCGCCTATGGGAGGTCGAAGCTCGACTGGCGGTAAGAAATCGATCTCCAGCGAACCGACCCCGGGGCGGGAGATAGTCTGGTATCGGAGGCGATCGGGGGTAACGGAGAGATCGAAGACGAGCCGGACGATCGGCGGGCGGCTTCGGAATTGGGCGAGACGAACGCGCTTCACGCCGGCTTGCCCTGCGGAGATGGAACCCGGGATGTCGGCCTCCAACCAGAAGCCGGGCAGATCGACCACCAGGCGATCCGGCCCGCCAGTCGAGCTTCGACCGCCAGTCGAGCTTCGACCGCCAAGGACGAAGGTATCGAATCGGGGCGGGTGAGCAGCGCTGGTGGCGATGAGGACTTTGAGTCCGCCGTCGGTGGCAGTCACCTCCACGCGCTGAATGACAGCGCGTTCAGCGCAGTTCGCGGAGGAAGCGGCAGAGACGATTAGAGCGGCTGTCAGGGCCAATCGCAGGAATGGCCAGACATAATGGCCTGGCAGAAAGGCGCGCGGCGTGCGGCCGCGCGGAGAGGTGATCTGCAAATGCCTCCGACTCATTCGGCGACCCCCGCGCCTGCCCCGCGCTAGGCAGCCCGGATGATGGCCCGGGGCCAGCACGGCGCGGTCCTCCGCAGGTACCGAGTGCGGTTCGAAGGGCTTGTTCCATACTGCAGCGGATATCTGAGATGTCTGTCTCGTAGCTGCTGGGGACGACTGCGCCGACTTCGACTGAACCAAGCATATCACCAACGTCACAGCGACGCTAGATCAGAAGGCAGACGCGTGTGATCCCAAAGCCTGGGTTCGTAGGAGCGACATTCTTGTCGCGACCTACTGTGCACGCTGTCGGCACACGAATGTGCCTCCTACGATCAGGACCCTCCGACCAGCCTGGAGAAAGGGGTCACACTCAGACAGACAGGCGCGATCATGGCTTCGCCGAACTGGCGGTCGAAGCTCGACTGGCGGCGCCCTCGGCGCCCGCCGTCCGTCCGGCATGCCCGCAAGGACGGGCGCGCGAACGCGCCATCAGAAAGATGCCTATGGCCGGACTTCCAGCTTCCCCGTGCTAGCTGCCGCGCTTGCTCAAGTCGAGCACGGTCAGCGAGTCGGCGGGCAGCGTCAGGCCGATCTCATCGCCATCGACCGGCAGGCTCTCGGGTCCCGACCAGGTCGGCTTGTAGTCCTCCGGGCCCTGGCCGTGCCACAGCCACCGCTGGGCCGATGGGGCCTGATACCCTTTGAGGGCTACGGTGACTTCGCGCGCGGCAGCGTCCTTGTTGATGAGGAAGAGGCTGAGGGCCCCAGAGTCCGGCGAGTAGCTGGCGAAGGTGCGCATGCGCTCGGGCTCTTCGATGTGGACCATCCGATCCTTCAGGAACTGGCTCCAAATGGCGAGCTGCGTCCCGGTCGGTTGAAGCTGGTTATCGTCGTCCACCGCATCCCAGAGGCTGGGCTGGTCCGGCGAATGACTCACCCAGCGGGTGTTCCAGATCTGAGCCATATCTATCTGCTCGATCTCCAGCAGCGTGCCGAATATGTCGAACGCGACGAGCCCGTGGCCCAGGTCGTTGACCTTCGGCCATCCGCCTTCGGACCAGTCCGCCGCGTTGAGCTCTGTGACCGTTAGGCGCAGGCGATCGGCGAATCCGGGCGGACCCCACTTGCGCGCGGCCTCAAGAGGGCTGATGGCATCGCGATGGGCCTCGGGATAGCCGGGGCCGTGGTCGCGGTAGTGCTCGTAGGTGCCCCACTTCCAGCACGAGTAGACGTGGATCGGCACGAAGTCGATGTGCTCGGCCGCCGCCTCATACAGGACCTTCCACCAGAGCACCCCTTCGTTTGCCTCTCCTCGGCCGGTCCCCTCGGCGCGAGGCGGGCCGTTCGCCCCAACCCAGATCGAGGGATCGACCTTCTTCATCGCTTTGGCGAACTCGATGAAGTCCCGCGCGTAATCGTGAACGCTGATGGTAGGGTCTATGTATGCCTCGTTGCCGATCTCCCAATACTTGACGCCGTACTTCTTCTTCACGTTGGCGTAGTCCACCCAGGCGACGGCCGTTTCCAGAAGCCGCTCCTTGGTGACGGTGCACCCCGGCGTGAAGAGCGCGTCGTAGCAGGTAACTACGGTCGGCTCCGCGTCTATGCGCTTGCAGAGCTCCATGAACTCATCGAAATCCAGCCGACGGACGGTCCACTCTCCGTCGGCGGACTGAAGCTCCACCTCCCGTCCCTGGCGCGGCCCGCAGGCGAGCGCGGGCTGAGGGCGCTCGAACGGGGGCACCGACCACAGGTGGTTGTCGGATTTGTCTCCACCGGGGAATCTCAAGGACCGAACGCCCATCTCCTTGAGCGCCTCTTCGAGCGGGCGCGCCCCCGGATCCCGATTGGAGTCGTGGTCAACCAGGTAATCTATGTTGATCCCGATCACCCGCCGGTCTACCTCGGTCACAACCTGCGATACGTCCACTTCAATCCTGTCATTAGCCATCTGGTGTCACTCCATTCTGTGTTTGGTCGCGCGCAGGCGACAGCGACAGGCCCGATCTAACTGCCGGGGCGCTTCGCTGTGCCTGTTGCGGCGCAGCCGATATCCACAGGCCCCGCCTGGGGCAGCGGCGTCCCGTAGTAATCACGCGGCCCCATGTCCGGCAATCTGAGCCCGGCGCCGCGGCAGGGCGAGCCGGGACGCAGGTGGAAACTGCCGGCGCCGACGTTCGCCAGTCGAGCTTCGACCGCCAGTCGAGCTTCGACCGCCAGTCGAGCTTCGACCGCGAGCTTCGGCTCACCCGCGATCTCCCCCTGGCCCCCGACGAACTCGACGAACTCCTCCAGCGTCTGGAGATGGCGATCTTCGATCCGGAAGTTAAGACCATCGGCAAGGCGATAGTAGAGGTTATTGCGGAACTCGTTCCCGCGTATGTCGAAGTCCGCCTTCAGCATGGGGATGTCCTCAGGGGAGTCGATGTAGAAGATGTTGTTGGCGAACAGGTTGCCGCTGGAGCTGACCATGAACTTGAGCGGGGAGGCGGTGCGCGTGATGCAGGTGTTGTTGTAGATCTGGTTATCGACGGCCTGCCAGAAATGGATGGCGGCGTAGTCGTTCTGAAGGCCGTCGTTCACCGTGATGTTGTACCGGCAGATGCAGCCGGTGCAGGGCCACTTCTCGGGGTCGAAGGAGCAGATAAGGTAGCCTGCGCCCTCATTGTCGTGGGAGTAGTTGTACTGGAGAATGCAGTCCACGCAGCCCCCATCGAGATCGAACCCGCCTCCATCTGCGCCTCGGCCGCCGGTGCGGTTGTCGTAGGCTTCGCAGAACTGGATGACGCAGTTGTTGGCCCAGGCGTACCAGATGGCAACGGGGCTGTGATCCTTCGGATCGACCCCGAGGCCGGTCCGGTAGGCGGTGCAGTGCTCGACGACGCCGTCTCGGCTGCAGAAGGGGACGATCCCGTCGCCCCCGATGTCGTGAACGACGCAGTGCGCGATGCGGAAGTTGGTGAAGGACTCCGTTCCGTACTTCGGGGGGGCGGAGAACTGAATGCCACAGGAGGCGTTGAAAATCTCGCAGTGTTCGATAAGGACGCCCTTGAACACGGGCTTGGGGTCACCGGCGGCGAGCAGGTAGATTCCGGGTCCACTGGTGTCGTGGATCACGCAGTCCTCGATGGTGAGACCCTCACACGGGTCCTCCTGATGGAGGAAGATCCCGCAGGTGCCGCCGGTGATCTTGCGGGTGGGATTCAGGTCATTGGTGCTGGTGAGCTCGAGCCCCGAGATGCGCCAGCCGGAGACCGGCTCGTCGGCCGTGATGGCATGAGTCGGGCCGCCGTTTATGCGGGGGCGCGGACCATCTCCGTAGGCGCTCAGCAGAATGGGGTTCTCAGCGGGAGCGCGGCCGCGCAGCTTGAAGGGCTCGTTCCAGGTCGAGCCTCGCTTGAGCAGGACCTGAGAACCGGGTGCCAGGTCCGCCTGGTTGACCTGCGCGAGGGTGGCCCAGGCCTGATCGGGCGTCAAACCGGTATTGGCGTCATCCCCGGCGACAACATCCACGTATACGATCATCTCTGCCGACTCCTCTCGAACTGCGGATCGGTATGGTTCCGTCCTATATGCGGCTGGGAGGCGAGACGCCTACCCCAGCTTGATAACGGCCACGCCGTACGCCTCAAGCGTGACCGTGCCGCTGGTTGTCTCGCCGGTCAGCAGCTCAGGCTTTCCAGATGGCACCGACACGTGCTGCTTCTCCTCGGTATGGTTGACGAGGAAGAGGAGCTTCTTGCCGGCGCCCTCGCGAACGGAGACCTCAACGCCCTCCGGAGGCGCAAGCACGGGTGAGACGCCCCCTGCCTTCAGGACGTCGGCGATGAGCTGATCGTAGAAAGCCGGCTCGCTGACGACCGCCCCCACGTAGTACCCGGCGCCTTTGCCGAAGCGGTTGCGCGTTGCGGCCGCGAACGACTCCAGGTGCCACTGGTCGAAGGATGCCAGCACCTCGGCGTCCTTGGGAATCGTCCAATCCACGTACTTGACAGCGGTGTGCTCTCCGTCGATCGCCTGCTCGCCAACGACGGTATACTCCACTCCATCGCCCATGGACTCGTACTCCTCGATGACGATGCCGAGAGCTTCCGTGAGGAGGCCCGGCAAGGTGCGGTCGTGGCATAGATTCGTCTCGTCCTTCACGCCGCTGCGGCAGTCGGTGAGGAGAACTCCCCCGCCGGATACGTAGTCAGTCAGTCTCTTTGCGAGATCATCCGGCAGGAGGAACAGGTCGGGGGCAATGACAACACGGTACTGGGAGAGATCCTCCGTAGGCTTGACCATGTCCGCGTTGACGCCGGCGCGGAACAGCGCGTTGTAGTAGCGCTGCATGGCTTCATGATAGGTGTTGCCAGGGAAGCCGGGCTGGATGCGGAGCGCCCAGATGGTCTCATAGTCATAGACGATAGCCACCTCAGCTTTGATTGTGGTCCCCTCCAGCTCAGGCGCGAGCTTGTGGTACTCCTTCGCGGTCTGCGCGGCCTCGCGGTAGCGGCGCAGGGGCTTGCCGTCGTGGCCGAGGAGTCCGTGCCAATACTGCTCGCGGCCGGCAGTGCAGGTGCGCCAGCGGAACCATACCTGGCCGTCGGCTCCGTGGGCGAGCTGCTGGTAGGCAATCTTGCGAATCTCGCCGGGACGGGGATTGCGGCCGAATACGGACCAGCCGCCCGGCCCCGCGGTCTGCTCCATGATCCAGAAGTTCTTGCGCTTGAGACCTCTCATGACGTCGGCGGCGGCGGCCGAGCCGTAGGATATCGTCGGCCTCTCCCACACCGGGTAGTTGTCCCAGCTCACGAGGTCCAGGTCTTCCGCGAGGTGGTAGTAGTTGAGGTCGCTGAAGACACCCATGAAGTTGTGAGTGGTGAAGTGGTCGGGACAGAGCTCGCGAAGGATCTGCACCTGGTCGCGCTGGAAGCGGACATTGAGGTGGGAGCAGTAGCGCTGGTAGTCGAGGCAGAGGCTGGGGTTGTGGGTGCCCAGATGGTCGGCGCCGGCGAGTCGCCAGGCGGTGCCCGATGGCGTGGGGATCTGGATCTCGCCCCACGTGGTGTACTTATGCCCCCAGAAGTGAGTCCCCCAACGCCGGTTGAGCTCTTCGAGAGTGCCGTACTTAGCGCGGACCCAATCTTGGAAGTCGGCGCGGCAGGTGTCGCAGAAGCAGACAGGATGGCCGAACTCATTGTCGGTCTGCCAGCCGATAACGTTTGGCGTGTCGGCGAAATGGGCGGCCATGGCCCGGGTGATCCGCTCGCTGAGCAGCCGGTATGCGCCGGAGGTGAAGCAGTTGTTCTTGCGGACACCCCAGGTGATGCGCTTGCCGGTCGGCAGCATGGCCAGCGTCTCCGGATACTTGCGGGCCACCCAGGCGGGCATGACGGCAGTGGGGGTGCAGAGCAGGGCCGAGATGTCGTGGTTGTGAAGAATGGCGAGGGCGTCGTCGAGCCAGTCGAACTCGAAACGCCCCTCCATCGGCTCCATGTTGACCCAGGCGAACTCTGCGAGGCGGACGACGTTGAATCCCGCCTCCTGCATGAGCTTCGCGTCAACTTCCCAGCGTTCTCGGGGCCAGTGCTCGGGGTAGTAGTCGGCGCCTACGTACATCATCTATCTCCTGGCGTAAGTTCTCCTCGGGCGCACACCGCCTAGCGAAGCCTAGATGCGCCCCTGGGTTATTACTCTCACCACCGCCCAAATCCCTCCATTGAGCAGATCGCCCACGATGAGCCCGATGGCGAAGGGGATGGTGCGGCGATAGAGCCGGAGGCCGCCGTAGCGCACGGCCAGCGTCTTGCAGGCCCAACCGATGAAGAAGGGCAGATACCACCAGTGGAAGCCCCAGGTATTGGCGGCTAGGTAGCCGACGGGATGAAAGGGCCACCACCAGAAGCGAAGCCGCATCATGCCCAGGACGACGACAACTACCGCGCCGGCCAGCAGCGCGATGAGTCCGTTGACGTCCGTCTTCATGACACCCGGATCGGTGAGGAAGGAAACGATGCGGCCGCCGTCGCCGATGCTCTGGGGGCCGAGCCAGCCGCTTCTGCTGCAATGGAGTCCGAACCATCCGTAGTGGTAGACGCCCATCATGAATATGACCACGCCGACCACCAGGGAGAGCACGAAGCCACCTGCCATGGCGAAGGCCAGGCGGCGCGCGTTGATGTTAGCGGAGTCCGCGACCTTGAAGCACTCGAGCGCAGCGCCCGGGAGGACCTCAAACGAGCTGCTGAACCCGGGGGTGTATGCCCAGCGCATGGTGACCAGGGTGACGAGCTCGCTGATGCGAAAGGCGCCGGTGCCGACAGGGATCCAGAGCACGTCTTGGATCTGGATCGGGAAGCAGAGGAATCCGAGGCCGGTCTCGGCCCGTAGCCGGGCCCAGATTGCGAAGTAGCCAATCGTCACCGCCACCAATGCGATGCCGAAGATGATGCGGCAATTTGAGAGCCAGAAAAAGTAGATCATGAAAGCGAAGGATAGGATGAATCCGATGAAGGCCCAACGGTAGGAAAGGGGTTCGTGTGCGTCTTCCCGCCCGGCAGGCGAGCTTCGCCCGGCAGGCGAGCTTCGCCCGGCAGGCGAGCTTCGCCCGGAGCCGCGACTGAGGGCGATGCGGGCGGCGCGGGCGAGGTGCTTGCGGGCTATCCAAAGCACCCACAGGGAGAGCGCCAAGACTGCGCCCCCGCCCTGGTAGTACGGTGCGGGGAAGGAGGTCGTCCACCATTCCTCCGGCCGCATCGGAGTGGCTCCCGCGGCGATGGCGGCGATGGTGAGCAGCACGCGAAAGATGGAGAAGAACCAGACGGAGAAGGAAAGCTCCTTGGGGATGAGATAGGCGATGGCGATCATCCAGGGCCAGAGGATCACCGTGATCGCGCCCACACCGGCCAGCGGCCCGACCCTCTGCCATGGGATAACATCCTCCAGGAAGAGGGAGATGCTTGGCAGCGCGGGGATCTTCTCCGATAGGCTGCTCAGGAAGTTGATCGCGAGGGCAACCATAAGCCCTATCCAGAAGATCCAACTCCGGGAGAGGCGGCCGGCGGACTCGCCTCCTCCGCCACTGGTGGCGCGCACCATTTCCAGCGGCATCTGAGCAACAGGGAACGTCAGCCTCTCACTGGTGATCCACTGCCGCTGGATGATGGCCATCAGGCACAGGGTGCAGACGAACAGGGCGATCGCGAACCCCGTCCATGCGACGAGGGGCACCGCCCAGATGCCCCAAGGCATCGGCGTTCGGCCCTCGAAGAAGCCCTCCACGGATGCCCGATCGCTGGGGGCCCACCAGGTGGGGACGTGCTCGAGGAACATCGTCTCCCAGTGAGGATGGACGCTGGCGCTGTAGTAGTAGGCGATGTTCTTGACCAGCATCCAGGCGAGGATGCCGTGGGTGAGGACCGGTGCTCCCACCAGGACTATGCAGTAGACGACCAGGAGCTCTCTGCGGGTGAAGCCTGCGCGGCGCAGCGCGGGGATACCCGCCACCGCGGCCAGGAGAAACAGGACCACCACGGGGACTATCGCAGGGCAGCCCGAGGAGAGCATCCAACTGCCACTCCAGTTGATTCCCCACGCCAGCTCGACGTAGAAATTGAGGAGGGCGATGAGGATGAGCAGCACGAAGGCTGTCAGCACTGCGCGCGGCGTTACGCCGCCGGCGCGGTCGGCAGGCGAGGCTCGCCCGGCAGTTGGAGCGTGCGGCTGGTCAGGGGCGGAGAACATCACTGGGGCCGTGTTCGGTGGCGGATCGGGGACATCCTGCAAAGGGGAACACAGCAGAGGGCGGAGCGCGCGATTCGGGCACGGCAACTAGGCGCCGTGGCAACCAGCAGCAGGTAGGTCGCAGGTTCGAAGCGGGGGCCGGATTCCACAGACTAATGGTGTGCGGGTTTCCGGCGCCGGATCACTCAGTCGGCCCTCCCGGCAATGCTGGAAGACGGCCGCACGCCTCACCCATCCTGGGCACGGGCTTTGCCGGTCGACTGCCTCAGCAAGAGTCGTGGCGTGACCTGTGCGGCAGGCAACGTCTCCACGTCATCCTCAAACAGAGACTGGAGCGCGAGGGCGCCCGCCTCGACACGGGGGATGGCGAGCGTAGTCAGGGGCGGATCACTGTACCGGGCCGTGAATATGTCATCTATCCCGACTACCGACATGTCCTGTGGTATCGGCAGACCGCTCTGTTTGGCAGCTTGCAGGGCTCCCAGCGCCAGTAGATCGTTGTGGCAGACCACGGCGGTGATCTCCGGCGCGCGCCGTACCAGCTCAAGCATCGCTGCCGCACCTACCTCCGGGCGCTGTTCTCCGGTAGCCTCGGCAATCCGGTCCTCGCCGACCTGGAGACCGTACTCGGCCATCGCCTCACGAAAGCAGAAGAAACGACTCTCAGGGGTCATCGGTCGGTCCCGACGATCCCAGATGTAGCCAATGCGACTGTGTCCGAGGGACACGAGGTGGGCCAGGATGTCGCGCATGCCGCTGCGGAAATCCACGGAGAGGCTGCGGGCGCCAGCGGGGAGGTCCGGCTGAAGCTCCAGCCCGAGCACGCGGATGCCGGCCGAGAGCAGGCGCCGAACGTATGGCGCTCCAAGACACCATCCCCACATGATCATACCGTCCACCCGCTTGCTCAGTAGCATCTGGACCTGGCGCTGGGCAGCTTCGTCCTCATCTGGGGCGGTGCACACCATGACGCTGAACCGTATCCGCTGTGCTGCAAGTTCCACGCCTTTGATGAAGTCAGCGTAGAAAGGATTGCCGAGGTCGCCGACCGTCACTGCCACCGTGTGCGTCGCTCCCATTCGCAGGCTTTTCGCAACGTGGTTGATCTCGTAGCCGAGTTCCTCTACCGCCTGCCAGACGCGTTTGGCGGTGGCCTCGCTCACGGGCGCGGTCTTGTTGAGAACGCGCGAGACTGTCGTCTTGCAGACGCCTGCGCGTCGGGCGACATCCTGCATCTTTGCGTTCTTGGGTTTTCTGGCGACTCGCACTGCTCTCTGCTCTGTCCTTGCCAGATTCTGCGTGCGACCACTGGAGGCGGCAATACTCAGCTGACGATGAGCACCTTCCCCGACTCACCGGAGGCGAAGGTGGAGAAAGCTTCCCCGGCCTGCTCCAGGGGGAAGCGATGGGTAATGAGGTCATCCACCTCCAGGCCGCGGCGGTGGAGGTCGAGGATTTCGTAGTAGTCGCTCGGGCTGAAGTACCAGGAGCCAACCGCGGTGATCTCCTTGCGGATGAAGTGATCGCTCGGGTGGATGGTGGCGTCGCCCTTCTCTCCCACGAAGCCGACCCGGCCGAACTTGCGGACGGAGTCGAGCGCGGCGGTTAGGGTGGGCTGGGCCGGGCTGCAGTCCAGGGCGACGTCGGGGCCGGCGCCATCGGTGAGTTCGATGATCGCCTGCGCCGCATCTTGAACCTGCGGATCAATCACCTGAGAGGCGCCAAGCATTTGGGCGAGGTTGCGGCGGTAGGCGGAGATGTCGGCGGCAATGGTCCAGGTGCCCAGGAAGCGGAGAACGGCGAGCATGCCCAGGCCGATAGGGCCGCATCCCAGGACGGCGACGGTGTCGAAGGCGCTCACCCCGAGGCGGCGGAGCGTGCGGTAGGTGGTGCCGATGGTATCGCCGCCGAGGAGGACACCGCGCTCCCAGTTCACATCATCCGGCAGCGGCAGGCAGCACATCTCCGGCGCGGCAATGAACTCCGCATGGCCGCCTATGAGGTAACCCATGTCCTTGCAGTGCTCGTAGTCGCCCCGGAGGCAGTAGTAGCAGCGACCGCAACCGGTCATGATCTGGATGGCGACGCGGTCGCCGACTTTCACGTGGCGAGTGTGGTTGACGGCGACGACTTCGCCCACCATCTCGTGCCCGACTGGCTGTCCGTTGGACCCGGTCGAACTGTGGTAGGAGTGAAGCTCGCTGCCGCAGATGGCCGAGGCCGCCATTCGGATGACGGCCTCGCCCGGCTTTGGCTCAGGGTCGGGAAGCTCCCTAACTTCCGCCTTGCTGTTTCCAGCGAAAACTACTCCAAGCATCGCGTCCTTCTTTCTCTGGCTTGACCCTATTTGAGTAGGCCCAGGATATGGTGACGGGCGAAGCGCAGCTCCGCCTCCGTTTCTTCAACGGTCTCCTCTTCGCCCTCCAGCTCGAGAATCAGGTCACCCCGATAGCCAAGTTGGTCAAGCATGGAGAGCAATCCAGCGAAGTCAACGTGCCCTCGGCCCGGGGTGAGACTGTTGTTCTCCCCGATGCAGTCTCGCAGATGGACATGACCGATCGGCGCGCCGACCTCCACCACGCTCCTGGTCACCGGATTGGGATTGCCCCTCTGGGCGTGGCTGCAGTCAAATGTGCACAGCACCCGCTTCTCGTCGAGCACTCTGAAGTAGCGAGCCCCGTCGCTCACCGATTCGGCTAGCGTACCCACGTGGGGAGATTCCAGAGTAAGAGTTACTCCCTTCTCCTCGGCGTGGTCCGCCAGTTCACGAATGAGCCGAGCTGTGAGTTCGGCATTCTCCTGCCATTGGTCTTCGGGCACCTTCCCTCCCGGGGGGATGGTGATGGCGTAACAGCCGAACTCGGCCGCTAAATCGATGGCCGCTGCCATATACTCGAACGCATCCGTCTGCCTGTCAGAGTTGAGCTGTCGCGGCGCGACATTCAGGGTAGATATCCTCAGTCCCAGGGCATTGATCCGCCTGACGAGCTCTTCTCGCTCCTGGGCAGAGATCTGCAGCGGGTTGACGTGCTCGCACCATCCGGGAATACAGGCGATGTCGACCTTGGTCAGCGCTGCTGAACGGATCCTCTCCAGAGCGTGAAAGAGAGGAAGCTGACGAAAGGTGATGGTCGAACATCCCAGACGACTTTCGACAGATTGGCTCATCAGCTATTCGCTTCTTCCGAGAATTCGGCGGGAACAATCTCCAGAGACGTCTCTTCCTTCAGCGTTCGATCTATCCATACCACCAGGTCATCGCCAACCGCTTGACTCCGGAACTCCGAGGGGTCGAGCTCTTGCCCGTCGCATGTCACCTTCACGGGGGGGCGACCGTTGTAGATACGCAACACGGGATTCACCACTGGATGCGTGGGTGATAAGCGGAGCTCTATTGGCCCCGGCTGAGTCTGGCGAAGGCGGTAGGCTCTCTCGCTGTACGCGTAGCCTTCGAAGAGCAGCGCGCTCTGCACTCTTGCCGGGTGGAGCCAGGAAGCGGCCAGCTTGCGCGCCTCTTCCACACCTCCAGTCACGGCTCCCGTCAGGAACAGCCAGGAGCTGGGCCGTGGCGGCGTCTTGCCGCCGTAGCTGTAGCCGCAGTTGACAAAGGAGGTGTGAGTGGCCTGGGTCTGGACTTCCTCCTCCGTTGCCAGCACCCATCCGACGAACTCGGTGGAGTCGTTGGCCGGCCAGTGCGAGTAGTTCGAGGCGCCTGCGAAGGCATTCATCTGGGGGTGGGGCTTGCCGCAGGCGGTGCAATCGGCGAACGGGAAGAGAAGTGGGTTCCGCGGGAAGGCGACGAAGGGCTCCGGGTGATCGCGCAGGTGCACGATACCGATGTACTCGGACCACTCAGCGATCTCTGGCTTGAGCTCGCACAGGGCCTTCCCCTGGTCGAAGGGATGCGGCCACTCCAACTCGAGCTTATCACCCTCTAGATTGGTTAGAGTGAACCCGACCGGCTGGACGCAGTCCTCAGGCCGAACGCCGGGGCCGTTGATGAGGATGAACTCCTGCACCTCCCAGATGCCCGGGTTGAGACCGTGGGCAGACTCGTCTCCGGGCCAGCCGACGAGCTGGCGGACGGCAATGCCGTCCGGGAAGACCCGGTAGTACTCCTCCGAGCGCGTGTTTCCGTGGAAGATCCGGTAGAGGCTATCGCAGAGAGCGTTCTTCCAGTGAACCGTGACTCGAGCGGGACCCGACTCTGTAATGGCGGCCTCGCTGAAGCGGCAGGCCTTGTCCATTATCACCTCATAGCAGTGCGGATCCTCGGGCGAGCTAGTCTCGAACCACTCTGGAGTGAACCACACGTCACCGCCAAGGTCCCAGCACGGGACGAACTGAGCCTTCTCCCACAGTATGAGTCTCCAGGGATGGTCGGTCTCCACGATGATCGCATCCCCTTCAGTCCCCCAGAGCGACAGCTTCTTGCGACTAGCATCCATCCTGCATTTCCTCCGTGTGCTCCCTGTAATAGCGACGCCGTTGCTCCTGCCAGGCATCACGGCCCGGGGCGATGCGCCCACAAGAAACCGATTCCATTGCCACCATAGCAGAGCGCCTCGGCAATGTCAACGAGTCCCACTGAGCCTGTACCGCGACTCCGGTCATCAGTGGTTGCGGCTTGCCACCGCGACGACTACAGGAACGGCATATCTATGTCGAAGATGGCGCCGATTGTCATCCGGACGAAGCTTATCGCGGACGAACTCAGGATCATCCCCAGGAAGAACGGCAGCGACGCGCGATAAAGGCGCAGTCCGCCGTAGCGCATGACTATGACCTTCACGAGCCAAGTGATGAAGATGGCGGGCAGGGCGGAGTCCATCACCCAAGCAGAGGCAATCGGCAGTGCCACTGGATGGAAGGGCCATGCGTGGAAGCGTAGCTTCAGGGCCATCAACACCGCCGTGCTTATCAGTCCAACCGCCGCCGCACCCAGCAGTGAGTAGTTCGTTCCCGTGGGATTCTCGAGCATGCTCGCCAGTTGCACCGGCACCTGGCGCGCGTGGCCGCTCGCAAATGGATCGGCCCCGGCGAGAATCCCGATCTTATAGAGGACGTGAAGCGTAGCCCAGAACAGGCTCGGAATCACGACAGCGGTAGCGCCGACCAGGACCCACGCAAGCCGCCGGCGCTCCATTCGCCCTGACTCTGCCAGCTTGTAGCTCTCCAGGGTCCAGGGCATGGGATTCTGAGCGTGGTGATTGGTGAGGGGATACAGCAGCCACAGCATGCCCTGCCCACGGGGACTGATCGCGCTGCTGCCGGTCAGCGCAGGAAGGAAGTGCGTCGGCCCCATGCCGACCTGTTCGAAATGCGGGGGCCCGAGTTGGGCTCGTATCCGCGTCAATGCCAGCCCGATCAACAGCAGGTTCGCGAGCCACCCGATGCTGACCCACGTGGCCGCACCGGCCCGCCCAAAAACGTAGGCAAGAAAGCCGAGCGCGGCGGCAAACCCGATGACGGCGCCGCGATAGCTCATCGCTTCTTCTGATTCGTCGAGCACTGACCGCAGGCCGAGGACCTTTCGCGCGACCTGCAGGAGGTAGTTTCGGTCAAGCCACAGCACCGCGCCCAACAGGGCAATGAAGCCGCCCAGCGACTGCATATCTATGTAGGGAAAGCCGCCCGCAGGGTCCACCGTCCAGGCAAAGTGCTTCGATATGATGAGCTGAGCTTTCCAGAACAGGTTGAAGAACCAGAGCGAGAATGCCAGGTCGAGGGGCATGAGATAGCTGAGACCGATGAAGATCGGCCAGAAGTGGATGCCTTTCCAGCGGTACGCATCCCACGGCGGGAACTGGTCGACGTAAGGGCCCAGATCGAAGTAGAACGGGACAAGCGGCACCGCAGGGAAGAAGCCGTGGAGGGTCGCCAGCAGCTCGAACACTGCCACCAGGCCGAACCCTATCCACATAACCTTGCTTCTGGAAAGCCCGTGGCGCGGCTCCGCGATCTGCAGCGGGACAAGAGTGATCGGGAATAGCAGCTTCTCCTCTTCACACCACCGCCGGCGGAAGATCGAGCTCGCACATACGTAGGCCAGCATCAGAGCGGTCCCTATCGCAGTCCACCACAGAGCGGGCCCAAGCCAGGCCAGGAGAATGTCACTTTGATAGCAGCTTGAGTCTCCTACGAACAGCCCCTTTATCACATTGATGTCGGAGACCGTCAGCCACGTCGGAAGGTTAGGCAGCACAACATCGGCCCACCGGTTTCCCGGGCTGGCGAACCAGAAGGCATTGCAGACAGCTTCCGGAAGGGGTGCGAGTAAGTCCACGCCACACCACGCAGTTGACACAGACAGCATAATGTAGATCGTGAGCAACTCACCCAGGGAGAAGGCGTGCCTGGGCCGCCAGCGGCGCAGCAGCGTGTTGATGCCGCCAAGGAGGAAGAGGTAGAACACGCAGTTGTAGTAGATCGGGTAAGGCGTGCCGCTGTCGTTGCCGAACCGCCAGTACGTCAAAGTCATCCAATAGGTGTTCAGCGGGATGGCGGCCAGCCCGATCAGCACCGCGCGGGCGCTCACGCCAGGTCGCGTGCTTGTACCCCCCGACGCTGCGTTCTGACTCGTCATAAGTCCACCAGTCATACGCTCCGGACGGGATGCCCGTACGACGCGTCCATGGAATCGTTCTCATAGATTACGCCCGACGCCCGCTGGGTCCTTCCTGACAATCGATAGCCGCGAGAAGGTATTCGAGCCGAGAGGTGCAACTCCAGTGATGAAACCGTTGCCATTGAGTGGCTCTGTCGTGCAGTTGGCAGCGCCGGCGAGAACGACCTTGGGGGTACCTCTCGGTCGGGGCGCCGGCAACCGGGCGGGCAGCCGGCGCCTGGGCGCACGTCCCATAACACCCATGGGGTGCGCTCGTGGCCAATACTGCGCTGCCTGGCCCCAGGGCATGTGACTTGTGGCTGGGCTGCCCCTCGAGAGCCAGAGAGTGAGGAGAGTGTAAGCATGGAGTGGTACCGCGCTGTTCAGTTCATCGCCGCCGTGCCTATGCCGCTGGAATGGGCCCGGGAGTACGGCACTACAGTCAACGGCATGTGGGACGATCCTGACCGCTGGGGCAATGCCGAAGTTGAGCAGGCCCACGCCGAGGGCCGGCGTGTCCTCGTGTCGGTGCCGCTCATCGCGCTGACCCATGGGGCCTATGAGCAGGAGGAGAACCGCTACCTCATGAGCGAGGTCTGCCGCGACATCTTCGGGAACGAGGCCGAGGTCAAGTGGTACTACTGGGACTCCAAGCCTGTCTACTCGGTGTGTGTCTACAGTGAGGTCTTCCGCAACTACCTGGTGGCGAAATGTCGGGAGGCGGCCGCCGCCGGCGTTGACGTCCTCAATGTGGACGAGATCAACACCAGTATTGGGCTCATGTCCCGCGACCCCAAGGACCCCGGGTTCTGTCCTCGTTGCCTTGAGAAGTTCTGCGCGCACCTGGAGCAAGATGCGACGGCCCGCCAGGAGGTGGGCGTTGACCGCGTCGCCGACCTTCGGCAGAGCCAGTACGCCCCACTGCTTCAGCGACTGCGCGAAGACGACGCCTTCTACCACGCATACAGGGACTTCCACGAGAAAGCTGCCTTCGAAACCGTTTCCGAGCTCCTGGACGAAATCCGCTCCGCCATTGACGCCGCTGGCAGCCGAATGGCCCTCACCGCCAACCTGGCTGGGCTGGGAACGTTCCTGGAGGCACAGGGCCCCCTCTGGGGAGCGATGTGGGGAGAGCTGCTCGACTTCGTGATGATGGAGAACGTCTATCTGCTGCGCCCTGGCGCCTTCGAAGACGGCAATGCCCACTGGCTTCTCCCGCGGGGGAAGTTCACTGCTTGGTATCGCCTCGCCGCCTCCTTCCGTTCCGCCGCTCCCTCCTGGATCTGCCCCCAGATCAACGTCCCCCGCGAGCTCGCCGGAAAGCGCAGCGTCAACTACTACCTGCTGATGTTCCTGGAGGCCTACGCAAACAACGGGCGGTGGGGCTACTACTGGTGGCCGGGTGTGGACAACGAGACCCGCCGGGCGGCGACCGTGCCCGAGGCCGTGAAGGACTATACTCGCTTCATCCTAGACCACCGCCAGTACTACGAGGAGTTCACTACCGATAGCACGCTCGTCATCCTCTACCCCCACTCCGCCGTGCTCGAGAACGGAAAGGGGCACTTCAAGTACCTCGCTCTGGCGCAGGCACTCTCGGAAAGCGGCTTCCAGTATGACGTCATCTATGTCGGAGACGATGTCTTCACGCCCGGTGAGATGAACGCGGAAACACTCGCGCGCTACCAAGCGGTGCTCGTACCCGAGGCCGGTCACCTCACCCGCGGCCAGACAGCTTCCTTGCAAGCCTACGCCGGCCAGGGCGGCCGCGTCATCGCCTACTCCACGAACCAGCTCGGATCGAACAAGGGAATCAACACCATCGCGGATGACAGGCTGATGGATTTCTGGCTCCACTACCGCCCCGAGGACCGAGAGCGCATTCTGGAGCCGGTCCGGGATGTCGAGAGTGCTCGCGTGCTATCGTCAGACGCGGCGGTCAATGTCGTCAGATACAGGAAGGGCGACGAGCACGTTCTTCACGTGCTGAACTACGACTACCGCGAGGCCGACGATAGCATCGTGCCCAAGAACGACGTGAGAATCGACATGCAGTGGAGTGGCGAAACTACCCCAGCCGTCCGCTGGCTGACGCTTCAGGGAGAGGCGACTTTGGGCTGCAAGCTCGATGCCGGCCGCCTCTCCTTCACCATCCCCGATGTCGGCCCCTATGGGCTCGCCATTGTCCGGTGATATCACAGCAGCATCGGATGGCTTCGGACCGCTGATTCCCATAACCGCGAGGAGACCGTGATGTCGAGCTGGTTCGCAGACCACCAACGCAAGGTACACATTCTGTACGTGTCGCCGGACTGGGCAAAGCGTCGAGGAGAACGCTTCGACGCGCGCAGGATTGCCGACTCTCTCGCCGAGGCGAGGGTAGACTGCGTGCAGTTCTACTGCAAAGACCACCATGGGATCTGCTACTATCCCTGCTCTACCGGATTGCCCTACGAGTTCGACGTGATCGGTCCCATGGTGGAGGCGTGTCACGAGGTAGGCGTGAAGTTCATGGCCTACTTCAGCGTCGGCTTCGACAACTACGCCCTCGGACTCCACCGCGACTGGATTCACGTCAAACCCGACGGCGAATCGTGGCGCATGGGACCATTCTACTTCGCCTGTCTCAGGTCGCCCTACGCGGAGTTCTCGCTCTCTCAACTGGACGAGCTCATGGCGGCCTATCCCGTGGATGGAGTATGGCTCGACATCATCCCGGTTGCGTGGCGCGAATACGAGAAACCGGTCTACGGATGGTGGCACGGCGAGATATCGCATCCCTGTCACTGCCTGCACTGCCACCGTGACTTCCTTGCGGAACACGACAAGGACCTCCCGCGGGAGTTGAGCCCACAGGAGGAGATGACACTCTTCCGCTTTGGAGTGAAGGGTGTCGAGCGCTACCTGAAGAGAGCCACTGACGTCATCCGGCGCCACCGGCCGCAGGCGGTAGTGACCTACAACAACGCAGGCGTTCCGCAGGACCCGGTGTTTCTATCTGACCTTGTCACTGTTGAGGCCCACGCTCCCTACTACAAGAACCAGAGTTGGGCGGCAAGATCCAGCCGGGCCCGCGGCAAGCCGTTCGAAGTGCTCATGCCGGGCGCGCTGCGCGGGTGGAACGGGTTCGATCAGAAGCCCGCTCGGCTGATTAGGCTTGAGACTGCCATCCCCGCGGCACACGGCGGCACTGCGACGGTAGGCGTCATTGGCAGGCCCGATGGCTCCCTGGAACCGGGGGCATTGGACGCGATCCGTGACTCTTTCGTACGGCTCGAGAAGCTCGAACCGCACCTGGCACATACGCAGCCCGTAGCCGATGTCGGCCTGCTCATGCTCATCGATCCCCTCAACTTCCCCCAGCACGGGGTGCCTCACCTTGTGGAGGCGCACGGCTTCCACAACGTCATGGTGCAGGACCACGTGCAGTACGAGGTCGTGTACTCAACGGAGGATATCAGCCGCTTTCGCGCCGTTGTCGCGCCTAATCTAACGTTGATCTCGGATCGCGATGCGGCCGCGCTGAAGGAATACGTCGCCCAAGGCGGCAGATTGCTGATCACCGGGGAGGCCGGGGCGCACCGTCCCGACGGAAGTCGCCGCGAAGTGCCGGCGCTGGCTGACCTCCTCGGATTCTCGAAGCTCGATTGGGCGCCGTGGTCGTACGCCTTCGTGCGGCGGGACGACGAGGACCTCTTCGAAGGAATCCCTGATATCCCGATACGGATTGCGGGGCCGGTTGCGCTGCTGGCGGGAGTGACGGGCGAGGTGCTCGCCAAGGTGCAGCTTCCGGAGGCCCCGGCGACGATGAACACAACTCTCCTGTGGCACGAGCCGGCCGGCGACGAGGACCGATCCCATCCCTACGTCGTCAGCGCCGAGCATGGGGAGGGCCGGTGCCTCTATGCCGCTTCCGCCCTCGCTTCCTCCCAGGCAGCATTCGAGGACATAGCCGGAGGCTGGGCCAACGAACTCGCGCGCAGGCTCCTCCGATTGCTGCTGCCACAGGAAGAACGCTCGTTGTCGATCGATGCACCACCGGGCTGTGAAGTGGTTCTGAATCGCAGGGGGGATCAACTCGTTGTCAGTTTCATCAACCACTATGCGGGGCACCCCGAGTACCTTCCGACTGGCAAAGGCGAGGTTCACCTTGGACCATTCGACCTCGTGCTAAGAACAGAGATGGCGAGTCCTGTAATCGCCCAGGTGGAGCCGGAGGCCAAGGAGATCGCGACTGTCGCCGAAGGAGGGGCGATCCGTCTGACCGTGCCGGCATTCGAGGTCCATCAGGTCATCTCGGTGACCCCTCGAGGGCGCTCGCGCGGGGAGGAGTCATGACCAGCAGGGAGCGAGTGAAGAGGGCGATCCGGTTCGAAGGACCGGACCGCGTTGCGGTCATGCACTCGGTGCTTCCGGCAGCGATCGAGAGGCACGGCGATGCCCTGCGAGACATACTGCACCGCTACCCCTCCGACTATGGCGCCCTGGACGGCGGGTTCGAGGACTACCGGGGATATGTGATCGGGGAGGGGGTTGACTCCTGGGGAGTCTTCTGGCAGAGCGAACAGAACGGCATTCTGGGGTTGCCAGTCGGCCACCCGCTGGAGGACTGGCGTGAGTTTTCGAGCTATCAACCTCCCGATCCCGAGAAGGCAGAGTTCCGCCCACCTACTACTCCCCGAAATGAGCAGAAGTACCTGGTCACCTGGTGTGGTAATCTGTTCGAGCGCGCGCAGTGGCTGCGGGGATACGAGGCCCTCTTTCTCGACATTGCGGACCGCAGTCAAGCGGTCTACGACCTGCTGGACATGATCGTGGAGCACAATCTGAAGATGATAGGCCGCTGGGCCGACTGCGACATAGACGGAATAGAGTTTTGGGACGACTGGGGCACCCAGGACACGCTGATGATCGCGCCGTCTCAGTGGCGCGAGTTGTTTCGACCATACTATGTGCGGTTGTTCGAGGCGGTCCATGCCTGTGGCTTCGATGTCCACTTCCACAGCGACGGCCAGATTCTGGACATCATACCTGACCTGGTGGAGCTCGGAGCCGATGTGATCAACTGTCAGATCACAGTGATGCAGCGAGAAGCACTAGATCGTGCCGTGCGCGGGAAGGTGTGCCTGCGCAGTGACCTGGATCGTCAGCACATACTGCCGCACGGTACCCCGCAGCAGGTCGCAGGCCACGTGCGGGACATCGTTGACCGCTTTCACAGGAACGGGGGGCTAATAGGATGTGGGGAGATCGGGCCTGACGTGCCGCTCACGAACGTAGAAGCGATGTTCGAGACCTTCTACTCCTACGGAGGCCCTCAGTGAGCTTGAGAGGTGCCGCATAACCTCCATCTGATGCGACAAGTACGCGGGCGGAGCGCCCGAAGGCGCTCCGCCCTTCCACAAGTCGACCTTCGTGCTGGTTGCAGGCTCTAGTAGAGCGTGGGGACCCCGGGGTACAGGTCGTGCCACTCGTCCATGCTACAATCCTCTCCAGGCCCCCACGGGAAGGCAACCCCCGTCATGTCGCCTTCGACCAGTCTCACCAGGGCCGTCTCACCCAGCATCCACTGCGCATGCCCGTCCAGGAACCCGAAGTTGTTGCCTCCGAGGTGACGAGCGTACGGCTTGCGCAGAGTCGGATCGCGCAGGAACGAACCGTTGCTGGGGGCAATGAAGTACAGCCCGCAATCGGCTGCCCACTCGGCACACACCTCCCAGTCGGCCCAGCCGCATATCTCGTTGCCGCACGGCAAGGCACACAGGTCCGGAGCGACTATTGTCCCCGGGTTGATCCAATCCTGCGGGTAGCTGCCATCGCAGAAGACGACGAAGTTCACTGGGTCTTCAACTTCAACCAGCTTCATCCCAACGTTTTGTGCACTGTAGGCATAGCCATTGGAGAAGACCTTATGGGCTATGGTCCCCGACTCAAGCCAACCCACGGCGTACTTGCCCTGCGTCGCCGAGTCGGTTACAGCGCCGCCCCATCCGCGGGGCCAGGCCTGAAGGCAGGGCCCAAACTGGTCCCCACCGAAGTATCCCCACTGCCCTTCGGTGGCTCGCAGGTAGCCAAACCAGTCCGGATACCCGATGATGTAATTGGCGCCCGAAATCCGCTTCGCACTCGGGCAGTTCCAGACGTCCCGGTTCTTCACGTACTCGTCCAGAATCACTGGCCACCGCAGGTAGGGATTGGCATGTGCTATAGCGCCAAGTTCGCATTCGTCCCAGCTGGCGCCGCCCGGTGCTGACATGAAGTAGTCAAGTACCTCCTGCCTGTGCTCATCCGGCGGCAGGGTATCGTTGTTGTCCGCCAGGTACATCTGCATCGCCAAAGCGAGGTTCTTGACATTGGAGAGACAGACTGCCTTGCGGGCCGATTCACGCGCCCGCGCAAAGACCGGAAAGACCATTGCTGCCAGGATGCCGATGATGGCTATCACCACCAGCAACTCAATCAACGTGAATCCCCTGCGTTTACGTTGCATGTTGATGCATCCTCCTGATGAACTCGTGCTATTCCTCGCCCGTCAACCGACCGAAGTCCACCGCGCTTGCCCCTGGGGCAGGACCTCGTCACCTCCCTTCCGGCCCACAGCTTGGGCGACTTGACGAATCGATGGCCGACGGCTAGTATGGTATCGATTCCATCGCATTCTGTCAAGAGGCCCAGCTCTGCTGCCCGCGGGGCGCCCGTGCCGAATAGGGCGAAGCAGAGCATTCGGCTGCTCGGCGCGAAACGTTACACCGAAGGGAGGAGCGGGATGAAGCGTTCCGAGATCAACACTCTCATGGATGACGCAGCCGGATTCGCAAAATCTTGCGGCTTTCTGCTGCCACCCTTTGCCTTCTGGTCTCCTGACGAATGGAGATCGAAAAGCCAGGATGCCGACGAGATACGCGACTGCATGCTCGGCTGGGACCTGACCGACTTCGGGTCCGGCGACTTCCCTGGAGTCGGCCTGATCATGTTCACCATCCGAAACGGGCATCTGACCAATGAGCAGTACAGCAAGCCCTATTGCGAGAAAATGCTCATCAGCGATGACCAGCAGGTGACGCCGATGCACTTCCACTGGAGCAAGTCTGAGGACATCATCAACCGGGGAGGGGGGAACCTCGCCGTGCAGGTCTACAACTCCACGCCGGACGAGGGACTTGCCGATTCCGACGTCACCGTCTCGGTGGACGGAGTGCTCCGCAGACTGAATGCAGGAGACATCGTTATGCTATCTCCGGGAGAGAGCATATTCCTCCCCCACGGACAGTACCACAAGTTCTGGGGAGAGAAGGGCAAAGTTCTCCTGGGCGAGGTTTCTACTGTCAACGACGACACCAGAGACAATCGCTTCTATGAGGATGTCGGCCGGTTCCCCGAGATCGATGAGGACGAAGAGCCGCGGTATCTGCTGTTCTCTGAGTACCCGAGAGCCGCCTAGCGCTAAAGGAGCAGCAGGTAGAGTTAGCTGGCTGATATGTGGTAGGCTGTGCGAGAGCACGGTTCAGGGCAGTGCCGGACTGACGCAGTTGAACCGACGAGGCCGAAAGGAGAGATGACGATGAAAGTCGCGATCATCGGAGCAGGGAGCATCGTTTTTGCCAAGACGCTGCTCAACGATATGCTCGCCACACCGGCGCTGCAGGACGCCGAGTACGCGTTGATGAGCCGCACCGAGCCGAAGCTGCGGCGGATGGAATCCTTCGCCAAGCGAATGGTGAAGGAGAACGACCTCGGCGCCAAGGTGTGGGCGACGCTTGATCGCCGGGAGGCGATCGAGGATGCGGACTATGTGATCTGCATGATCCAGGTCGGAGGAGTCGATGCCTTCAAGATCGACTATGAGATTCCGCTGAAGTACGGGGTGGATCAGTGCATCGGGGACACGCTCGGGCCGGGCGGAGTGATGAGAGCGGCGCGCAGCATTCCGGTGCTGGTGGACATGGCCCGGGATATCGAGGAGGTGGCGAAGCGGGATGCGATCCTACTGAACTACACGAACCCGATGGGGGTGTGCTGCTACGCGCTGGGGGAGGCTTCGAACGTCTCCTACATCGGGCTCTGCCACGGAGTGCAGACGACGCTGGACCTGATCTCGGGGTATGTGGGGGTGCCGAAGGCCGATATCGACTTCCTGTGCGCCGGCATCAACCACATGGCCTGGTTCCTGACACTGGAGCACAATGGCAAGGACCTCTATCCGCTCTTCAGAGCCAACTGCGAGAAGCCCGAGTACTACGTCAACGAGAAGGTGCGGATCGAGGTGATGCGTCACTTCGGCTACTTCATGACCGAGAGCACCGGGCATCTGTCGGAGTATGTGCCCTGGTTCCGGAGCAGCAAACGCGCCCTCGAGGAGTTCTGCGATGAGCCGGGGTTCGGGGGAGAGTCCGGGGCGTACTACACGTGGTCGGCGGCGGTGGCGGAGAAGTATGCGAAGGTGGACCCGCTGGAGTTCGAGTCGCCGAAGCTGGAGCCGCGCAGCGCCGAGTATTGCTCCTACATTCTGGAGGCGAAGCAGACGGGGCAGCCCTTCAAGCTGCAGGGGAATGTGCGCAACGACGGGTACATCACGAACCTGCCGATGGGGTCGTGTGTGGAGGTGCCGGTCTACGTGGACAAGGGAGGCCTCCGCCCGCTGCGGTTCGGCGACCTGCCGCACCAACTCGCCGCCCTCAACCAGAGCAACGTCACGGTGCAGACGCTCGCCGGGCAGGGCTCGCTGGCGGGGGATCCGGAGCTGATCATGCAGGCGATGGCGATGGATCCGCAGACTTCGGCCTGCTGCACGCTGCGGGAGGCGCGGGAGATGACGGCGGAGATGCTGGAGGCGGAGAAGGAGTGGCTGCCGCAGTTCGAGGGCAAGAAGCTGCGGTCCACCCCCAAGATCAGCGTGCCAAAGGACGTGAAGCGGGCGGAAGTGCCGCTCGATCCGGCGCTGGCAATCGGCAAGCGGTTCATGACCCTGATCGAACAGAAGACGGACTGAAGAGCGGGATGCTCCCCAGGCAGGGGCGATCCCAGCGAGAGCGCCGTGACACTCAGCAGCCTTCCGGCTGCTGAGTGTGTGCGCCTCTGGAGGTACGGATGCCGGTGAAGTTCGAGAAGAAGCTGATCGCCGATGAGCGTTACGAGTCCGCGGGCGTATTCGACGTGAACAACGACGGGATCCCCGACATTGTTTCGGGGGCCTATTGGTACGCAGGACCGGACTTCACGGATCGGCACTTCATCGGAGAGGTACAGACGGAGGGTGAGTACTTCGATGACTTTTCCACTATCCCGATGGACGTAAACGGGGATGGGTGGACGGACTTCGTGACCGGTGGGTGGTGGGGCAACACGCTGCGATGGCGGGAGAATCCCGGGGAGAGAGGGGGAGAGTGGCCGCAGCATGTGATCGCCGAGTGCGGCAATGTGGAGACGACGCGGGCCTGGGATGTTGATGGGGACGGCCAGCTGGAGCTCGTTCCCAACGCGCGCAACGGTCCCCTAGTGGTCCACAAACTCATCTTAGACGATGCGGGCAGGGGCACCGGTCGGTTCTCCTCGCACACCATCCACAGCGCCGCGCAAGGACACGGGTTGGGGTTCGGGGATGTCAACGGAGACGGCCGCGGGGAGTTCGTCCTGGCGAAGGGATGGCTCGAAGCACCGGACGATCCATTCGCAGGCGAGTGGGCCTTCCATGGCGACTTCGATCTTGGGTCCGCGAGCATCCCTGTCCTGGTGGTCGATGTTAACGGAGACGGGCTGAATGATATTGTCGTTGGCCAGTCCCATCAATACGGACTGGACTGGTGGGAACAGGGCAAGGGAAGAGATGGAAAGCCAACCTGGAAGAGACATCCCATCGACCCACACAACTCGCAGTACCACGACCTGCACTGGGTGGATATAGACGGGGACGGCGAACATGAGCTCGTGACCGGCAAGCGATACCGAGCACACTGTGGCAGCGATCCAGGAGCAAGCGATCCGGCGGGAGTCTACTACTTCAAGTGGGATGGCGAGTCATTCTCCAAGCAGGTCATCGACTGGGGCCCTGCACGGGTCGGAACGGGCGCTGGCATCATGTTCGCTGTAGCAGACCTGCGCGGAACGGGCCGACTGGACATCGTCGCGCCAGGCAAGGACGGGCTGTACGTGTTCCTCAATGAGGGCAGCGAGCGGGCCTGACCACAGGCCGCGCTGCCGGGTTCATCTCGACGCCTACTGTAGGTCCTCGGTCAAACGTCTATGGGGCGCCCCCGCACGTCGGATTCGAAGCACGCATCCATGACTTTCTGTATGACGGCCCCCCTGGCGAAGTCCGGCTGGTCATTCTCTCCGGCCTTGATGCTGCTGACGAAGCGATGGTACATGTCAGGTGTCCTGCGGCAGCGCAGGGTCCGCCACTTCATCTTGTGAATGTCCCGCCCTTCGCACACCTGCACTTCGTTGTACGACCGGTCCAGATCGACCACGATGGCGCCTTTGTCGCCGAATACCCGCAGCAGCAGTGAATTGGCGTGCCCCGTCGCCCAGCGCGATGTGTGGATGGTGCCGATGGCGCCGTTCGCCAGCTCGACCCCGATCACGGCCGAGTCGTTAGCGTCAAGCTTGTACCCTCTGAGCTTGTCCCCCTTGGCCTTGGGGAAAGCCTTGAGGAGGCAATCTACCCGCTTGATTTCCCCGGCCGCATAGGTGGCGAAATCCAGGATGTGGACGCCGATGTCCCCCAGGACGCCTCCGCTGCCATGAGCTTTCGACAGGCGCCAGAGCCAGGTGGAGCCCTTCCTCCAATTCCCCCAGTAGGCCGCGCTGAGCCAGCTCTGCAGGTAGCTGGCCTCCAGGTGCAGCACCCGACCGATTGCGCCCTCATCCACCAGTGCCCGCGCTCTGTGGATGGCGGGGGCATTCCGGTAGGAGAAGTTGACCATGTTGATGACGCCCTTCCGCTTTGCCGCGGCCGCCATCTTCCTGGCCTCTGCGTAGTTCACGGCCAGAGGCTTCTCACAGAGCACGTGCTTGCCCCGCCGGATCGCCGCCAGGGAGACCGGGCAGTGCGCCGCGTCCGACGTTACGTTGGCGATCGCGTCCACCGGCACATCGTCCAGCATCTCCTCCGCGTCGGTGTACACCGCCGGGATGCCGTGGCGCTTCGCAAAGCTCCGCGCTCTGGCCCGGATCACGTCACAGGCAGCGACCAACTTGCATCCCGCGATTTCCCGAAACGCTTCAGCATGGCTGTTCGCCATGCCGCCCGTGCCCACGATTGCAATCTTGATCATGTCTCGTTTGTCTCCTGTCGTCTAGTGTCTCCCGTCGTCTAGCTACTTCAGCCGGCAGGCGACCTTCGCCTTCTCCACCTCGTACCCACCGCGAGCGCGATCCGACAGATAGACCAGTCCGAATATGACGACGAGCGCGATGGGCAGCACGACCACACGCCCCGGTCAGACAGCGTCGGAATCGCGTAGGCGGTTCATCCTCACATCTGACCGCGGCACGGGTTCTGATGCTTACCCGTCGCCGATGCGAGCCAATGACGCCCGGATGGCCTCCACACACTGCTTGGTGACTGGCACGGGGTTGTCCGCATCTTCCTCGTATTCGAGGGTATAGAACCCATCGAACTTCGTCTCGATCAGGTACCGGTTGATGCCATCGAGATCGAGATCGCCGGTCCCGACCACGACTTCTCGCGGCTCGCCGGCAGAGTCGAAGACGAAGTCCTTTATGTGAATCCCGTAGAGGCGTTCTCTGAATCCCTGCGCGAACTCGAGCGGGTCGATGCCACTGTCCAACGCCCAAGCCGTGTCGAGGCAGAGCCCGACGCTCGGCGACACCTTGCTGAAAAGCTTCTCAAGGGCCTCCATCGATCCGTGGTGATGGTGGCGGCCGTGGTTGTGGATGGCGATCTTGATCCCGTACTCAGTCGCCAGCTTGTCTGCTTCGGTCAGCTTGGTGGGAGCGACGTCGCCGACGACGCTTGGGAGCTTGGCCAGCTTGGCGAACTCGAAGACACTGCGGTCAGTGCGCTCATCCTCGCCGATGGCCGTGAAGGCAAAGAAGGCAGTGATGGTAATGCCGCCGTTGGCGTACTCCGCCAGCACCGCGGCGCCGTCGTCCTTCGTTGGATCGAAATGTGTCTGGCACAACTCGATCTTGTCCACCCCGCACGCCTTGCTCATCTCTATCACTTGGGCATGCATGGGGAAGTTACGGAAGCCATATGTCTGGATCCCGAGTCGTGAGTGGAAACGAGTGGTCATCGCATAGTCCTTTCTTCAAACACTAGCGCGCATTTCATAGCCCTCACCCGCCTGCCTGTCCGCTATGGAGGCTGGCATGAAATGCGCCTGCTCGATCCTGGCGGCTTGTGCTCCTGTTTCATAACCTCCATCTGAGGTTATGAAACAGCTTCTTGCTGTAATCCTCAATGCCGGCGCGGTCGGCAGTTGGGGCAGGCATCTGGTCAGGAGCGAGAGACATCACTGGGGCCGTGTTCGGTGGCGGATCGGGGACATCCTGCAAGGGGGAAGAGAGCAGAGGGCGGAGCGCCCGATTCGGGCGCGGCAACAGAGCGCGTCGGCGTCCCCTCCTCGAGAACGTCAGCGGAGAGAGTGGGATTCGAACCCACGAGACGGGGGTTAGCCGCCTACACGATTTCGAGTCGTGCGCCTTCGACCAACTCGGCCATCTCTCCATCTCCGAGTATAGGAGCGGGCCGAGCCGATGTCAATGTGAGGGGGCAGCGAGGTGTGACCGTTTTGTGTGCGTGGCTGGACGGCAACCGAGGATAGGAGGCACATTCCTGTGCCGACGGAGTCGCGACAAGAATGTCGCTCCTACGAGACCCACTATTCCCGGTCACACCCGGGCAGCTAGCCTGAGAGTGAGCAGGATGATCTCAGGGGGGCAGTTGATGCGAAGGGGTGGGAAGACCTCCCCCAGCCCCCGGTTGATGAGGAGCCACCGTCCGTCGATCCGGTGCAGGCCCGAAGCATACGCCCGGCCGAGCCGCGACGGCACGTAGATCGGCCCGATCCCAGGGAGCACAACTTGGCCGCCGTGGGTGTGCCCGGCGAGGATCAGCGAGGCGCGGGCCGATAGGGGCTTGCGGATGATGTCCGGGGCGTGACTGAGGAGAACGATGGGCGAAGCTCGCCTGCCGGGCGCGCCTGTGGGTATCCCGTCGAGCGCGGCCGCGAGGTCATCCTTGCTCAAGTAAGAGGCATCTCCGACTCCGGCCAGGTACATCGTATCCCCGCCGCGGGAGAGCGTCAGGTGGCTATTGGTCAGCACCTTCACCCCATGACGGGAGAAGCTCTGCGTGATGGCGTCCTCCCCTACCCAGTAGTCGTGGTTACCAAGCACTGCCACCGTACCGTCTTCCGTCGGCAGGCTCGCCAAAATGCCGGCCGCATGCTCCGCGTGGTCGGCGCCGCGGTCGGCGAGGTCGCCGGTGAACACCACGAGATCGGGCTCAATCGAGGCCGCCGCACTGAGCCGCGCGACGAGCCCCTCGGCCGACAGGTAGAGGCCCTTGTGAAAATCCGAGAGGTGCAGGATTCGATAGCCGTCGAAGCCCGCGGGCAGTTCCGGGATGGGGATTTCGAGGCGAGTGACCTGCACGTCGCGCGGCCGCGGGCGGAATGCCAGCACCAAACCGAGGCACGTGAGGTAGCTAAAGGCAGCTATCGCTCCTCCCGTCCCAAGCGCGGCCGCAGCCGAGAGGCGCCCGGCGTTGGCCAGCCAGACGACCGCCGACCATCCCAGCCACGGCAGGACGAATTGGGCAAGGGCGACGACCGCGCCGACGCAGGCGTGGATGCCGCGCGGGACCGACCAGAGCAGCTTGGGGAGTCGGACTGCTTTCAGAACGAGCAGCAGAAGTGGAACGCTGGCGACGACGCACAGGCCGCCCTGCCACAGTGCCGCCGGCCAGGAGAGAGATGCGAGGAGGCGCAGAATAGCGGCACAGCCAATCTCGAACCAGAGCACCACCAGCGCGAGGCCGGCGACCTGCCGGGCGAAGCCCGGGCGTACAGCGCCGACCTGCCGGCCGAAGCTCGGGCGCACAGCGCCGACCTGCCGGGCGCGGCCCGGAGCCTTCTGTGATCCAGGCCCGGTCACAGAGACGCCCGCCGCTGGTCCAGGCGATGAAGCCCGGCCTCCACCGCCTCCTGGACGGCACGGCGAAACTCGGCAGTGGTGATCGGACGGGCGATGGCGGAGACTTCTCGGGCACGATGCTCCGGACGATACTGAGCCATCACGTTCACGTAGGTGTCCGGGCTGAGGGAGGCCAGGAAGCGCATGACGGCCGCCGTCTTCGCCATCTCCTCCGGGAGCACGAGATGGCGCACGAGGAGGCCGCGGGTGGCGATCCCGTCTGCGTCGGTCTGAAGATCGCCCACCTGGCGGTGCATCTCTGCGAGCGCCTCCCGGCACCGGTCCCAGTAGTCGGGGACGGCGGAGAGCTGCTCGCCGGCGGAGTTGTCGCCATACTTGGCGTCCGGCATGTAGATATCCACGATGCCGTCGAGCAGGCGGAGCACGGCGAGCGACTCGTAGCCGCCGCAGTTGTAGACAATGGGGAGGCGCAGCCCTTGTTCCAACGCGATCCGCGTGGATTCAATCAGCATGGGAACCTGATGAGTCGGGGTGACCCAGTTGATGTTGTGGCAGCCGCTCTCTTGAAGCTCCAGCATCATCCGCGCCACCTCCTCGAGGGTCATGGGACGCCCCCGGCCGAGGTGCGAGATGTCGTAGTTCTGGCAGAAGATGCACTTCAGGTTGCAGTGGGTGAGGAAGATCGTCCCGGAGCCGCGGCGGCCGACGAGTGGCGCTTCCTCTCCGAGGTGGGGACCGTAGCTGGAAACGATGGGGTCAGCGCCCGCGCCGCAGGCGCCAAGTTCGCCGGACAGGCGGTCCACGCCGCAGTTGCGAGGACAGAGGCGACAGGCGCGCATCAGCTCGCGCAGCGCGGAGGCCCGCTCTTGCAGTTGCTCTGAACTCATGCGGGCGTAAGCCGGGGTGAACTCGATCATCGAGTGGACTCGCTTCGGCTCATGGCGGGACCGACTACCTGTCCTGCACCCCTGCCCCCCACAAGGTCGCCACGCTAGCGAACCTTATCGGGCCAGCGGAGGTTCCAGCTCGGCAGAGCGGCCAGGAATGTCTCATCGGTCACGTTCAAGCGAACCGGCGTGACGGAGATGTGCTTCTGCTCGATCACGGCGGCGTCAGCATCCGGCTGGCCGCTGTGGTCGAGACGATCGCCCGTGAGCCAGTAGTAGCTCCCACCGCGGGGGTCGGTGCGCCGCTCGATGCGATTGCTGTACCGGATCCGGCTCTGCCGCGTGTACATCACCCCCCTGATCTCCGAGGAAGGGAGGGGAGGAACATTGACGTTGAGGAAGGAGCCCGGCGGCAGGCCGCGCTCCAACACGGCCTGAGCTAGGTTGCAGGCGAACTCCGCGGCGGGTCCGAAATCGCAGGCCTGGTAGGAGGCAACGCTGATGGCGAAGCTGGGGAGGCCGCAGATGGCCCCTTCGCGGGCAGCGGCAACCGTTCCCGAATACGTCATATCCACGCCAAGGTTAGGACCCTGGTTGATGCCGGAGATGATGATGTCCGGCCGGCCGCCCAAATGCTCGCTGACGCCGAGAGCTATGCAGTCCGCGGGAAAGCCGTTGATGGCGAAGCCGCGGCCTCCATCGGGGAACTCCACAGGCATCAACCGAAGGGGTTTGTGCAGCGTGATGGCGTGGCCGCAAGCGCTGCGAGGCCGCTCGGGAGCGATTACCAGCACCTCGGCCAGCGGGTCGAAGCTCGACTGCCGAAGGAGGGCGGCGCGCAGAGCGATCAGCCCTGGGGCGCGAATGCCGTCATCGTTGGTGATGAGGATCTTCATGTGACAGCGGCTCTTGCGTCGACTTCGTGCGAAGACGGCGCCCGCCGGAGCGGGCCGCGCTGCCCCCGTGGCCGCCTTGCCGCCGGCATCCCCCTCACAGCTCCACGAGCTGGGCCGTGGTCATCCCCTCGACCTGGAGCAGCTCCTCCATAACGTCCGGCGGGATCGCGTCATCCAGCGCAAGCACCATCACCGCCGGTCCCCCCGGTCCGGGCTCGCTTCGGCCGACGTGCATTCCGGCGATGTTGATGCTATGCCGGCCGAGGATGCTCCCGACCCTGCCGATCATGCCCGGCCGGTCCAGGTGTCTGGCGACCAGCATATACCCGGAGGGTGCGAACTCCAGACGGTACTCGTCCATGCTGACGATGCGGGCCTCGCTGCGACCGAAGAGAGTTCCGGCGATCGTGCGCTCCTCCCCGTCGGCGGTGACGCGAGAGGTAACGAGGCTCACGTAGTCCTCCGGCTCTCGGCTGCGCGACTCGACCACGTGCACCCCGCGCGCCTCCGCCACGACGACAGCATTGACCAGATTGACCGGCTCGTCGAGGATCGGCTCCAGCAGTCCCTTCAGAAATGCCCGGGTCAGCAAGCGGGAGTCCTCTTCGCCGAGCTGCCCGGCATAGATCAACTCCACCGATGCTACGGGGCGCGCGGCGAGCTGGCCCTGGAGGCGGCCCATGTTCTCTGCAAGAGGCAGATAGGGCTCCAGCGCGCGGAGCGCCTCCGGACTGACCGGGATCACGTTGACGGCGCTGCGCGCGGGGCGGCCGTCGAGCACGTCCAACACCTGCTGGGCAACGTCCACAGCCACCTTGATCTGCGCCTCGGCTGTCGAAGCGCCGAGGTGGGGAGTGAGAACGACTCCCTCCAATCCGAGAAGCGGACTCTCCGTCGGCGGCTCCTTCTCGAACACGTCGAGGCCGGCGCCGGCGACGCGCCTTTCCTTGACGGCCTCCGCGAGCGCGGCCTCGTCCACGACCGGACCCCGGGAGCAGTTGATGATTCTCACGCCAGGCTTCATCTTCGACAGGGCATCCACCCCGATGAGGTGGCGGGTGTCCTTGTTGAGCGGGACATGCAGAGTGATGAAGTCCGAGCGTGCGAAGAGCTCGTCCATCTCCACGATCTCGACGCCGAGCTGTGCTGCTCGCTCGGCAGCGACGAACGGATCGTTCCCGATGATCTTCATGCCGAAGGAGGAAGCGCGCAGCGCGACCTCCCTGCCGATCTTGCCGAGCCCGATCACGCCGAGGGTCTTGTTGAGGAGCTCGACGCCGAGGAAGGCGCTCCGCTTCCACTCGCGGGCCGCGACGGAGGCGCTGGCGGCCGGCACATTGCGCGCCAGCGCCAGGATCAGCGCCAGGGTGTGCTCGGCCGCGGCGACGGTGTTGCCCTCGGGCGAGTTGCATACTACGATGCCGCGCCGAGTCGCCGCTTCCACGTCGATGTTGTCCACGCCCACGCCGGCGCGGCCGATGACCGACAGCTTGGGGGCGGCCTCGATTACGTCGGCCGTCACCTTAGTCGCACTGCGAACCAGGAGCGCATGTGCCCCCCGAATCTCTTGCTTGAGTTCCCCCGGCTGCAGGCCGGTCTTGACCACCAGCTCAACGTCGGAACTCTCCCGCAGACCCGCCAGCCCTTCCTCGGCAAGCTTGTCGCTGACCAGTACCCGCCACTTCCCTTCCGGCCGCGTCACCGCTCAGCCTCCCAGTCGATGATCGACCCCAGATGCTTGATGGCCGCGGTGGCCCCGGCGGCGGGATCGACCGACATGCCCAGCTCCTGGAGCGCCATCCCGAGAGCGGCGAGAGTGGCTACGATGTCGGACTCGGAGACGTGGCCGAGGTGCCCGATGCGGAAGATCTCATCCTTCAGCCGCTGCTGACCGCCGGCAAGCACTACGTTGTGTTTCTGGAGCAATAGCTTCCTCAGCGCGGCGATCTCGATTCCATCCGGCTTGCGAACGGAGGTGACCGCATTGCTGGCGTCGGCCGCGTCAGCGAAAAGCTTCAGGCCGAGCGCTTTCACCCCGGCCTGCACCGCGCCGGCCTGATGGGCGTGACGTGCAAAGGACGCCTGAATCCCTTCGGCATGGATGATCTTCAACGCCTCCCGAAGCTGAAAGACCTGGGGGACGGCCGGCGTCCACGGGGTCTGCTCGCGGTCGAGGTAGTCCTGCGCTTTGCCCAGATCCCAGTAGAACCGAGGGAGGCTGGCCTTCTCCATCGCCGCCCAGGCGCGGTCGTTTATGGCGATGAACACGAGGCCCGGTGGAATCATGAACGCCTTCTGGGACCCGGCGACCACGAGGTCGAGACACCAAGCATCGGTCTGGCAGTCTATGGCGACGAGAGAGCTGATGCCATCGACGAGCAGCAGTGCCCCGTGTTCGCGGACGATGGGGCCAATGGTCGCGAGATCATTGGTCACCCCCGTCGAGGTCTCGTTGTGGGTAATCAGGACCGCCTTGATCTGCTTTTCCGTATCCGCAGCCAGGCGGGTCCGAATCTTCTCCGGATCGGCGGCCGTGCCCCACTCGAAGTTCAGATTCTCGACCTTGACTCCGAATGTCTTGGCGATACTGGCGAAGCGATCTCCGAAGGCGCCGATACTGACAGACAGGACGAGGTCGCCGGGGGACAGAGTGTTGACGATCGCGGCTTCGAGCCCGCCAGTGCCCGAGCCGGTGAGGATGAAAGCGCGGTGCTGGGTTTGGAAGACCCTCTTCAGGCCTTCCGTGGCTTCCATGAGGGCCTCCCCAAACTCGGGGCCCCGATGGTTGATCATCGGCGCCGCGCCAGCCATCAGTACGGAGTGAGGGACCGGAGTCGGCCCCGGAATCATGAGCAATTGCTTCTCTTTCAACGGTAGCTACCTCCTAGTGCTCTATGCGTGGCATCCTCACAGCCCCTCATTATTGCCGAAGCTGTTACGGCTTGTCAACGGGATTCGCGACCATCTGGGACCATCTGGTTGAAGCGATTCATCGCTTCATCGATTCCGTAGTAGACCCACGTTTCGAGCGCCTGCACCGCGCGCTCGATCGTTTCGTTCAGCAGGGCCCGATCGCGACGGGGAAAGACGCCGAGCACGTAGCTCATCATGTCCATCCACTCCGGCGGCTCCCCAATGCCGAGGCGGAGGCGAGGGAAGGAACGGGTGTTGAGCTCCTTGATGATGGACTCGAGCCCCTTGTGTCCTCCCGCGCTGCCGCCGCCGCGGAGGCGAATTCGGCCCAGGTCGAGGTTGACGTCGTCGCACACGACCATCAGATCTTCGATCGCGCACCCGGATTCCCGCAGCAGCGGTGCGACACACCGGCCGCTCAGGTTCATGAAGGTCTGAGGGCGCACGAGAAGAGCCTTCTCCCTGCCGATCCGTCCTTCCGCCCGCGTACACTGGTGGCGCCCGCGGCGGAACCGGAGCTCGCGCTGTCGCGCGAGCGCACTGACCACCGTGAATCCCAAGTTGTGGCGGGTCCGGCGGTAGCCAAGCCCCGGGTTGCCGAGGCCCACGATGATCTTCCGGCAGTCGAGCTTCGACATGACGGGGGGAGGGGTTCGGCGGGCAGCAGCCATTCCCTGCGCGGCTCTCGATCATCGAGTGCACTCGTGGGACGGTCAACTGGAGTCGATCATCGACTGGACTCGATCATCGAGTGGAGTCGATCATCGACTGGACTCGATCATCGAGTGCGAAGAGCCCCCGGCGCGATTCGAACGCGCGACACGGGCCTTAGGAGGGCCCAGCTCTATCCAACTGAGCTACGGGGGCGTCAGCGGCCCTACCGGTTCCTACCCCAATATGGTATTCTGAGTGTAGCAGTCCGCCTGCACAGGCGTCAAGGAAGCCGCAGCAGCGGGCCGGCAGGCGAGCTTCGCCCGGCAGGCGAGCTTCGCCCGGCAGGAGCGAGGCGCGAGGCGACGAATAGGATCTGAGAGGGCTGCTCGATGATCGAGTGCAAGGGTAGGCATGGGACGCCGCATTGATCTCGGTGACGACGACTCCCAGGACTCGCTCGCGGACGCCATGCGCCAGCTCGAGCAGGACCTGGCTGGACAGCAGAAGCCCGCGGAGGCGAAGCCGGAAGAGCCGGTCGAAGCTGGACTGCCGGAAGAGGGGGAAGAAGAGGCGGGCCCGTCCGACCAGGACTCGGCCGCGAAGCGAGAGTTCGAGGCAGCGAGGGAAGCGGAGCACCGGAAGTCCCGGGAGGGTATCCAGGATGCCCTCGAACAGATCGACCGAGACCAGCGGGAGACGGTGGACCGGGGGGTGCGCCGAAAGGCCCCGTCGCCGATCAAGTGGGTCGTGACCGTCGTTCTGTTGATTGGACTCATCGGCGCGGCCGTCCTTACGCTTCGCCCAGAGCCACTGCCGCCGCCTGCCGCCTCGCCACAGGACGCAGTGAGGGGATTCTGGGCCGCGCTGGTCGAGGAGAACTACGAAGCGGCCACGGTGCACTATCCCGCCTTGGTGGACCGCTACGGCAGCCGGAAGCAGGCCGCCCTGCACCTCCGGGACATGTTCGGCGGCAATCCGCCGATCCAGGTATCATCGGTGGGAGAGCCGGAGGCGCTTCCGGAGTCAGACGATCTGCGCCTGAGCTACGAGGTCTTCCTCCGCAACGGACGGCCGCGCACTGGAGAGTTCATCGTCCGGCGCGCGGCGAGTCCGGAGCCCGTGTACTTCATCGTTACTGCACCCTAGCACAGCGCCTCCGCGCCTCCCCCGCCGCCCGTATAAGGCGAGTTCGGCCCTGGCCGGGCCGGCTCTGGGTTCACTCTCGCTGGCCGAGGCTCAGCAGAAGCAGCTCTTCGGCATTCTGAAAGTCCACCACCGGCTCAATCTCGGCGACTTTCCCCGGGCTATAGGGATCGGCCTTGACAGCAGTGACGGTGCCGACTCGAAGCCCCTTCGGGAAGATGCCGCCCGTGCCAGCCGTGAGCACCAGGTCGCCCGGGCGCGCACCCGAGTCCGGATCCAGGTAACATAGCTCACACTCCCAGCCCCCCAGCCCCTTGAGGATGCCAGTCTCGCGGGTCCTCTGGATGCGAACAGCGACGCCGCTGGAGGGGTCGGTTAGAGGGAGCACGCGGGCCGTGTGGGTGGTGACGGCGTAGACCTGACCGACGACTCCCTGACGAGTGACCGCGACATCCCTCTGGCTGACGCCGTCTGCGCTGCCCTTGTCTGCCAGGAGGTAGGACAGCCATCCGCCGGAGCTGAGTCCGATGACGTGTGCAAGGCGCTTCGGCCTGCTGCTGTCGGCATAGGCGTCCAGCAGGGCCGCCTCTCTGTCTGACTGAGTGCGAGCTTCCTGAAGCGCAATAAGCTGGAGCTCGAGGGAAGCGGCGCGGTCTGCCAGCTCCGCGTTCCGCTCCTGGAGCAAGCGCCCCCGCCCGATCGCCATCCAGGCGTCTTCGATCTCCGAGGTCGAGACGATCAGCGCTTTCTGGAGCGGATATGAGATGGCGCTGATCCCGCTGTCGAACCAGGTCTGCGCGCCCGCCAGTCGCGCCGCGTGCTGCCACATATCCAGTGCCAGCGCCCCAACGATGAGGCATGCCAGCAGTGTCAGTGTGCGTCTTGCCTGGCTGTCGAGCCGACTGGTCATACAGCGTCAACGTCAGTAGGTGGCAAAGGCATCGGCATACTTGTCGAGTTCTGCCAGGGCGCGCCCCGCGCCGATGACCACGCAGCTCAGGGGGTCCTCGGCCACCCGCACCGGCATGTCGATGCTCTCCGCAAGCAGTCGGTCTATTCCCCGCAGCAGGGCCCCCCCTCCGGTGAGGACGATGCCGCTCTCGATTATGTCCGCGGCGAGCTCTGCGGGTATGCCCTCCAGGGTAGCTCGGATCGCATCTGCAATGCCATTGACCGGCTGGCTGATGGCATCCCGGATCTGGGGCGAGCTCACTTCGACGGATTTCGGCAGCCCCGTAAGCAGGTCGCGACCCCGCGCGACTGCCATGCGACTGTTCCCGTCCAGCGGGTAGGCACAGCCGATGTCGAGCTTGAGCTGCTCCGCGCTGGGGAGTCCGATGGCGAGGTTGACCTCGTGGTGAAGGTACTCGACGATGGCCTCGTCCATTTCGTCGCCGGCGATGCGCTCTGAGCGCTCCGCCACCAGACCGTTGAGCGCGATGACCGCCACTTCAGTGGTGCCGCCCCCGATGTCAACTACCATGCTCCCGGTGGCCGCGGAAACCGGCAGTCCCGCCCCGATCGCCGCTGCCATAGGCTCCTCGATGAGCAGCGCATCCCGGGCTCCCGCGCGCAGAGTGGTCTCTCTCACCGCGCGGCGCTCCACTTCGGTGACTCCGGAAGGAACTCCCATGGCGACGGTGGGATGGAACAGGGCGCGGCGTCGATAGACCCGCTGGAGGAAGTACCGGAGCATCGCCTCCGCGATCTCGAAATCCGCAATCACGCCGTCCTTGAGTGGGCGGATGGCCTCTATGTGCTCGGGCGTGCGGCCGAGCATGCTCTTGGCCTGGGCCCCGACTGCGATGACAGCGCCAGTGGTGCGATCCACCGCGACCACGGACGGCTCGTTGAGTATCACACCCTTGCCGCGCACGTGGGCCAGCGTGTTCGCCGTGCCAAGGTCGATAGCTATCTCGCGAGATGATTTTCCCCAGAGGCTCCGCCACAGCCCCATTAGCAGTCACCCGGTGGCAAGCGTCGCGCGGCGCCCGCTCCCTGCTTGAACTCTGCCAGCATTTCCAGCAGCTTGGGCAGGGGGAGCCCGACCACATTTGTGTAGCACCCGCGAATCGCGCGCACGAGGAACACCCCCCGACCCTGAATCGCGTAGGCCCCAGCCTTGTCCAACGGTTCCCCAGTCTTCACGTACCGGCCGATCTCCCTGTTCGCCAACGGGCGGAACGCCACCTTCGTACACTCATACCCAAGCATGTAGCGCTCGCCGGACAGCAGCGCCAGGCCCGTGTAGACCCGGTGCCAGCGGCCGCTGAGCCGGGCCAGCATCCGGCGTGCGTCTCGCCGATCGGCCGGTTTGCCGAACACCCGCCGTTCACAGACGACGATGGTGTCCGCGCCCAACACGATGTCCCGCCGGCCCCGGGCGACGGACTTCGCCTTGGCAAGGGCGGCCCGCCGCACCAGATCGGCATACCGTCCGGCGGCGCCGGCAGTCGGCGCCTCCTCCGTCTCCGGCGGAACCACTCGAAATGCGATCCCCGCGGACTCGAGCAGATCCTGCCGCCGCCGCGAGCGGGAAGCGAGAATCAGCATCGCCAGCCCTGTCCCGGGCGCAGGACGACGAGCATCTCGCCAGCTCGGCCGGAGCGGGGCTTCAAGTTCCCACAATCGGGATCTCGCCGCCACACGATTCGCATTGCCCGTTCTTCATGGCAAGGCGGGTGACGCCGAAGCCGCTGCGCTCGACCACCACCGCACCGCACTTGGGACAGATGGTGTCCTCCCCACCTGCCCCCGGCAGATTGCCGATGTAGACGTACGGCAGCTTCTCCTTGGCTATCTCTCTCGCCCTGAAGAGCGTGTCGGCAGGCGTCGGCGGTTCGGTCATCTTGTAGTCGGGATGGTAGCGCGAGAAGTGCAGGGCGACGTCCGTGCCCAGGCTGGCGACCCAGTCTGTCAACGCCCGGATATCTTCATCCCGATCATTCCAGTTGGGAATAACGAGGTTGGTGATCTCGACCAGGCACCCCGATTCCCGCGCGATCTCAGCCGTTCGCCTCGGCGGCTCCGGACGGCCCCGGCAGAGCTCGCGGTAGAAGTCCTCGTTCATGGATTTGATGTCGATGTTCATGGCGTCGATGTAAGGGAGCAGTTCGCGCAGGGGCTTCTCGTTCACGTATCCATTGGTGACCAGGACGTTCTTGAGCCCCTCCGCTTTGGCCAACCTGGCGGTCTCCAGCACGAACTCATACCAGATGAAGGGCTCGTTGTAGGTATAGGAGATGCCGATGTTCGACTTCTCCTTCTTCGCCATGAGTACCGCCTCGTCAGGGATCATGCGCTGCGTTCCCGGCCGGGACTGGGATATGGCCCAGTTCTGGCAGAACGCGCAGGCGAGGTTGCACCCGATGGTGCCGAGGGAGAGTATCGTTGCCCCCGGGTGGAAGTGAAAGAGCGGCTTCTTCTCGATGGGGTCCCAGTGAACGGACGAGACTCGGCCGTAGTTCAGGCTTCGCAGCACGCCGCCCACATTGCGCCGCACGCGGCACTGTCCAACCTTACCTTCCGCAATGCGACACCCGTGGGGGCAGAGCAGGCACTGCACCCGGCCGTTCTCGCCCGGCTCCCAGTACAGCGCTTCCTTGAGGTGAGCCTCCGCCATTCGTGCCTACCCCCAGGGCATTCTATCCCTCTAGGCGCTGCAAGGCAAGGCGGAAGTGGGTGGTGTCCTAATATGAAGGCAAGCAAGCGAGAAAAAAGTCAGTGGGCCGCTTGGGTGGTGCTGGCGGTGCTACTTGGCGGTGTTGTAATTGCCGCAGGCGCGCCAGGTGGAGAAATCTGGCACCCAGCGGTAAGCGAACTTCGTCTCGCGGTCCGGTCCAGACGCGTCTGCGTACTTGATCCTGCCGTACACTACAAAGAACATCGTCCCGGAAGTGATTCCGGCTACCTCCTTCTCGCTAAAGGGTTCTGTGCGGATGCAATTGAGGGAGTGACGCGCGTTGGGTTGGATTACAGCAATACCCTGGGGGACAGCATCCGCGTTGCCGGTGTAGTCAGCCTTGAACGGCTTGTCGCACGTCTCCGTGCACGGGCCGATCTTGGCCCCGAACTGGGCCGTAACGGTGTTCGCGGGGGTCCTGCCGGAATTGGCGAGGGGTATCGAGATTCTTGGTCGCAACCCGGGCCTGATTTCCGGCCTGGAAATGTCTACCGGCCCTACCGAGGCGCGTTGCGCACTCCGGAGAATCTCAGTCTGCTGCCTGAGAATGGATGCCTGCTGGACGGCTACCCCGCTCTGGACCTTGGCGTACCAAAGGATTCCCAAGGTGACGATAACCATAGCCCAGGCCGACCAATTGCGGCGCTTCCCGAACCAGGCCCATATGGCCGACGCAGTTTTGTGGATAGGCGAGACTATACCTTTCATCATTCGCTATCCCCCTGGATTAGCCTTGGCTTGATGGCACTTGGCCTCATTTCGGGCGCGACCCACCTCCAACATGCTCGGAACGGCCGCTCACGTGCTCTTCGGCGCCGCTGAGAGGCCGACATAGCCAATGGAGCCAGCGCCATAGAGCAGGATCAGCGCAGCAGAGATGACGCCCGAGTCGTTCAGCAGGAAGGAGGCGGCGGCCCCGACGAGACAGGCGATTACCGCAGGCACGAGCCACGGCCGCTCCTTCAGTTCGGACAGCAGCGCCGGAGGCCGCGCGAGGACGGCTGCCGCCAGCACCGCGAGGCCGGCGAGGGCGGCGCCGGTCCACAACGAGACCCGCACCAGCAGCCAGTTCATCGAGAGCTTCCGGCCGGCGATCTCCAGCATTGCCGTCCAGTCCTGAGCCTGAAGCCGAGCGATCCAGCGCCCGATGTGAGAGGCCTCCGCGCCCTGCACGAGGACCCCCACGGCAATGGTCGCGGCGCCGAGCGACAGCGACAGAGCAAGCACGACTACCACGTCGGCGGCCGACGGCCGGCTGCGCCATAGGTACAGGGCGAAGACGCCGAAGCCGAGGGCGCACCCGAGCGCCATGCCGAGGTTGGCCCCCCAGGTGGGAGAGCCGACGAGCGCGACGAAGCCGACAAGCACCAGCCCCATCAACACGCGTTCTACCCGGGAGCCAAGCTCGCGCCGCGACAGCAGTCCCGCGGCTGCCATCAGGACCGCGCCCAGAAGCACTCCCGCGTACTCGTTTCCCAGCCCATAGAAGCGCGCCCCGGCCGCGGCGGAGTAGCTGAAAGGAGACCACAACAGCATCGTCTGGCTCTTGAGCAGGTCATAGGCCAGCAAGCCCATGACAGCCACCGCGGGGAGCACGTGCCCGGAGCGCCAACCCGTCAGCCATCCGCCCACGAAGGCGATCAGCACAGAGGTGGCCGCCACCGTCAGCACCACCTCATAGGCGCCCATCCGGCGCAGGGACACCAGCAGCATGGCGGCCGGGAGAGAGAGCGCCGCAGCCAGCAGCCCGCGCGCCACTATCCGGGCCCAGCGAGGCGCGCGCTCGCCCAGCACCAGGAGGAAGGCGGCGGCCCAGAGCACGATGCTCGAGATCGCCGGCACCGCTCGGAAGAGCCAGCGCCGCGCTGTTTCCGAGACGTCGTGCCGCGCAATGTCCTCCGCAACTCGCACCAGCGCCTCCCCCGCAACCGCCTGCCGCGCCATGGGCTGCCCAACAAGATCGCGCGGAATCCCCACGCCGAAGTACTCCAGCACTGTGGCGGCAACATCTGTGTTCACCACCAGCCCGGCACGGCGAGTCGAGGGAGAGGTGAGAATGCCGGCTTCCTCGCCGGGAGCGTAGAAGATCACCGGAGTGAGGGCGGCGAGACTCTCCTCTGCGTCCAGTTGCCTTGCGTTCGGCGTCAGCACCATCACCGCCCATTCGTCGCGAGGCAGCCGCTCCAGCACGCGCCCCAGCAGGCGGTCGGCGCGCTCTATCGCGCGCTTGCGCGCGGCGCGCGCGGCGCTGGTGGACATCAACTGAGCGTATTCCTCGACCCGGGAGGTTTCCCCCAGATCCACCACGATCACGTCCGCGGGAGAGGCAACCCGGCGAAAGGTGGAAACGAAGGATTCCACATTGGTCGTCCGCCGGTACGGCAGAGAGGGATTCTCCGCCCACAGTCCCGATCCAACGCTGCCGAGCTGGACCAGCCCCTGCTCGTCCATGGCCACGCAGACGATCTCGCGGTGTATAGCCTCGGCGGTGTCGGCGTTCCCGATGCAGGCCACCCGGAGGCCCGCGCGCCGAAGCGTGCCGCCGAGGAGGCCGAGCCGGAGAGGATGAAGGGCCTGGGAGTTGTGACGCAGGAGCTCACCGATGCGCAGGTGCAGGATGACGTTGTCGCCGGCGGGCCATCCGGTGTACGATTTGAATGCCTGGCTCGCCGGGACTCCATTCTCCTTCTCCGTGTTCTGGAGGGCGTAGCCCTCGACATTCGTCGGCCGCCCGGAGGCTGGACCGGAAGCGCGCGATCCGGCGCCAATAGTCAGGTAGCCACCCCCTGCCCCGCGGGCAGTGCGCACAGACATCATCCCCACCGCGCCGTCTTCCGCCAGCCCGCGCATCACCGGAGCCTCCACATCATCGGCCAGCAAGTCGTGCCAGGTCACCCGGTCTAGGACCGCGATAATGAGCTTCCGCTCGGCCGCCCAGGAGGCGCAGCAACTCATCGCCGTCAGCCAGCAGATACACACCAAGACCGCACAAGTCTGCCTCATTCCTCCTCCCCTCCTCCGTCCATCTCCTCCCGCAGGAGGTCCGCGTACACGGCCTCGGTCTCCTCCAACATGCGACGAACATCGAACTCCGCGGCCGCTCGGCGACGGGCCCGCTCGCCCATCTGCTCCGCCAGTTCGGGCTGCTGAAGAATGGAGACGACAGCGCGCGCCAAGGCCTCCGGGTCACCGGGCTCGACCAGCAACCCTGTCTCCTTATCGGCCACCACTTCGGGTACGCCGCCGACAGCGGTGGCGACGACCGGCCGGCCAAGGGACATCGCTTCCATGGCAACGATTGAAGACCCCTCGGACACGGAGGCGATGACCAGCACGTCCAGCGCGGCCAGCAGATCGCGCGGCGACTCCACCTCACCCAGCAATTGCAGGCATCCCTCGAGCCCCAGCTCGCGCCGCACTGATTCCGCTTCTTCTCGCAGCGGCCCCTCCCCCGCCAGCACGAACTGGGCCGCAGGAAGGAGATCGACAATCGCGCGCGCCGCTTCGATGAAACCACGGATCCCCTTTTGGGGGGCGAGGCGGGCGATCATCCCCACCAGTGGCGTCCCTTCGGCTATGCCGAGAGAGGACCGGGTGTCTGCCGGAGCGGCCGCGGGCGCGGCACGCGTGTCGATGCCGTTCAGGATAGTGACTGTCTTCTCCGCGGCCTCTGGATGGACGGCGAGGAGATCGCGGCGCAGCGCATCGGAAACGGTGATGAGCCGGGAGGCGCTTCTGAACAGCAGTCCCAGCGCCCATCGATCGCGGCGGCGGCGGGCCCGCATGCCTTCCGCGTATGGGGGGTAACTGTGGACCGTGGCCACCAGCCGCCCGCTGGAGGTCAACGCCAGCGCCAGCGCGCCGACCAGTCCCGCGCTGAACCCGTGGGTATGGACGACGTGAGCCTGCACTTCACCGATTGCTCGCGCGAGGCGAGCCGCAGACAGCGCGGCCTGCGGCGTGCCGCCCGGCGACATCGGGATCTCGAACACGGAGACAGACCGGTCGCGCGCGGCATCTCCGATAGGACCCTCGGGGTCGCAGGCGACCGCCACTTCATACCCATCGCTCTTGAGGCCGGCGAGCAGCGCGATCACATGGCGGGCAAGTCCGCCCCGCGCCGGTGGCGCGACCAGCAGAATCTTCCCCATCGCGGGAGCTGCTTCACCCTCGATTGTCGGAGCGACCGCTTCCACGAATGTCTCAGTTCTGGACTGTGTCAGTCCTGACTGTGTCAGTCCTGGCCGCGTTTGCCGGTCACGTCGGCCTCGTACTGCTCGATCTCCGCCATCCAGGCCGGCCCGGTCGGCGTCTCCTGCTGGAGGCAGTAGTACTCCCACACCGCGCCGGAGGGGAGAGCCTTGAGCTCTTCCAGCAGCGCGAGGCGAGCGAAGTTGTTCCCTTCCTCCTCCGCTCTGACGAGCCTGTCGTGCGGCTGCAACAGCGCGCCCAGTAGCCCCTGCAGCGTCGCCCTCGCCCCGATCACCCAGGCCCCGATGCGATTGATGCTGGCGTCGAAGAAATCCAGCGCGAGATGCACCCGTTCGAGCGCGCCGCTGCGAACGATCTCCTCCATCAGCGCGCGCACCTCATCGTTCAGAATCACGATGTGGTCGCTGTCCCAGCGCACTCCCCGACTAACGTGGACCACAAGCTCCTCGCAGAACTGGAGCAGGGCAGAGACCTTGTCGGCGATGGATTCGTTGGGATGGAAGTGGCCCATGTCGATGCAGAGCAACTTGTCGCGCGAGCACGCGTAGCCCAGGTAGAACTCGTGCGATCCCACTACGAATGACTCGCTGCCGATCCCGAAGAGCTTGCTCTCGACGGAGTCCTTCATCTCTGTCGGACTGTACTCCACGGCATAGATCTCGTCCAGCGCCTCCCTGAGAATCCGCCGGTGGGTCCACCTATCGACCGGGATGTCCTTGGACCCGTCCGGTATCCATAGATTGTGGATACACGGACTGGCGAGCTCTCGGCCCACGAAGGCGCTTATCGCGCGGCAGCGCTCGACGTGCTCGACCCAGAACGAGCGAATCGCGCGATCCTTGCTGCTCAGCGTGAACCCCGACGCGGCCTTGGGATGGGAGAAGCACGTCGCGTTGAAGTCGAGCTTCAGGCCCTCCCGCCTCGCCCAATCGACCCAGCTCTGGAAGTGCTCCGGCGCGATCCGGTCGCGATCTACGAGCTTGCCCCCGAAATCGCCGTACATGGCGTGGAGGTTGAGCCGGTGCTCGCCGGGGATAAGAGAGAATGCCTTCTGCAGGTCCCCTCGAAGCTCGTCCAGCGTCCGCGCCTTTCCGGGGTGGCTGCCGGTGACCAGTATGCCGCCGCCGGCGAGCGACGCGTCGGGCCGTTCGAACCCGGAGACGTCGTCCCCCTGCCATACGTGCAGCGACAGCGGAACCCGCGCCAGAGCGGCCAGCGAGCTGTCCGTGTTCACGCCGAACTGCGCGTACCGATCTCTGGCAAGCGCGTAGCACTTCTCGATCATCTCGACGGCAGAATCGGCCACCTATTACTCCCTTCGGCCCGCACCTGCTACTCCTTTCGGCCCGCACCTGCCAGCTCGCGGAAGCGCTCGTACGCGGACTCCCATGCGCTGCTGTGCTGGGGCTCGTATCGGACAACTGGGAATGAGCTTCTGACGATATCTCGTATCTCCGCAAGAGACTTGACGTACCCCAGACCCATCGCCTGAACCAGGAGATTCCCGATCGCGGTGGCCTCCGCCGGCCCGGCAATAACCGGCAGATCCGCGGCGTCGGCCGTGAACTGACAGAGCACCTCGTTTTGCGAGCCACCGCCTATCACGTGGATGCGCTCGATGGAGTGTGGGTAGATCGCTCGCAGTTGATCGATGACCAGGCGATACTTGAGGGCCAGGCTCTCCAGAATGCACCGCACGAACTCCGCCGGCGTCTCCGGGGCGCGCTGGCCGGCCTGTCGGCAGACGCCTCGGATCGCCTCCGGCATGTCTGTGGGGTTCATGAAGTCCGCATGATCGGGATCGATCAGTGCCTCGAACGGGGGCGCCGACAGAGCCATCTCGCCCAGTTCTTGATAGCTGTACAGGCGGTCGGACGCCCATGCCTCCCGGCACTGTCGCACCAGCCAGAGGCCTGCGATGTTCCTCAGCACCCGGGACGTATTCTCCACCCCCCCCTCGTTGGTGAAGTTGCCCTCCAGTGATTGAGGAGTGATGATGGGCGTTTCGCTCTCCACCCCCATGAGAGACCAGGTTCCGGAGCTGATATAGGCCCACTCCTTGCCCTCGGCAGGAGCCGCGGCAACTGCGGCCGCGGTGTCGTGTCCCGTGGTGGCGATGACCGGCGCCTCACCCAGGCCGGTCTCTCTACGGATCGCGGCCCCGACCGCCCCCAGCACAGTCCCCGGCGGGACGACCTCCTGCATGATGTCCCGCGAGATCCCGAGGGCCGCGAAGAGCTCCTCCTCCCACTCTCGCTCGATCGGATTGTAGAGCTGAGAGGTGGAGGCAATGGTGGACTCGTTTCTCTTGACCCCTGTAAGCAAGTAGTTGAAGAGATCGGGCATGAACAGCAGATCGCTGGCCGCCTCCACCAGCGGCGACTCGTCGCGGACCATGCGGAATAGTTGGAACAGCGAGTTGACCTGGATGAACTGGATGCCCGTCAGCTCGTACACTCTCTCGCGGGGAACCCGGCGGAGGAATTCCTCCATCGCCTCCAGGTTGCCGGGATCGCGATATCCATACGGCAAGCCCAGCAGGCTGCCGTCCGAGGCCAGCAGCCCGAAGTCCACTCCCCACGTGTCCACCCCGATGCTCGCCGGCTCCGTGGTGACCTCGGAGGCGCAGAGGCTGAGGCCGCGCTTGATTTCCTCGAAGAGCTGGACGACGTTCCAGTGCAAATGCCCGAGCAGATCGACCATCCCATTCGGGAATCTGTTCAGCTCCCTGATGCTGAGATGCTGCCCCTCCAGGGTTCCCAGGACAGTGCGGCCGCTCTCGGCGCCCAGGTCGAAGGCCAGCAGCGAGCGCGTCTCCACAGCTTGCTCCCTTTGCTAAGGGTCGTATGTCTCTTCCCGCACTGCGCCGTGCTCGCCTTCAGCAGCGAACACACTGCGCGAAGACCCAAGTCCGGCCCGTCGAAATGCCCCCCTTACCGCACCATCACCTGCCCGCCATCGGCAACCAGAGTCTGCCCCGTGATAGTGCGGGCCTTGTCGGAACACAAGAAGACGATAGCATCGGCGACATCCCGGCCGGTGATATCTCTCTTCAAGGCCGTCTTGTCTATGTAGTAAGGGATGACCTCTTCCGGCTCGATGCCATACTTCTCGGCACAGACTCTAATGTACTCCGGGCTCCATATCTTCGACCCCTCAAACACGTTCCCGGGGGCAACGGAGTTCACCCTGATCCCGTGCTCGCCCAACTCCAGCGCCCATCCGCGCGCCATATGGAGTTCGCCCGCCTTCGTTGCGTTGTACGGCGTGTTGTTCCTGCTGGCCTCAACCCCGGACTTGGAGCTGAGATTGATTATACTCCCCCCCATGCCCTGCCGGATCATCGTCCTCGCGGCCGCCCGAGCCATCAGGAAGTAGCCCGTCAGATTGACTTCGAGCGCCGCCCGCCACTCCTCGACAGGGAGGTCCACCAGCGGGTGCGCTGGGGCAATCCCGGCGGCATTGACGAGGATGTCGAGACCACCCCATCGCTCCAACACAGAGGCGAACGCATCCTCGACTGCCTTCTCCCTGGTCACATCGCAGCGAACGGCCGCCGCCGACCCATTCGCAATCCCCTCCCCTATCAGCGCGACAGTCTCCCCGGCCGACTGAAGATCGACATCGGCAATGGCGACGCTTGCTCCGGCGCGCGCCAGCCCAAGCGCGATGCTGCGCCCGAGGCCGCTGCCCGCGCCTGTCACCACCGCGACCTGCCCCGTCAGCTCGCCGCCCTCCACCATGCCGGCCACCCGCCGCCGGAAGCTCTCCATCTCCCAGCTCGCAATGAACTCTCGCTGGCGGCGGTTCAGCGCCCTCGGCCCACCGAAGCCGGCGGCAGCGGCGCGGATCTGCAAAGATGCCGCCACCACATCTCTGATGGTCGGTATGGTCCTGTCGGTACCGGTGACAAACAGCCCCACTCCCGGCGCCAGGAAGCTGGCCGGCGCCCTCTCCCCCCGGTCGAGCTGACGCTTGATCAGTTTTCCGATCCTGCTCCCGTCGGCATCCTCCACCCACAGGGGCGGCCCGCTCGCATACGCGAACTCGTCCGGCGTCAACGCGGGAGAGGCGAGGAGCTTCGTGGCGTCCTTACGAGCAAGGAAACCTGCGATATTGCGGTCGATGTAATGCCTGACTGCAGCGTACCGTCCCGTCGATTCGAACACTCCCCTGCGAATCGCGAGCTTCAGGGAGACTGTCCGCTCGCGATCCGGAGCCTTCGGCCGCGCGCCCCGCTCCTGCCTGAGGCCGCGCTTGCAGATGGCAATGGTCCTGCGGACCCGTTCCAGCGCCTCATCCGCACTATCGGCTGCGACCAAGATGCCGTGCTTCTCGAGAAACAGCACCGACGGCTGTCCGCCGTGCTGTTTGACATACTCGCCAACGAGTCGCCTCACTTTGACTGCAAGCCGGTACCCGGGGTCCCCATACGGGACCCACAGGGGCGGGAAATCCTCTCCCCGAAAGAGCCGCGCCACCTTCTCCCGGCCCCGTCTCGCGCACACATAGGCGCCGACAGCAACGGGATGCAGGTGGATCACACAGCGGCCCAGCAGGGCATGCAGATGTGACTCGACCGACGGGCGCGAATCGTCGCCGACATCATCGTCACAAGCTGCTCTCAGCAGGCTGATGACTCTTCCCTCTCGCTCCACCGGATCCAAGCCGGCGAGGGACTCCTCATCGAGAATCGCCAGCACCGAATCCAAACGCAGTCTTCGCCAGCCCCGGCGGGGGTCCATGTCCTTCAGGGCGGTGCCGCTGGCCTTAACGAACATGTGCCGGCCGTCTGCGGCCTTGACCGACGTGTTCCCGCCGCCCCCCTGGACGAGTGAGGTGTCCTTGCCGACCTCTTTCGAGATTCGTATTAGGTTCCTGAGCGCTCGATCCATTGGCACGTGCAGTTCCTCGCAATCCCGGTCAGTGTGTGAGTCTCGCCAATATTGTACTCGGAGCAGCGCCCGCGTGGGACTCGCCCAGGAGATGTTCGGTGGAGGGGCTGAGCCGGCGTCCCACTTCGTGGAAGAACTCGCTCCTGTGGCGGCGGCGGGGAAAGTGCTTCTGCGCCCATTCGCTCGCGTATCCCAGCCCCGCCGCGCGCTGGAGGACCGAGTGCGCGTAGATGACGTACGCGCTCCTGAGGAGCACCGGGGCGAGCGAAGACAGCTCCGCTGACTCGAAATCATCCACGAACGGCTGTCCCGGGCTGTTCATCTCCGTCCCGGACACGACGAGCAGGTCGAGCTCTTGCGCCAGCGCCACCACGCGGCGCAGGTTCTCCAGCTTCAGCCCCGGTTCGCCGGGCGTGTAGTTGCGGTCTGGAATCACGTTGATGGCGGCGACCCCGGTGCTCATCGCCACCCTCAACAGCTCCTCCATCCTCGATTCGCCCTCAGATGTGCCGTCCAGCCAGGTATGAGTGGGAATGCCGCCGGCGTCGAGGAGGAAGCGATTTGTCTCCGCCAGCCCGGGAAAGGAACCGCTGTCCGGTTGAACGTAGCCGATGCCGCCCCGCTTCATCGTCTTTGCGCGTATCAAGGCCTGCAGGTTCGTCCCCTCCGGGAGGTCGAGAGCGCTCTCCTCTACCCCCAGCTTCTCCGACCAGAATGCGCCCAGTCGATCATCGTTGGCGAAGTGAGACCGGGCTTTGCGCGCGTACGCAAGGCAGATGTGGCGCTCGGTCGCGTTTCCGGAGGGAGTGAGAGGAAGGACGTCTCTGTCGTAGTCGAGCGCCACCGGACCGAGGGATTCGTTCACCCGCCCGACGAGACCCCGGTTTCGCGCCTCCGACGTTTCTCGCAGCCGAAGCAGGAACTTCGCGGCATCTCCCTCCAGGCTGGAGGTGGGCAGCCCCACTCCCATGTGGTAAGAGACCCCCGGCTCGCCGGGAGAGTTGATGACGTACTCCGCGAACTCAGGTATGTAAACCCGGGTCTCGAGGCCGGCGCAGGTCTTGAGACCAAGCAGGTGGCCGGCCTCGGAGAACTCCTCCAGGCCATCCAAGACATCGAAGTCCACTATCCCGGCCAGCGCCAGGCCGGCCCTCCGCGCCAGCCACGCGAACCTGCTGGGCGAGTACCCGTAGGCGTTGTAAGAGAAGAAGGTATGGCAGTGCAGGTTCACGATGTCGCCGGCCTGCGGCAGAGGCGCCGCCCCGCACTCCACCTTCTCCAGCAGGGCGCTCAGCGCTTCCTTCCGCTCGCCCGCGTCGAAGCTGTCCAGCTTCTCCTCGAGGATTGCCAGGTCTCGATCCACGGTGGCCGCGTTCCGCCTCCCTTTCTTGCGGAGACAGATTCGAGTCGCCCACGAAAAATGCCCCGCGAATGCCGTGTGTCCTACGAGCTTTTGAACCTGCCTAAGCAGGTGGGTGCCGCGCTGGTCGGCCGCGTGATTCCCGGCCGCGAGGCCGGGCTTCTACTTGGCCGCCAGACTCTGGCTCCCGGTACAGAGATGTTGGCTCAAAGCTCTTAAGGACAACCACGCACACCGCAGGGCGTTGCTGTCTCCGTCTGTCTGAATGATAGCACACACGGGTCACGCAGGCAACGAGCAGGCGAGAGAAGAGGGCCGACTGCGCAACACGGCACAGCCCTGTCAGGCGCCGCGCGGGGGGGGAATTCGTCGGGGCGGCCGGACTCGAACCGACAACCACCGGCACCCCATACCGGTGCGCTACCAAATTGCGCCACGCCCCGATGTCTAACGACACTTACGGCTGAATCCAGCCCTATTATAGCACCCTCGAACGGGGTGTCAACGACAGCGCCTGGGGCGCTGCTAACGACAGCGGCTGGGGGCCGCCTAACGACAGCGGCTGGGGGCCGCCTAACGACAGCGGCTGGGGGCCGCCTAACGACAGCGGCTGGGGGCCGCCTAACGACAGCGCCTGGGGGCCGCCTAACGACAGCGGCTGGGGGCCGCCTAACGACAGCGGCTGGGGGCCGCCTACCGACAGCGGCTGGGGGCCGCCTACCGACAGCGCCTGGGGGCGGCTACCGACAGCGCCTGGGGGCGGCTTACCGAGCCCGACGCGCTGCCTTGCCGCTGACGGCGCTCCTCAGTTGCTTGCCGGGCCGGAACCCGAGGGACCAGGATGCCGGGATGCGAATCTTGTTCTGGTTGCGCGGATCCCGCCCCACGCGCGCCTTCCGGCGACGCGTTTCAAACGTGCCGAACCCCACGATTTGCACCTTCTGGTGCTTCTTGAGCCGCGCCGTCATTGTGGAAAAGACGGCCTCGACGACGCCCGTGACGTCCTTCTTCTTCAGTCCGGTGATCTCCGTCACCTCATCGATCAGCTCAGCCTTCGTCACTCCTGTCACCTCCCTGGGCAGAGTCACGAGCCCATCATCACCTGAGTGCGCACTTGTTCTCCTCCCCCACTAGCAGTCCTTCTCCTGCCGCGATTATTGTCCGGCCGCAGCTTCATCCACGCTTTCGGGATGACTTGGCCCGCCGCCGACGCAGCCGCGAGATCGGCAGCGTGTTGAGCACATCCCCGGGTTCTATCCAGCCGCGCCGCGCGGTGGCAACCCCGAAGTGCATGAGCCGGAGCTGCTCCGCGGCGTGAGCGTCCGTGTTGATCATCAGCTTGACCCCCAGCTCCTTCGCGCGCCGGGCATGGACATCCTTGAGATCCAACCGGTCCGGATAAGCGTTGATCTCCATTGCCACGCCGAGGGAGGCGGCCGCCTTCAGCACCGCCTCCATGTCTACCTCAAAGGGCTCGCGCTTCCCGATCAGCCGGCCGGTCGGATGCGCGATGCCGTCGACGCGCGGGTTCTCCATGGCCCTGATGATGCGCTCGGTCATTGCCGCCCGCTCCATCTTCCATCCCGAGTGCACGGAGGCCACCACGAAGTCGAGTTCCGCCAGCACCTCGTCCGGGTAATCCAGGCTGCCATCTCGTTTGATGTCCACCTCCGTAGCGTCGAGGATGCCGATCCCCGGCACCGCCCGGCGCGCGGCCGCAATCTCCTTGCGGCGCTCTCGGAGACGCTCCACAGACAGTCCGTTGGCTACCGTCTGCGAGGGTGAATGATCGGTGACGGCGATGTAGCGGTATCCCAGCGCCTTGGCGGCGCCTGCCATCTCCTCGATCGTGCTCCCGCCGTCGCTCCAGGTGCTGTGCATCTGCAGGTCGCCGCGAATGTCGCCGACCTCGATCAACTGGGGGAGCCGGCCGTCCCCCGCCGCTTCGATCTCTCCCTGATCCTCTCGCAGCTCCGGCGGAATCAGGGGCAGCCCCAGTGCATCGTACATCTCCTCTTCCAGCCGGCCGCCCACGCGCTCCTCCCGCTCCCCCTTCACGCGGAAGACCCCGTACTCATTGAGCTTGATCTTCTTCCGAACGGCCAGGTCCCGCAGCCTGACGTTGTGCTCCTTCGAGCCCGTGAAGTACTGCAGCGCGGCGCCGAATGACTCCGGCGGCACCACTCGCAGATCGGCCTGGACGCCTGCCCCGGTGAGCACGCTCGACTTCGTCGCGCCGTGGACCAAGATCTCGGCCACCAGGTCCAGACCGACGAAACGATCCATCACTGCTTCCGGGTGATCTGACGTGATAAGGATGTCTATGTCTCCGATCGTCTCCTTCATCCGTCTGAGGCTGCCGGCCGCCTCCATGTCATCGACCGGGGCATCTTCGCGGAGCTGCTCCATGATTCCCTCCGCGATGGTCCAGGCGAGGCCGAGGTTGGTCCGCTTGCCGTATTCGCGAAGGTGGGCAATGCCGCGGAGAATCTCCTGCTCGGTCTTCTCTCCCATCCCCGGCAGCGCGCGGAGCCGGCCCCCGCGCGCCGCGCTCTCAAGCTGCTCGACGCTCGCGATCCCCTCCTGCTCGATCAGTGTCTTTACGGTCTTGGGACCGACACCGGAGATGCGCAGCATCTCGAACACGGTCTCCGGGAACTCGCTCAGCAGCTCCTGGTGGTGGGTGCACTTGCCGGTATCCAGCAGCTCCGCGATCTTGTCCGCGATCCCCCCGCCAATGCTCGGCAGAGAACGAAGATCCCCCGCCTCCCGAATCTCCGCCACCTCCTGCGTTAGGCTGCGTATCGACTCCGCCGCGCGCTCGTAGGCGCGCACCTTGAATGGATTCTCCCCCTTGATCTCCAGGAGAATCCCTATCTCAGAGAGCACGGCGGCGATGTCGGCATTCTTCATCTGAGTGGCTCCCGTAGGTGGCCCCCGTAGGTGGCTACCGGCGAACGGCCCTCGCTCCCAACAGTCAGCGCGCCATAGTCAGCGCGCCAGAATCAGCGCGCCATAGTCAGCGCGCCAGAATCAGCGCGCCATAGTCAGCGCGCCAGAATCAGCGCGCCATAGTCAGCGCGCCAGAATCAGCGCGCCA
>Ga0114922_10000178_pt1 | contig 59736 bp, 48 predicted proteins | sample AartaG_FD_100975 | JGI IMG/M metagenome (GOLD analysis project Ga0114922, IMG submission 100975) | Deep subsurface microbial communities from Aarhus Bay to uncover new lineages of life (NeLLi) - Aarhus_00045 metaG | ecosystem: Environmental > Aquatic > Marine > Oceanic > Sediment | place...
CCTCGTGGATTCAGCCATGGCAGGCGAGTTCAAGTCAAAGGTTGTACCGAACACGCCGGCGGAAGCTGCCGCGGCATGTGGAGTGGATGAGGCCGAACTGAGAATCGTGGCCAGGGCCCTGGCTGAAGCCAGAAAAGTGTCGTTCATTGTCGGTGAGCTGGTCACACGGTCCGTCGCTCGTGAATCTATTGGGGCTGCCGTGGCAAATCTGGACCGGCTGTTTGGTGTACGCAGCAAGGGACAGTTGTCTGTGCTGGCCCGGCAGGCCAACTCGCGCGGCGCTGAAAAAATGGGTGTTCTCCCCCAACCGGCCACACCGACCAGAGAGAAACTGACGGCCCTGTGGGGCATGTTCCCCGACAGCCAAGCCAACAACACCGACGCCATGTTGGCCCTGATGAAGAAGGAAGAAATCAGCGGCTTGTTCGTAGTCGGAGCGAATCCGATAATGCTCTATCCGGACCAGGAATTTGTTCGCGAGGGATTAGGGAAGCTGGATTTCCTGGTCGTATGTGATCTGTTCGAAACGGAAACGACCGCCCTGGCCGACGTCGTTCTGCCTCTGTCCAGTTGGGCAGAGTATGACGGAGAGTATGTGAATCTCGAAGGGCGTGTGCAGTCGGCCCAACGCGCTATCAGGCCGGTGGGCAAGTCCCGGCCCGCATACGAGATTATCATGGCTCTGGCCGACAAGTTCGGGACCGACGCCTTCCCGTCGCTCGAGCAGTTGTCCTCGGAAGCCGGCTGTCTTCTCGACGTCGATGACCAGCCGCCGCTCCCGGACGAATTCCTCGAAGTAAGACCGGCGGCTGAAGAACCCGACAAGGAGTACCCCCTGCCCGTATTCGTGTGCGACGACCCGCACCACCGCGGTCACCTGACGGAAAAAGCGCCCTCGCTTGCCAACTTCGTGAGTGAAGCCTATGTTGAGTTGTCGCCGGATCTGGCGGAGGAGTACAAACTTGGCGATGGAGACCTGGTGCGCGTGGAATCAAAGACAGGCAAAATAATCGTAGCAGCCAGGATATCGGAGCACCTCGAGAACAATTGCCTTCTGGTGCCGTGCAATTTCTCGGCGACGCCGATCACGTCGCTGTTGATGCGCAAGAGGCGGGTCAACAGGGTGAAAATCAGCAGGGTGGATGATTAGCGGCATGCTTGAAATCGTTCTCATATCTGCGATCAAGGTGGTGGTAGTCATAATCGTCGTTCTGACCGGATGCGCCTACGCCACCTACCTCGAACGCAAGGTCGTGGGTCACATGCAGCATCGCATCGGGCCGCTGTACGCCGGGCCCCATGGCCTGCTGCAACCTATCGCCGACGCCGTCAAGCTCATTTTCAAGGAAGAGATTGTCCCTGACAATGTCGAGCGCGTCACCTATGCCCTGGCGCCGATCATTTCCTTTGTTCCTTCCCTGCTGATTTTTGCCGTGATACCCTTTGGAGCCGACACCGTCCTGTTTGGACACGAGGTGACGATGGTCATCTCGGATATGAACGTCGCCATACTGTTCATTCTTGCGATAACGTCCCTGGGTGTGTATGGCATCGTTCTGGCCGGGTGGTCGTCCGGGTCGAAGTACTCCCTGATGGGCGGGCTTCGCGCCTCGGCGCAGATGATCTCCTATGAAGTGGGCTACGGTCTGTCGATAGTCGGCGTCATTCTGATCGCCAATACTCTTTCCCTGCGGGAGTTGGTGGAGCAGCAGGCCTCGTTTGGGGACTGGTTTATCTGGCGGCAGCCCCTGGGTTTCCTGTTGTTCCTGACGTGCGCCATCGCTGAGACCAACCGGTTGCCCTTTGACATGCCCGAAGCGGAGTCCGAGTTGGTGGGTGGATACCACACAGAGTATTCATCGATGCGCTTCGCTATGTTCTTCATCGGCGAGTATGCCGCCATATTGGGCGTGGCTGCGGTGGCTACGTCGCTGTTTCTGGGTGGCTGGCAGGGGCCCTACCTGCCGGCGGTGGTCTGGTTTTGCATCAAGGTATTTCTTTTCATGTTTTTCTATATCTGGCTGCGGGCGACCTTCCCCCGCTTCCGTTACGATCAACTGATGGCTTTCGGGTGGAAGGTTCTGTTTCCGCTGGCCCTGCTCAATACGATAGTCACGGCTGCGCTGGTGATGTTATAGGGTATGTTTGAGGTAGTATCAGGATGATGAAAGAAGTAGCAAAAGCGCTCGGATATGTCGTGTTCAAGATGCCGATGGGCTTTCTGGTGACGATAAAGCACTTTTTCAGAAAGCCGGTCACGCTTGATTATCCTCGATACAAGGAACCAATGGCGCCGCGCTACCGTGGCAAGCATTACCTGGAGCGCTATGAAGACGGCAGCGAGCGCTGCGTCTGCTGCGGTCTGTGCGCCGCCGCCTGTCCGGCCGACGCCATCTACATGGAGCCGGAGGAAGGCGAAAACGGGGAACGGCGAGCGAAAGTCTACGAAATAAACCTCCTGCGCTGTATCTTCTGCGGCTTTTGCGAAGAGGCTTGTCCCGAGGAGGCGATCTTCCTGGGTCAGGAATACGAGTTCTCGGACTACGATCGCGGTTCCTTCATAGTCGACAAGGAGAGCATACTGGTGCCGCATCCGCGCAAGGACAACCCCTTCAAGCGGATCTATCGCCAGGTGCGCCGGGTCTATGGTGTGACGGACAAAGTATGATAAGCCTCGATACAATCATATTCGCCGTTTCGGCCCTGGTGGCCGTCTTCGGAGCCGTCATGATGATCGGCCAGCGCAATCCGGTGGCCTCGGTTCTCTATTTCATCGTGTCGCTGGTGGCTCAGGCAGTGTTGTACATCCAACTGGGAGCCCTCTTCTTAGGGGCCATCTTGATCATTGTGTATGCCGGGGCGATTATGGTCCTGTTCCTTTTTGTGATCATGTTGCTCAATCTGCGCGGACAGGAAGACCTGGGTGGGCGCGGCCCCTCTATCGGTCGTTTCAGCAAGTACCTGTTGGTGACGTTGCTCGTCATCGAACTGGCCATGGTGGTCAAGAGCAGTGTGCTGCCCAACGCCGACGTGACCGGGATCAGTTCGATGGTCGCCTCTGATTTTGGTTCGGTGGCCGGCGTGGCGGAGCTTCTATTTGGGAAGTACTTGTACCCGTTCGAACTGGCGTCGGTATTACTGCTGGCTGCCATTGTGGGTGCGGTTGTGATGGCCGGACGAGAAAAGGCCGGTGACACCTCGGCTGCGACGAAACCGGAAAGCACATCGAGTGGAAGCTCTATCGGTGGGGCCGGAGACTGATATGGTAACGATACCTGCATTTCTGATTCTGGCGGTGGTGATATTCGGCATTGGCGCCGTGGGTGTTCTGATAAGTCGCAATATCATTGTGCTCTTCATGTGCGTGGAACTCATGCTGAATGCAGCCAATCTCGCTCTGATCGCGTTTTCCAGGGCCCTTAACATAATGGACGGTCACGCCTTTGTGTTCCTGGTGCTGGCTGTAGCTGCCGCGGAAGCGGCCGTGGGGTTGGCCATTCTGATTACGATCTTTCGCAATCGGGAGACGATCAACATCGACCGGTTTGATATGCTGAAATGGTAGGGGATTGAAGCTATAATGACCGAATACCTGTTTCTTGTTCCGATTCTCCCACTTGCGGGCTTCCTGGTCAACGGGCTGCTGTTGGGTCGGTTGCCGCGGCCGGTGGTCTCGTTTTTGGCGTGTGCACCGGTCGGGTTATCGTTTCTGCTGTCGGTCCTGTTGTTCTTTGAGCTGAAAGAGCTGCCGCCTGACGCGAGAGTTATCGAGCAGGTTCTCTTCCCGTGGATTTCTTCCGGCTCCTTCCTGGCCAATATCGGCTTCCTGCTTGACCCGCTGTCGGCCGTCATGATACTGGTTGTAACCTGTGTCGGCTTCGTGATCCATCTCTACTCGATCGGATACATGCACCACGATCCCTGCTTCGGACGCTATTTTGCCTTTCTCAACCTGTTTATGTTCTCGATGCTCACCCTGGTTCTGGCAGACAACTTCCTTTTCATGTTTGTCGGCTGGGAAGGGGTCGGTCTCTGCTCCTACCTGCTGATCGGCTTCTGGTTTGAGAAGAAGTCCGCCTCGGATGCGGGCAAGAAGGCCTTCATCGTCAATCGGATCGGCGACTTCGGTTTTCTGATCGGCATGTTCATCATATTCTGGCAGGTAGGCTCGCTGGATTTCAGAGTGGTCATGGAAGCCGCGCCGACGGTGTTTGTTGCCGGCGGCGCTCTTATTACCGCTGCCTGCATCCTTCTGTTTATGGGAGCGATCGGCAAGTCGGCCCAGATTCCGCTTTATGTCTGGCTTCCCGATGCTATGGAAGGGCCTACTCCGGTGTCGGCCCTGATCCATGCCGCCACGATGGTCACGGCCGGGGTCTACATGATTGCTCGCTCAAATGTGTTGTACCTGCTGGCTCCGGACGCCCTGCTGGTGGTGGCCATAGTCGGAGCGCTTACGGCGATCTTTGCCGCCACCATCGGTCTGGCTCAGAACGACATCAAACGCGTGCTGGCCTATTCGACTGTCAGCCAGTTGGGATACATGTTTCTCGCCTGCGGCGTGGCGGCCTTTGGGGCCGGCATCTTTCACTTGATGACGCATGCGTTCTTCAAGGCCCTGCTGTTCTTGGCGGCGGGGTCGGTTATTCACGCCATGTCGGGCGAGCAGGACATGCGCAAGATGGGCGGCATGCGCCGGCACGTGCCGGTCACCTATATCACCATGCTCATTGCCGCCCTGACGATTGCCGGTATCCCCGGCCTGTCCGGCTTCTTCTCCAAGGACGAAATCCTGTGGAAAGCGTTCTCATCGCCATACGGACACCCGGTTTTGTGGGTGATCGGATTCTTGACCGCCGGGCTGACGGCGTTCTACATGTTCCGATTAATATACCTGACTTTCCACGGTAAGGGACGCATGGACGCCCACACCCGCGAGCATCTGCACGAGTCGCCGAAATCCATGACGGTGCCGCTGATGGTGTTGGCGGTGCTCTCGGTTGTCGGGGGCTGGATCGGGATACCGCATCTATTCGGAGTGACTAATTTTTTCGAGCGCTGGATGGCGCCGGTGATGTCTGGAGCCGGTCATGATGCCGCCTCGCACGCGCCGGCTGCGGGCGGAGGCGATACGGGAATGGAAGTGGGGCTGATGGTGGCGACGGTCATCTTGGTGCTGGTCGCGATTCTTGCTGCTCGCAAGGTTTACGGGCAGACTCCGGAACTGTCCACGCGTCTGCGCGAGAAAACGCCCCACCTGCACAGGCTTCTGTTCAACAAGTACTACGTGGATGAAATCTACGGTGCGGTCATAGTGCGACCGCTGGTTAACATGTCGATCTTCCTTTGGAAGATCGTCGATGTTCTGATAATTGACGGCCTGATCAACGGCTTTGCGACGATTTACGACGATATTTCCCAGTTGTTGCGTACCGGCCAGACGGGGCGCGTGCGGAGTTACGCCACCGTGTTTGTAGCCGGTGTGGTGGCGTTGGTGGCTTACTTCCTTCTCGGATAGATGATGGAAAACGAGATTCTGACATTGGTGACTTTCTTCCCCACTATCGGGGTGTTGCTTTTGCTCCTGGTGCCGGGTGACCGTCATGACAGCCTCAGATCGGTGAGCCTCATCATAGCATTCATAACAATGCTTTTCTCGTTTTTGCTCTGGGCCATGTTTGATCCGGTCGCCAACGGGATGCAGTTCGAGGTGAACGTCCCTTGGATTACCTCGCTGGGTATCTCGTACCATGTCGGTATCGACGGTATCTCTCTGTTGTTGATTATGCTCACGACCATCCTGACCGTCCTGTGCATTCTCTCGGCATGGCGCTCGATTGCCACCGGCGTGAAGGGTTTCATGATTTCCATGCTGCTTCTCGAGACGGGCATGATCGGCGTTTTCTGCGCCCTGGACCTGTTTCTGTTCTATGTCTTCTGGGAAGTGATGCTGGTGCCGATGTACTTCCTCATCGGTGTCTGGGGCGGACCACGAAAGGTCTACGCGGCCATCAAGTTCGTTCTCTTTACGATGTTCGGTTCCCTTCTGATGCTGGTCGCCATTTTGTTCATGCTCTTTGAATACCAGAAGTACTCGGGTGAGTATTCCTTTGACCTGCTCAAGATAATGCAGATGCCGTTCGCATACCATACGCAACTGTGGCTGTTTGCGGCTTTCGCCCTGGCCTTCGCCATCAAGGTCCCGCTGTGGCCCCTGCATACCTGGTTGCCCGACGCCCATGTCGAGGCCCCGACCGCCGGATCGGTCATCCTGGCGGGCGTGCTTCTCAAAATGGGGACGTACGGCTTCATCAGGATATGTCTGCCCATGTTCCCCGAGGCGACCATGACCTTCCTGCCCTACATCTGCGTGTTGTCGCTGATCGCCATAATCTACGGCGCCCTGGTGGCGATGGTCCAGAAGGACGTGAAGTCGCTGGTGGCTTTCTCGTCGGTATCGCACATGGGTTTCATAATGTTAGGTATGTTCGCTCTCAACACGCAGGGAATGGAAGGGGCGGTGCTGCAGATGATTAACCATGGCATCTCCACCGGGGCCTTGTTCCTGATCGTCGGCATGCTCTACGAGCGACGACATACGCGCCTGATCGCGGAGTTCGGGGGTATCGCCAAGGTCATGCCGTTCTATGCGGCGGTGTTTATGATCGTGACCCTTTCATCCATCGGCCTTCCCCTCACGAACGGTTTTGTGGGCGAGTTCCTGATACTGGTCGGGGCGTTCAAGTTCAACACCGTGTACGGTATTGTCGCCGCCTCCGGGGTTGTCCTCTCGGCCTGCTACATGCTCTGGATGTTCCAGCGGGTTGTTTTCGGCAAAGTGACCAGGCCGGAGAACGAAAAGCTCAAGGATGTCTCGTGGCGCGAGAGGATAGTGCTGATTCCGCTGGTGGTGTTGATCTTCTGGATCGGCATTTACCCGAAGCCGTTCCTTGATCGGATCGAGCCGGCGGTCAAGCAGGTGCTGGTGCGCGTGAGTCGAGCCAAAACGGTCGATGCGGAGCGTCGTTTCCAAATCGATTCGGAATCGCCAGCCCGGGAAGCCGGAAGCGTCGGGGCAACCGGTCATGTTGCCGGAGGAGAGAACCTGTGTCGGAAGTGACGATCTACACCAAGGTCGGGTGTCCCTATTGCGCCGCGGCCAAGAAGCATCTCTCGGAGCAGGGGATAGCCTTCCGGGAGATTGACGTCAACGAGACGCCCGGGGTCAAAGACAAGGTACTGGATTTGACCGGGGGCCAAAGGATAGTCCCGGTGATAGTCGAACGAGGTGAAGTGAAAATCGGTTTTGGCGGGGGGTGAGGTTTCTAAGATACCGGCGGCGGTCGTCGCCTGTGGAAACGAAGTGCTATGATAGATTTTACGTCGGCATCGATTGATTTTGAATTGATCTATCCGGAAATCGCGCTTCTGGCAGCGTCTTTCCTGATCCTTCTGACCGCATTCCAGCGGCGGTTGGCGCGATTGGCGCCGCTGATTGCTCTGGTGGGTATTCTCGTGTCGCTGGCGCTGGTTGCAAGGCAATGGGGCAATCAGCAGTCCGGGTTCTTCGGTATGATAGCCTGTGACAATTTCGGCACGGCCTTCAAGGCCATCTTCCTGGTCACCGCCACCCTGACGGTGGGCATGGCCCATCGTTATCTCATCGCCGGGAATATCAATAAGCCGGAGTTCTATGCCCTGCTGCTGATCTCCACGTTCGGCATGATGGTCATGGCCAACACCACCGATCTGGTGGTGATGTTTCTCGGGCTGGAGATAATGTCGGTCCCGCTGTACGTGATGGCCGGGTTTGCCCGGCGGTCGCTGGAGTCGAACGAGGCCGCCATCAAGTACTTCATCATGGGTGCCTTTGCCAGTGCTTTCCTGCTGCTGGGGATAGCCTTCCTGTTCGGCGCCTCGGGCACGACCGACATGCGCCGCATCGTAGCGGATTTCAACTATATAGCCTCCAATTTCGAGTTCAGCCTGTACGTAGGCGCCGCCCTGATCCTGATCGGTTTCGGTTTCAAGATCGCGGCTGTGCCTTTTCACACCTGGGTGCCGGATGTCTACCAGGGCGCCCCGACACCGGTGACGGCCTTTTTCTCGGTAGGCCCCAAGGCGGCCGGATTTGCCGTCATGCTGCGCATTTTTCTGTTCGGCTTTGAGCAGATGGAAATACTGACAGTCGTCTTCTGGGTGCTGGCGGTGCTGACCATGTCGGTGGGCAACATCCTCGCCCTTCGACAGGACAATGTGAAGCGCATGTTAGCGTACTCCTCGATAGCCCACGCCGGATACATGTTGGTGGCGCTGGCCGTCGGAGGGGCCGAGGCAATCTCTGCTGCCGTCTTCTATATCTCCGCCTATACCATGTTCAATCTGGGCGGGTTTGCCGTTGTCACCCTGCTTGAGACCCGCTCCGGTTGCAAGTCCGACTTCTCCGAACTGGCCGGTCTGGCCCGCTCGCGTCCCTACCTATCGGCCGTCCTGGCTCTCTTCATGTTCTCGCTGTGTGGTTTTCCGCCGACGGTCGGCTTCTTCGGCAAGTTCTACATCTTTGCCGCGGCCGTCAAATCCGGGTTCATCTGGCTGGCAGTCATCGGTGTCATGAACTCGTTTCTGTCGGTGTACTATTATTTGCGGGTTGTCAAGGCCTGCTATTTCGATGACGCCCAAACGACGTATGACCCCGTTCCTTACTCACCGGGCATGGTGCTGGTTCTGATAATCACTGCGGCGGGTGCGCTTGGATTGGGCCTGTTCCCACAGCGGGTGCTCGAGTTCGCCCAATCAGCCCTTTTCGCATTCCTGTAAACTATGACTTTTTTGTTCGTCGCTCCGTCCTCCAGCATAATAGGTTCTAAGCATTCTGTAAGATCGGAAAGGGCTCATGTGTCGGCAATCTTTATTAACGTTGTGTAATCGACGCTGGGTTAAGATAATCGCAGCGGGTCTTCTGTCGGTGTTTCTCATCGTTTTTCTGATTCAGGCATATCACAAGGCCTATCGTGATTTTGGCTACGATTTTTCGAGCTATCTTCTTTCGGCCCAGGCTATCCTCAATGGTGAGAACCCGTTTGAGACTGACTCTCCCTTCACATATAGCTATCCGATGTTCTTTGCCTTTGCTTTGATTCCCTTTAGCCTTCTGCCCTATTGGCTGAGTAATTTCCTCTGGTATCTGATCAACGTGGCATCGCTTTTGGGGTCGACCGTCATACTCATTAAGCAGTCTGCGAAGAACCTCAAAACCGACTGGGGTTCTCATCTATATGCTCCACTCATGATAGCTCTTTTGCTGTTGACGCCTGTACTCCAGAATCACTTGCTTAACGGCCAGGTGAATTTCGTGGTGCTCTTATTTTGCATACTGTTTTTGAAATATGAATTCGAGGACAAAACTTTATTGGCCTCGGTTTTTCTAGCCTTGGCGGCTGCCATAAAACTTGTACCGCTTATCCTGTTTCTGTTCCTGCTTTTAAGGCGTAGATTCAAAGCCTTGGCGTTATCAGCCATCCTGTTTATTGCTTTTTGTCTACTACCTGTTATCACTCTCGGTGGGGATTTGTTTGATATCTACGGTGCCTATGTGCGTGATTTTATCTTCGGTAAGTTCTCCGGTGGCCTGCCGGGTCGCTACACATACTTCACACTGTACGGTTTTTTGTCGCAGACAGTACCTGCGCTCCGGAGTATTCCAAGTTTGGAAATCGTTTCTGCTGCTGTTGTCTCCTTGTCCGTTGTAGCTGTTGACTTGATGGCCATTCGTCGAAATGGCAGCATAGCCGGCCTGTGGACTTGTCACCTGTACTTCATGGCAATCCTGCTTATCTCACCGCTTTCCGAGTAACATCATCTGGTATTTCTGTTACCAGCTTTCGCATTGATGCTCTTGAGACTGTTACACGACACCGATCTGCCGACTCATACCCACAGCGCACTCTTGTCCGCATTCATAATATGTTTCTATATCGGTCGGGTTGTTGCGGGACCATTCTATTTTGCAGGAATATTGCTGCTATTTATTGCAGTGGCACGGGTATCGCTGCTGAGAATCGCTTCCAATTCTGCCATGACCAATAACGTCCACGGATGAACTCATTTCGAAATACGCTTGACCCTCCCCTGGTTTAGTGGATACAGAGAAAGGATAGTGTTAAAATTCTTTCAGGAGGTGTCGGGATGTTGGAGAATGGGTAATAAAGGGGTGACAAGGGGTAAACTGTATCCCCGTGCCCGAGACTGCCCGAACAGTATTCCAAGTCTATGCTTTGAGACCCTGTCGAGGCTTGAGACGGTCTTTGCCGTTGATTGCCGGAGGTTTGATCGGGTACTTACCGGAGAAGCAACTGGCGCAGAAATCCGTTTCGGGCAGCGACGCCATTGAGAGCATTCCCTCCAGGGAAAGGTAGCGTAGTGAATCGGCCTCGAGATACTTCTCGATTTCGGCTACCGACCGGCGAGAAGCAATCAACTCCCGGCGGGTCGGCATGTCGATACCATAGAAGCAGGGGGACACGATTGGTGGGGAAGAAATGCGAAAGTGGATTTCCCTTGCCCCGGCCTCGCGAATCAGTTTCACAAGCTTCCGGGAAGTAGTCCCACGAACTATGGAATCGTCGACCACCACCACTTTTCGGCCCTTCAGGACGCCCTTGACGGGATTGAACTTCACTTTCACATCAAGGTCACGGATGTTCTGGTGGGGATCAATGAAGGTGCGGCCGACATAGTGATTCCGGATCAGGCCGATCTCGAAACGAATCCCGGATTCCTCTGCGAAACCCAGGGTGGCCGTGTTGGCGGAGTCGGGAATACCGATCACTATGTCGGCGTCGACCGGGTGCTCGATCGCCAACTGGCGGCCGAGACGGCGGCGTATCTTGTCGACGTTCTCCCCGAATACGATTGAATCCGGACGGGAGAAATAGATGTACTCAAAGATGCAGAAGGCATGTTTGGTCTTCTTCATCGGGTAGTATGATCGCAAACCCGCCGCGGAAATTTCCAGCACTTCTCCCGGCTCGATATCCCGGACGTACCTGGCGCCGATGATATCGAAAGCGCAGGTTTCCGAGGCAACCACCCACGATTTGCGAAATCTCCCCAGGGCAAGAGGGTGAAAACCGTGGGAGTCGCGCGCCGCCACGATTGAGTCTTCAGTAAGAAGCGTCAGCGAAAAGGCTCCCTTGACGGTTGTCAGGGCATCACAGATGCGGTCGATTCTGCGGCGCTTTCTGGACCGCGCCGCCAGGTGCACGATCACCTCGGTATCGGACGTGGTCTGAAAAATGGAACCCTGGGCATCGAGCTTCCGTCGCAACTCCAGGGAGTTGGTCAGGTTGCCGTTGTGGGCGATAGCCAGGTGTCGGGATCGGTTGGTGATCAGGAATGGCTGGATATTAATAAGTGACGAAGCCCCGGTGGTGCTGTAGCGGGTATGGCCGATGGCCATGTTCCCGCTGAGTCGGCTCAATATCTTCTCGTCGGCGAAAACCTCCGATACTTCTCCCACCCCCTTGTGCATATGTATCATTCCCCGGTTGGAGGTAACGATCCCGGCTGATTCCTGCCCCCGGTGCTGCAGGGCGTAGAGACCGAAATAGGTCAGCTTGGCCGCCCGGGAGTTGCCAAAGATTCCGACGACACCACAGTTGTCGTGTACAATTGTGTCCAGCATCGCGCAGGTTCTCCTTCAGGCCTCGTTCGAGGAAGACTGAATCTATTGCCTGGTCTGTGAAATGTCAAACGGTTTGACCAGGATAAAGAATGCCGTCGGCATCAGTCCGGCTTAAGGGAGTTTTAGCTTTTCCACGGCCGGACGGATTCATAGTTTTGCGGTACAACAGAAAAGACGTGCTCATGTATGATTCTAAGGGAATCTTGTGAAGGCGCTTATGGTATGAAAAAACACAGACTACTACTGACGGCAGTTATCTCTGCCTGGCTCGGTGTTTCCCTGAGTGCCCGGGAAGAAACACCGGCCGGCCTGTATGGGTTTTGCGTGCCGTTCCCTAAAGAAATTCCTGCCTTCGAACCACCTCGCCGCCTCCTGTCGCTGAACACAGAGAGGATAGTCTGCATACTGGTACAACTGGACAGCGGAGGAAAGATATCGGCCCTCTCGCCGGAAGATCCGGCTGACAGCGGCCAGGCCGCGTACGTCGAGGGTTTCCTAAGAGAGCTTAGCCTGGAACCGGCTATGATGAACGGGCAGAAGGTAGCCTCCGTTCTCCCTGTGATGTTCCAGTTCAGGCCGGGAGCCGTCATTCCGCAGGTTCAGTTTCCCGAGGACGAGAGCGGCAGGATCAACGATGCCGATCTGTACTGGAAGACGTTCGCTCTCAACGGGATCGGTTCCCCCGGCGTTGTAACATTCCCGTCGTACTTTGCCCTATCAGCTTCGACAACGGAACCGGCGGTCTATCCGTTCGTACTGGTGCGGCTTCAACTCGACGATTCCGGCAGGTTGCTCGGTTCGGAGAAAGTGCGATCCACCTGCCGCGGTTTCGATGAGCAGATCATGTCAGCATTGCTGTACGCCAAGTTCAGTCCCGCGGTTGTCAACGGCGAATCGATAGCCTCAACACCGTTTCTGCTCGTGTCCCTGTTTCCACAGATGGACTATCCCACAGCTGTCTGGAACCGGGAACACTACGATCAGCTTTCGCTGTTAAACAAACTGAGCTTAAGAATGCTGCCGGATACGGTCGGACTGATGAGCAAGGCGATTCCGCTGCGGATTCCGCCGGACAGATATCCCCTGGGAAGATCGCGCTCGGCTCACGATAGGCTTAGCGCCTATATGCAAGTCGACACTCTCGGAAAGGCCCGCCTTGTCCGATGCAGCCGGGTTCCCAGGGCGACCGTGGAGACGGTCAGAAGGATTATAGGTAATCTCCGGTTTGCCCCAGCGTTGGACTATGACGGCAGGGCGCGCCGATTTCATGGGCTGGTTCATTTGCATTACACCGGTAGTACGGACGTACGAATTGTCTACGACTGGCTCCGGTGAGAGGTGTGACCTCTTACGGGGGACTAAGTCGCGGCCCCGCAGGGGGTTGCGCCGGTCTTCGCGTGCCTGATCAGGGCGCACGAGGCGCATTTACTGCGATCTTTCCCACCTCGCCAGGCAGCTTGTTGCTGTTGGCTATCGTAATCCATTGAAACACAACAACTAAGCGTCCACAAACGCCGCAAACGAGGGGTTGGCACGCTTATTGAGTTGTTTCCGTCTGATTCGCCAACGCCTGTGCAAAAGCAGCTTGGAAGAACCGCTCCTGTGATCTGTATAAAGAAGGAAGGTGAGTATGGAACGAGCAACGCGTGTGTTGAACGCGGCTTCGGTGGTGGTCGTTGTGCTGACCGGAATCTACATGATGCTTGCGTTTAATCAGATGCTGACAGCGACGGTGCGCGTTGCCGTGGCGGCAGTTGTTGTCGCGTACGTACTGGCTCGGCTTTTGCCCTGTCGGAAGGCGCGAGAGACGGAAGCGGCCGGGCCGGGAGAGGAATTATTGGCTTGACATTGCGCGATTTTTGTATTTACATTTGCTCTTATTTTGGAACTCATTATGAGGGATATTACGTTGAAACGAAGTTGCCCGGCCCGCATTTTTCCCTTCATCTTCATTATCCTGGTCCTGCAGTTTCTGTCTGCCGTTGGAATCCAGGGTCAGGACCTCAAACCGGCGATTTTCGATGCGCTCCAGGCCGGTGATACCGCCCGCGCCGTCAATTTCCTGAACCAGGAGATTGAAATCGATAAGGGCTACCATCTCAATTACTATACCCTGGGTCTGATCCATTTCTATCGCCAGCAGTATTCGGAGGCCAGGGAGAGATTCGAGCAGGCTCTCGACAAGAAGAGCAAACATCACGAATCACTCTATTATCTTGGGCGGTGTCTCATCTTTCTCGGCGAATACGACGATGCTGAGGAGCGACTCCAGGAGGGGCTGAGGAAATCCAGGGAACTGAAAGCTCCTTTTGAGAACGGCATAGGCCTGCTTGACCTGGCGCGGCAAGATTATCAGAAGGCCGACCGCCAATTTCGCAAAGCACTGGCCGAAAGCGAGGCGGCGCAGGCCAAGGAACTCACCGACCTGAAAAACACGCGCCTTTCCGACGAGGAACGTCAAGCGGCCACGGAGGAATTAATGGCGCGGTATGCCCGGGAAAACGCGGAGTACCACATCAACCTAGGCGACGCCAACTTTTACCAAGGTGTACCGTCTCTGGCCGTTATCGAATATGAAAAGGCTCTCGAGGTTGACACGGGCTCGCTGGACGTGTATTTCCACTGGGCCGAGGCCTGCCTGGATATGAAGGACTACACCTGTGCCATGGAGAAACTGCGGGTAGTGCTTCAGAAGGACAGCACTCACGCCGCCGCCTGGATGAAAGCCGGCGGCATCTACTTCAAGGCAGCCCTGTCCACACGCTCCCGGGACGAACGCAAGGCGCGCTTCTTTGACGCTATCGGAGCTTACCAGAAGTACCTGGAGCTGTCCCAGGCAAAGCCTGACTCCGCCCATGTGCGGGTATTCTTCGAAGTGGCCATGGCCTATGCCAATGTCGGTGGAGCCGAGGAGGCTGCTGAGAACTTCGAGAAGGTCCTCTCGATTCCCTACGAGCCGCGTGACATCTACTTCCACTATGGTAAGGCGCTTTGGGGTGTGCAGGATTTCGTCAAGAGCGGGGAGATGCTTCTTAAGCATATTGAGTGGCTGGGGGATGCCGACCACGCCGCCGCGACCAAGATAAAGGAGGTCGAACTCTATCAGTACCTGGGCGACGCCTACTATTACCGGGAGGCCAAGGACTTCAACGAGGCGATTGTGTACTATCGCAAGTCCCTCGACGCCAACCCCGACCAGACGCGGCTTACCTACAACCTGGCCGTGGCCTATCACAACGAGAAGCAGTATGCCCTGGCGCTCGAGTACTACCAGAAGCGTATCGATCAGGGCATCGACTCATCCGAAGCGGGCATCTACAAGAACGCCGGCTACTGTGCGCTGAATATCGCCAACCAGGGCGAAGCCGACGAGGAGATGGAAAACCTTGACGAGGAGGGCGAGGAGGCCGAGCCCGCAGAGGGCGGCATCGACCCCAACCTGGACTACTATGAAGTTGCCGTAAGCTATATGGAGAAGTATCTCGAAATTCACCCGCAGGATACCAGGGTGCTTCTTCTGGTGGCCAATACCTGTCTGTACCAGTTGGCCGACTGCGCCAGCGGGGTGGAGAGCTACAAACGGCTGCTGGAAGTCGACCCCAAGAGCTGCGAGGCCAAGAAGGCCCTGGGCTACGCTTATTTCGGCGGCATCTGTACCAAGAACTACACTAAGGCGCTGGGATACCTGAGAGACGCATACGGTTGCGTTTCGGCTGAGAAGGGCGCCTGCAGCGACGCTGACCTGGTGCTCTGGATCGCTCAGTGTTATCATCTGCGGGCGGTCGAGAAATCCAAGGACAAGGCCGCCTCCAGCGCGGATTTCAAGAACGCCAACGAATGGTATGTGAAATGTCTGAACTGTGACTCGTCCATCCAGGAATGCAAGAAGGGGCGGGACGACACCAGCTTCGAGTTTTAGATTCGTCGGACAGCAAACTTATTCTCGGGAGTTTGAATGACAGAGGCGGAGAAGAAAAACACATCCTTAAAGCGAATAACTGACAAGCAACGGTTCCAGTATATCGGTTTCGAGGTTTTTCCCGGCCAGCCGAAGAAGATGTTCAAATCGGATGCCGAAAAGGAGAAGATGGTCGAAGCGGTGCGGGCCAAGAGGGCCAAGCTGGAGGCCCTCCACGCGTTGCGCGACGAGTGTACACTCCTTGAGGAGCGCGTGTCGTTCAGCGATCGGGTGATCCTGGGCGTGGCCTGTCTGGCCATGATCGTTTCCCTGTTTACGCCCTGGTATTCTGCGTACAACGAGATCGAGGAAACCGCTCAGGCGGCCGAGCCCGCCGAGGAAGTAGTGACCGACAGCCCTCTGGTTTCCGACAGCGCCGCGTTCGTCATGGGTGAAGGTGATTCGCTGGCGGCTGCTCTTACCGGGGCAGCTTCACCGGCGACCGAGGAACTAGCGGTCGAAGAACTCGGCAGCGATCCCTACGCACAGGTCTCCGCCGAGGAGGTCATCCACGGGTATGTCGCCAGGAAGAGAACCCACAAGGAATATGAGCGGCTGTCCGGCATCGGCTCGTTTGCGGCTCTGGGGTCGGCTGGTTCGTTAGTGTTTTCCTCCGGCGTGGTCCTTGTTCTGACGGGAGTGCTGTTTCTGGCTATGACGCTCGTGTGCCTCGTAGTGCCGCTGTATACTCTGTATGGACTGTTCGGACTCAAGGGGAACCCCGACAGCAGGGCGCTCAGGCTCAAGAGGCTTCTGAGGTTCAACTGGCTGCCGCTGGGGTTTTTCCTCGCCGCCGTGATCCTGTCGTTTCTCGGTGCGGAGTACGGTTTTGACGCGGTGGTCTACTTCACCAGCATAGGTGAGAGTTATGGCCCCGCCGCACTGCTTAACACTCTCTCGTGGGGTGTCTATATCTCGATTGGGGCCTCCATAATGCTGGCCGTCAAAGGAGTTGAAATCTAATAATCTGTTGTCTTTTTTGGAGGATATTGCCAAGTGGTTAAACAAACAATCTTTGTGACTCTCAACGCCGTGGTGGCGTTTGCCATCGGCTTCGGTTTATGGTACGGCGTGTTCAGAACATCAGAAAACCCGATTGTGCACTCCATCTACCAGGGTGGCCCGCTGGTCGTGGTGTTGATCATGATTTTCATCATGTGCCTCGTGTTTACGCTGGAACGGTATTTCTCTCTTTACGGAGTGGCTAAGGGCAAGAGTTCGGTTCAGGTCTTCTTTAAGAACCTGGTCAAGCAGTTGCAGAACGACGACTATGACAGCGCCCTGGCTGCCTGCGACAAGCAGCGCGGCACCACCGCCAACGTTCTCAGGGCCGGAATAGACCGTTATCGCGAGGTCAAGGCAAGCGAAGCCATCGACGGCGAGAAACGGATTCAGTTGACCCAGTCAGCTATCGAGGAGGCCAACGCCCTCGAGGGACCACTGCTCGAGCGGAACCTGATCGCGCTGTCCACAATCGCGTCCATCGCCACCATGGTCGGCCTTTTGGGAACGACCATTGGAATGATCCGCGCTTTCGCCGCCACCGGTAACGTTGAGGGGGGTGTTATCGACGCCACCCAGTTGGCCGTCGGCATCTCGGAAGCGCTCGTGAACACGGCCGGCGGTCTGGTATCCGGCATCCTGGGGATCTTCTTCTACAACTTCTTTGTTAATAAAGTGGACGCTTTCAACTACACCACCGACGAGGCCACTTTTGAGGTAATACAGATTCTGAAGGACAAAGAAGGGATATAGCCGATGGCTGGCAAGAAGCGGCGGGTTTCCATTCGCATTGACATGACTCCTATGGTGGATATCGCCTTCCTGTTGCTGATATTCTACATGGCCACCACCCAGTTCAAACCCCCGGAAGCGCGGGCGGTGGATCTACCCCAGTCGCACTCGCAGATCGAGTTGCCGGATAAGGATATCATCAACATCACGGTAACCAAGTATGACTCGATCTATGTCGACTACGTGGAAAGGGCCACGGTCAATATCGAGGGCATGGACGTGGAAACGACTGTTCGCAGGGTCCGCACCTGTGACAAGTACACGGTCTCCGGAGAGATCAATAAGGCCAGAGCCAGGAACATCAAAGCCCTGATTGTGATCAAGGCCGACGGCGAGGCCAGCTTTGGCGCCATGCAGGATGTGATGAAGACCATGCAGGAAAACAGCCTGGAACGCTTCCTGATTATTACCGACCTGGAGGTGGAGGCTGAAGAAGCTTAGGCGCCACCCGGTGAACTATGCCGGGCAGGGCGGCGCCCGTTGTTTTGAATGAGTTGGAAGGAGAGTGAAGATAGATGGGCGGCGAAGTAGCAGAACGACAACCAAGAGGACAGAAGAAGGGACTAAGACGTCCCAAGAGAAGGATATCGATCCGTATCGACATGACGCCCATGGTCGATATCGCCTTCCTCCTTCTGATCTTCTACATGGTAACGACGGTGTTCTCTATGCCCCAGGCGATGGAGATCAACCTGCCGCCGGAGGAAACCGACGTTGAAATCGCCGAGACGAACCTTCTGACGATCCGTGTTGATGAGGATAGCCGTTACTGGTGGAATCTCAGGCGGGTAGCGCCCGATAACCTGCCGCAACTCCTGCCCTCGGACATCAACAAACCGGACTCCGTCCTCTACGAGCTTAACGCTGATACGCTTCAGAATCTGCTGGTCAATATGAACCGGGAAAACAGCAAGCTCAATACCCTGATCCTGATTCATCGCGACGGCAGCTATGCCGACATGGTGAATATACTCGATGAGATCGATCTGATCGAGAGGTCGTGGAACAGCTTCACCGCTGAGCAGCTCGATGTGAAGGTCGATGAGATCCCCAAGGACCAGAAGTTCTCTTATCGCTATGCGATCGGTGAGTGGGAGGAGCGCGATGACAAAATCATCGACGCGGCCCTCGAGCAGATCACTGAAGGGAGTGAACTGTAATGGCGACAAGTGCCCTCTGGTCACCCTACGGTGCCTTTGAGATGAAGTCCAGGTACCAGCGTAATTTCCTTTTCGGCACCGGCATTATGCTGGGGTTCGTGCTGGTTATTCTTGCGGTGGCATGGATTATATCGGCTCTGCCGGAGGAGGAGATCGACGCTCTTGCCGGAATGCACGTTATCAAGACCGTGGCCGATCTCGGTCCGCCTCCCAGTATTGCCCGGAAGCCCCCTCAGCTGTCGGTCAGCGCTCCCAAAACGGCGGCGCCCAAAGTAGGTATTCCCAAACCGGTCGCCGATGACGAAGTGCTCGACGAAGACGTCGTGCTGGCTACCCGTGAGGAGTTGGCTGAGATCGTAGCCCCCGATATCAGTGCCGCGGCTGATGGCGATGAGATAATCATTGATATTTCCGATGACGACTACCTCCCGGCTCCGGACGAGTTTTATCCGGTCGAGATCTACCCGGAGATGATCTATAAGCACAGCCCGGACTACCCCCGCCTGGCCAGGACAGCCGGAATCATCGGCGTCGTATGGGTGCAGGCGCTCGTGGACAAGGAAGGCAACGTCCGCCAAGCGCAGGTAGGCAAGAGTTCGGGAACAGCCTCGCTGGACGAAGCGGCCGTTGAGGCAGCATACAAGAACAAGTTCAAACCCGGCATCCAGAACGGCCGCCCCGTGAACTGCTGGGTGACCTACAAGATGGATTTCATCCTGGGCGACCAGTAGGCGTCGACTCAGGTCTGACCCGGGGGGCCGACGGTCTCATCAGAGTTCCGTCGCGGGGCACAATCAGGATAGACAGGACCGAACACTGACTTTGCGTGATTATGCTGTAGTCGAAGCGCCGCAGGCATTCCTCCAGCGCTGTTTATCAAGCGGTGTGTTCCCATTATTACTTACGAGTTTGGAAGTGGGCACCATATGTGGTAGCTCTCTCAAATAGTAACCCTTTATGTGCTGCCGCCGGAAAATCTTTTGCCAGGCAGGTTTTTTCGCTTGACAACTGCACAAATGTGCAGTATTCTGTATTGTGGCCGATAGATTAGTACCAGGATACGAAAGGAGGCCTCGATGATGTCTTTTCAAGGCGGGACCGACGGCAACGCAACGGAGATGGACGGAGACTGCCCCGGCAACCCGACCGATATTCTCGAATCGGAACATGTTGTTCGGGAGGACTTCAGTTACATGAACGTTGCCACCTGTCCGGATTGTGGGGCCGGGATGATTCGATTAGGGAGTTGTTTTGGTTGCCCTATTTGTGGTTTTGGGCTCTGTGCGGGGTGAAACACGAGGATGAAAGGAGGAACATCGATTGCGCTTGAGAGACCTTGAGAAATGGGGGATTCCTCCGCGCGTGGTAAAGCTGTGGCGGGACAGACAGGGTGAGCTGCTGCTGGGTGTCCAGAGCCGGGCTGTCCGCCGCGGGCTTTTAGGTGAACCGGGAAGCGGGTGTGATCATCAGCCGGTGAGAATGATCATATCGGCTCCGACTTCATCGGGTAAGTCCTTTTGTGCCGAGGTGGCTGCCGCCCGGGCGTTTATGGCGCGTCGCAAGGTAATCATGTTGTCACCTCTCAAGTCACTGGCGGAGCAAAATTACGAGCGGCTACAGGACACTTTCGGACGGCTGGCCGTAAAATGCCTTATCGTTACCGGTGATCATCCGGAGAACGACACGAGATTCGCCGACGGTGATTACCAGGTTGCGGTCGCCATCTATGAGAAACTGGATCTTCTGCTGACTTCCTCGCTTGACGTGCTCAAGGGTATCGGCCTGGTCGTCGTTGACGAACTTCAGACGGTGGCTGAACCGGGAAGGGGGGCCGTTCTCGAGCGGCTTCTGACAAAGGTGCTGGCTTCCGTTTACGAGCCCTCACTGGTAGGTCTCTCGGCCGTGATCGGGGATGAAGCCGAGTCATCGGGACGGCTGGCCGCATGGCTGGACGCCATCCTGGTGGAGGAATCAACTCGTCCGGTTGACCTGATTCGGGGAGTGGCCGCCGAAGGCTCTTTTCGGTATCGGTCTTTCAACAGTGGTTGCGACGGCTGTGAACCTTTCTCGGAAGCCGACGCCGGGGATGAGCCGTTTGAGAGCTTTATCAAGCAGCTCAAGGCAGAGAGCGGCTCCACGCTGGTCTTCCTGAAATCGAGAATGAATACGGTCGAGGCAGCTTTCAAGCTGGCCGCCTCGGTGAGTTGGCCGGAGGCGAAGACGGCCCTGGAAATGCTGGCTGAAGAGGAACCGTCGTTCCTGGTCCGCTCGCTGGGGCGGGCTTTGAGTCGGGGCGTGGCCTTTCACAACTCCGACCTTTCTCCGGGGCAGAGAGCCATTGTCGAGCAGGCGTTTGTCGACGGCGAAGCCAGGGTGATCTTCTCGACCACCACTCTGGCCATGGGGGTGCATCTTCCGGCGGACACAGTCTACCTGGAGACAGTCAGGTACGCGTCAAGCGAATACGGCGACGGCCCGGTTCTCGTTCCCGTGAGTCGTGCCGAGTTTGACAACATGACCGGCCGGGCCGGACGCCTTGGGCTGAGAGACAGCAGCAAGCCGGGCCGGGCTGTTATCCTGGCCGATTCTGAGTTTGACCGCGATATCCTGTGGGAGAACTACATTGCCGTCGAGCGTCCCGAGCCGATCAGATCGGCCCTGGACAGTATGCCGCGGGAGGACTGGTCGCTGGATATGATTGTTTGCGGGCTGGCCGACAGTGCTGCTCAATTGACGACACTGTTTGCGCGTACCCTCTACGCTCAGTTGGAGAAAGGTACCGACGAGGCAGGTTTCGACAGGGTGGTGCGGCGGCTGGTTGCGGACGGGTTCATGGAGATCAGCAGCTCCGGGCGCCTGACGACCACCGCCCTCGGACAAGCCGTGGCCAGGAGCGGCCTTTCGGTAGCGCAGGCAAGACATTACCGAGAGTCTCTCGGGCGAGATCACCCCGAGACTCAACTCGGTTGGACGGCACTGGCGCTGAGCGCACCCGACTGGATCATGCCGCCCGGCATTCTTACCCGTTTTGAGCAGGTGAACTCGGTGCCGGTCAAGATGCTGTACCGGCAGTTCGATCATGCCATTGACGACGTTCGCTTTCTGCTTGGGACGGCCAACCTGGGGGAACCTCTCACCTACCGCGCGGCGGCCGCTCTGAAGTCCCTGTTTCTTCTGGATCGATGGCGTCGACTGGCGCCGGTGAACAGGCTGGAGGAGCAGTTTCAAGTCCACCTGGGGCAGATTATGGCCCTCGGCGATACGACTGCGCATCTGGTATCCGGCTTGGCCGCATTACTGGAGGCCTCCGAGCGAGACTCGCCGCTGGCCGGAGAGTTGCGTGGACAGGCTTTCAGCATTCGGTTCGGTCTTCCCGTCTCGCTGCGGGGGCTGCACGCGCGCCTGGGCCAGGTTCTCAGCCGTGCCGATTACGCTGCGCTGCAGAAGGCGGGCGTGGAGAATCAAAGGGATCTCGTCAGGCTTTCCGACAAACAGTTGCAGGAGATCATTAGGGGCACACATAAGAGAAGACGTGTCAACAAGATATTAGAGTTGCTCAGAGAGGAGATTGATATGGATGCGACTACGACAACAGCGGACGTGGCAGTACCGCACGCGCTGATTGCGATCGATGATGAGCCCGAACTGGTCGAGGTGGATGGTGACCTTGACCGGGAGCGGTTCCTGATCAGGGTCAATGGCTTTCCCATCAGGTTGACCGGGAAGTCATTCAAGTACTTTGCCCGGCTGGCCTGGTCGAGACTCAGGGGGGAGACCGGCTGGGTTTACAAGGAAGATATCGAGGTCGGCTTCAACCAGGCCCGATATCTGTACCGAATGAAAAGCGAGATCAGCAGTGGCTTGAACTCCTCCTGGTCAGTTGTCGAGAATAACCGGCTTGGATACTACCGGCTGAAGGTTGATCCGACTCGAATTCGGCTCAATTGCGAGAACCTGAGGCGGCATCCCGATCATGAGGTACGGTCATTGGTTCTCGATGAGACCTCACCGTCGATGAATTAGGCGGCAGTCTGCCCGATGCTGCTTCGTTGTTGGGGGGCCTAGCCCGTTCCCTGCCTGATCCGGTTGCGTTCGAACCTCCACTGTCGGGCGTCCGGTCGGCCCGGTCTATATTGCTCGGTCGACCTCGATGCCTTTCACCGAGACTCCGCCTCGGGCCTTAAGTCACAGTACGGTTTGTCATTGTGGCGTGACCCTGACCCGACCTGGTTAACTTCAGGCAGCCGGAAACAAATCACGGCGCTTGTCAGTTGAGGGAATATAGGAATGGTCGATACTGAAGCAAATGACTGCCCAATTACTCATAAGAAGCAGGCATCGCCTGCCTACCCTGGCGACCGACAGAAGCGAGAAGTACCCGGTATTGCCGCTGCAGACGGCGGTTCTGTTTCCGCACAACCTGCTTACCATCCAGATCCGGCGCCCGGAAAGCATGCGGTTGGTCGCAGACTGCCTGACGGCTGACCGGGAATTCGTTACCTCCTTTTCGCATCTCCAGGCATCCGACGACAGCACGGCGCCGATCCACCAGGTAGGTACATTTGCGCGAGTGCGCGACAGTCGCGATGCTCCCGGGGGCATCAAACTGGTGACAATAGAGGGGCTTCGTCGGGCCGCCATCAGCGAGATCACCGGTTCCGAGCCATATCTGACTGTCACCGCGTCGGAATTACAGACCCCCGGGAAGGCCGACTCAAGGCTCACCGACCGGATGTTTTCCGCGATTTCGATGGTGGCCAGGATAACTCAACTGGATCCCACATACTCTCCTGAGTTGTTGCAAGTGCTTCGGATGTCGGATGATGATCCGTCCGTTCTCGCTGATCGCATGGCGGCGCAACTGCGGTTTCCACTTGCGCTGAGCCAGGAACTACTTGAAGCGGTCAACCTGCGTCACCGATATGACAAGCTGCTTGAGTATCTTGATCGGGAATTCACACGGGCCGTGGCCCTGCGGGGTGTTGATGACAATCCGGGCGCAGACAGCCGGGGCGACAGGGTGTCTGCCGGCCGGCCTTCCCCGGTTGGTAGTGGCGCCTCTACCATGGCGGATAACCAGAAGGAAGAAGTGTCTTATGTTCGCGAGTTGATCAAGAGCGCGCGCCATCTGCCGCCGGAGGTGGTCGCCCGCGCCACGATAGAGGTGGACCGCCTCTCCCGCCTGCCCGCCGCTTCGGCGGAATACGGAGAAACCAAGAACTACCTCGACTGGATACTGGCTCTGCCGTGGGGCAAGGGTGCACCCGAAAGCTATGAGATTGCCGACGTGGACAAGATCATTTCCGCTGACTACTACGGGCCGACCAGCATACGACAGCAGATACTGCAGCGGATTTCGGTGCGGAAGCTGGCCGGTGGCGTTGACGACGGCCCCACCTTGTGTCTCATCGGCGGACCCGGCACCGGGAAAGCCTCGCTGGCAAAAGCCATGGCTCGCGCTCTCGGCAAGGAGTTTATTCGCGTTTCGGTCGGGGGCATTTCCCAGGTCTCGGAGATCAAGGGCACTTCCCGCACCTTCCTGGGAGCTATGCCGGGGAAGATCATCCAGGCGCTGAAGGACGCTGGGCACTGCGACCCGGTCATCCTGATCGAGGACATCGACTACTTCAATATCGACAACAACTCCTCGTTGAACATGGCTCTCCTGGAGGTGGTTGACACTCGTCTGAACAGCCGCTTTCTGGACCATTACCTCGGGGTGCCGTTTGACCTTTCCCGGGTCACTTTCATCTGTTCGGTGCGCTCCTTCGAGGAAATCCCGGAGCAGTTCATCCCCCGCTTCGAGCTGCTGGAGATACCCGGCTATATCGAGAGAGAGAAGATCTCCATATCCAAGCGATATATCATTCCCAGCATCCTGAAGAGGCACGGCATACGCAAATCCGAGTTCAAGGTAGCGAATAAAACACTGTCAAAGATCGTCCGGGGCTACACTCAGGAGGCCGGTCTGCTTGGTTTCTCCCAGCAACTGGAAAAAATCTGCCGCAAGATCGCCCTGGAGAAAGCCCAGAAGAGCAAATCGTCCTGGTCCATTACCGAGAAGAATCTGGGGGTCTTCCTGGGCCCGACCCTCTTCATCCCCGAGAAGGCCGAGACGCTCCCGGAGATAGGAACCGCCACGGGACTGGCCTGGACGGGCGCGGGGGGAGACCTGATGTTCATCGAGGGCCTGAAAATGAAGGGTGAAGGACAGATCATCTCCACCGGTTCGCTCGGGGAAGTGATGAAAGAGTCCATCCAGGCGGCGCACTCCTACGTGCGGTCGAAGGCGGACATGCTGGGAATCGACTTCAGTGATTTCAGCGACTTCGATATCCATATCCACTTTCCGTCGGGCGCCATCCCGAAGGACGGTCCGTCGGCTGGTGTGACCGTCTGTCTCGTGGTTGCCTCGGTTATGGCCGAACGGCCCATTCGCAACGATGTCGCCATGACCGGCGAGGTTACCCTGCGGGGCCGTGTGCTTCCGGTAGGGGGGATCAAGGAGAAAGTATCGGCCGCCTACCGGGCGGGTATTTTTCACGTCGTCCTTCCCAAGGTAAACCGAAAGGATGTCCAGGATCTGCCCCGGGAGATAGTCCGCAAGACCAGGTTCTCCTACATAGAGCGAGTGGACGAGCTTTTCGAGTTGTGCCTGATGGACTTCACCCCGTCTTCTTTCACGCTGGAGAAGGTGTTCGCCGAAGAGATTGAGAAGGCGCAAAAGAAAAAGAAGACTTCAAAAAAATCCCGTGCATCCAAAGACGGCGGCAAGGCCGCCCGCTCGCGCAAGAAGAAGTAACCGTCACCTGCCGTTGCGCCCTCGAGTTTTTCCCTCACCAGATGACCTCGCGATCCCCCTGACTGCGGCAGGAATACTGAATTGGGAGCCTGAATCGACCTGTAGGTAGCGCCGTCGAGAATCGGGGCTATATACCGCCATCGCGAATCGGCGCTTTCCCGTCATCAAGAAAACACCTGGAAATCCCGATATATTGCAAAAAGCAAGCTCTATGCAATTCAGGAGGTAACATGCGCTCCATAATAGCTATAGTCTCAACCTGTATCGTGCTGCTGGCAGGCGCGGCGTCGGCCGTGACCAGCGACACGGAACGGGACCTGGTAGACCAGTTCATCAAGCGTACGGAGAAGAAGCACGTCAGGAAGCTGAGTTGGATATCCGGCAGCTTCACATTCAACCGCGTCAACGAGAGTCACGATTACAACCGCTTCGCCGCCTATGAGTCCGATTATTTCTCGAACACGAACTTGAGTAGCTTGGGCAATGCCGGTGCTTTCGGCCTGGACCTGGGAATAATCTTCAAGGAGCGATTCGCGTGGTCCGTTGGAGGCGAGTACTGGCTCAAGCTTGGCGAAAGCCAGTCCGGATCGTTCGACTATAATCCACCTAACGCAGGGAGCTCGACGGTGGACGACCTCAAGTCGGAGATCAAGGTTCTGGGAATGTCGACGGGACTTCAGTACTACCTCGCGGGTCATCCCACGCCGACGGAACAGCTCCAGCAACTTGCCGTTCGTATGGGCGGTAGTGTCGGCTACTACCAGGCCACCTGGGATTTGTGGTCGGCATACCAGAATCTCAATTTGTCGACTTCGTTGTCGGAGACCACGAATATCTCCTTCAAAGGAACATCACCCGGCTATTCGCTCAACTTGGGCGCCGATTACCCCCTCCGGTGGATGGGGCTGGCGGTCGGTGCCGATGTAAGCTATTTTCACCTGAACTTCGGAAACATTGCCTGGTATAACGCCTCAGATGAAGAGATCGTGGCCAGCTATGACGGCACGGCCGACGGTCGCGTGGAGTTGAATCTGTCCGGAGTAAGAGCAAAAATAGAGGTCAGGCGTTTCTTTAGCTGGTAGCCAACACTCTTTTGTCCGGGCTCAGCGGTCGGCATGGGGCACGCCCGCTCCGGCAAGTCTCCCGGAAGTGCTTCAGTGCAACATGCGCGCTGCCGCCGGCCGGGGTTGACATTGTACCGGGCAGGCCCGATATTGCCGCCTAAGCGAAACAAGAACCACAAGACGGAGAGATCAGAAATTGAAAGCAGATCGATTCAGAACAACGTCCGCGGTTGTCATCCTCCTGACAGCCCTTTGGTTGCCTGTGGCCGTCCTTCCCGCTGAGAAACTGACACCCGAACAGGCCGGCACGATTGGAACGCCGGAAGGTCACATAGTTTTTGCGCGCGACGGGAATATCTGGACCATGAATGTCGACGGGTCCAATCAGCAGATGGTCGCTGAGATAGGCAATACCGATGGGCGTATCAGTTGGGCGCCCGACGGTCGACGAATCGCCTATACCCGCTCCGGCAAGGTGAACACGGAAGGACCGGACTACATGGGTGGACAGCACAAGGTTTACGACATCTTCCTGGTCCTTCTGGACTCCGCGGACGCCAACAACCGCATGTGGTGGTATCGAATCACCACCGACATGGGCAGTCGTGACCCGGAGTGGAGCGCCGACGACAGCAGGATAGTCTTCTGGAAGGATATCAGCGCCAACCTGGTCAACGCCGGTGAGCCCAGTTATCACGTGTGTACCATGGCTCCCGACGGGAGTGATTTCCAGTACCTGCGCAAGGACTTCGCCAACATGGAAGGCACGTACATGATCTCGCCGTCAATGAACAGCAAAGGCGATCTGGCCTTTGTCTACTTCGAAAAACTCAAACCGGTCGGTCTGGCTGTGCTCACCAGGGACCAGTACATGCTGTCGATGGACTCGATAAAGACCCTTGCCAACAAGAATCGGAACTACGTGGCCCCGACCTGGTCTCCGGACGGCAAATGGATCGCCTTTGTCAACAACTCCATGACCGATGCCGGTCTCTACATTGCGACCCCTGATCTGAAAGAGAAATACCTGGTGGCTTCTCCTCCCGTGGGCACCTACCTTTACACGATGGCTCCGTCGTTTTCACCCGATTCCAAGTGGCTGACTTTCTCCACTACCGATGGGTCGGTCTGGATCTGCGACATTACCGGTAATGGGTCGCGACGGCTGACGGGACCGGGGCTTGACCGCTCTCCGGCCTGGTCCAAAGCGCCGCCCAAATAACGGCTGGAGAGGGGCTGACACCGTAGCGTTACGGAATTTTGGCGGGCATCTGACGGCTAACCGGGCCGGTGGTATATCATTTGGTATCAGCAGGCATCGTGAATAACGAATCACTGACTTCCACGCTGTGTTCGACTTGATCGAATTCGATAGTGGTTGATCCACCTTTTCGACTCATGACTATTCGATGAGGAAACAGTATATCGCCTGCCTTGCGGTAGTCGTGCAGTTCCCAGTTGTGGCCGAAGCCGATAAGTAACCCGCTGGTAGTGTCGAAAAACAGAGGTCGGTGGAACTCTGGCGATTCCAGGACATATACCGTATACCCTCGTATCTGCTTTGTACCGTTCAGGGTCAGATCCGGAAAATAATCCTCAATGCGCAACGCGTTTTGTGGATTCAGAAGCCAGTCAAGACGTCTCTTTCCAGCACTCGTATCCGGTACAACTCCGCATTTGTCCTTAATCCAACCGACTTGTCCATCATGGCCCCTACTGTAAATACCAGCGTCTGTCCACTCCTCGGTATAGTAACTCATCGGTATCTTGGCATATGCTATATAGTAATGCGATTCGTATATCGGCTGCTGCCTGGAAGTAAGGTCGGTGATTTCTTTGCCTGTACACACGCGGGTTGATATCGCCTCGAGAGCTTCACGACCACCGATAGCCTCGATGTATCGCTCCAGGACATCGCTGACGGTCGTCAGGTCTTCCGACACACGACCGGACTCTTGCGCACCGATGGGCACAGTGACCGATAGAGCCATTAGCACTAAGAAACCAATAACGGTTTTCTTAATCATTCTTTCCTCCGTTCTTATTGCTTCACCCTTGTCATACTACACTTCACAAATATCCCGGTAAAGTAAAGAATGCAGTGGACAGGCATTTATCTTGGTTGTTATCTGTTCGCGAAGGTAGAGGCCTTTCCATGACCAAATCTGGTGGCGGTGGGGCGAATCCTCCCGGCACGCAAAACTGATAAGGCAGCAATCAGCTATAGCTTTTTCCAATTCGACAGCAACTGCAACAGAAGCCGCAGACCGATCCCGGTATTGCCTTTCGGGATGTACGGTCGGCCTTTGGGCTCGAGATCGACGTAGGCAATGTCGATGTGAGCCCACGGCCAGTTGCCCACGAAGTTCTCGAGGAATGCCGCTGCTGTCATGGTCGACGCCGGTTTGCCGCCGGAGTTGATCAGATCGGCAATGTCGGACTTCATGGTCTTGCGGAAATCGTCCCAGATCGGCATCTCCCAGACGCGTTCCGCGGTTGCCTCCGACGCCGCGCGAATGCGGTCCATGAGCCTGCTGTTGTTGCCCATGATGGGCGCGCCCGAGTAGCCGAGCACGTACAGCGCTCCGCCGGTCAGAGTGGCGATATCGATTACCGCCTGGGGATCAAACTCATTCGCGTAGTCAAGGGCATCGGCAAGTATCAGGCGGCCTTCGGCGTCGGTGTTGAATATTTCCACCGTCAGTCCCTTGCGGCTGATCACAATGTCGCTGGGGCGCGTGGCCCCGGACGAGGGCATGTTTTCCGCGAGGGGCATGAGTCCAACGATATTCAGGGGCAGTTTCAATTCCGCGGTTGCACCGATGGCTGCCATGACAACGGCGGCCCCGGTCATGTCGCCTTTCATCTCGGGCATCATGCTGGCTTGCTTGAGTGACAACCCGCCGGAATCAAAAGTGATGCCCTTGCCTACTAAGACAACCGGTTTCTGACCGGCGCGGCCACCTTTGTGCTCGAGGATAACGAAGCGTGGCGACTGGTCCGAACCCTTCGCCACCGCCAGAAGCGCTCCCATTTTCTCCCTGGCGATGTCGCGACCGTCAAGCACACGGCAGGTCAGAGACTGGTGATTTGCGGCCAGTTTCCGGGCTTCCCGGGCGAAGCCGGCAGGGGTCAGGACATTGGCGGGTATTGAGGCGAGACGTCGGACTCGCAACTGACCCTCGGCCGAAACGCGGCCCTTCTGCACCGCGTTCTGCAGCCGTTTCAGGAGACGCCTGTTGTCGATAGCAAATTGGATATTTACCAATCGGTTCTGACTCTTGCGGGCCTCTCCCGACTTGAATTCAAGCAGCTTGTATGAACCCAACAGGTAACCTTCGATGACGGCCTGATATACGAGAGCGTCTTCCACCGACCCTAAGTGGAAGATCGTGGATGTGTACTGCGTCAGGCTCTTATAACGTGAGATCAGACCGGCGGCGCGACGATAACTGTCGGCGTCGACCTTCTTCTTCTCTCCCAACCCGACCGCAATCACCCGGTCGGCTCGGTAGCCCTCGGGACGGAAGAAGGTGGTCACTTCTCCTTCCTTCGCCGTGAACTCCCCCGATTCGGACAGATTGGTGACGGCGCCACCGGTTGCCTTGTCCAGTTCTCTAAGCCGGGGATCAGTCAGCCGGTCAAAATGATTGACAAAAAAAACCACGCTGTCGGCGGCAAACGTCTGCGGCCGTTCGGAAGCAAAAGACAGCTTCATTGTGTTACTCCTCCTGTTTCCCGGAAGTTACTTGCTTGGGCGGACGGAGGCAACCGTTTTCGACGGTGGGGCATGTGGCGAATGTCCCGGCAGTGCCCGGCAGGGATGACATTCCGACCGCTTCGCGATGAGTTAGAGTTGACGGTATCGACTCAGTATTCCGCAGCTAAGTAAGACAGGTAGTTGCGCCTGGTCTCAACCAGGTTGTCGGCGCCGAATTTCTCCAGGAAGGCCTCGGTCAGCGTCAGCGCCAGCACCGCTTCGCAGATGACGGCCAGGGCCGGAGTGACGCAGACGTCGGCGCGTTCGACAATGGCCACGGCCGGTTCCCTGGTTTCGACATCAACCGTCTTCAGCGGCCGAGCGAGGGTCGAGATCGGTTTTCCTGCCACGCGTATGATGATGTCCTCGCCGTTGGTCATGCCGCCCTCAAGCCCCCCGGCGTTGTTGGTCTGCCGATGAAACTTTTTCTTTTGAGGATCACCCCAGGGATCGTAGAATATCTCATCGTGTACCTGGGAGCCGCGCCGTTGTGATGCTTCAAAACCGAGTCCGATTTCCACCCCCTTAACCGACTGAATCGCCATCATGGCGCCCGCAAGGCGACCGTCCAAGCGACGGAACCATTGCGAAACACTGCCCAGCCCGATCGGCAGACCACGCGCCATGACCTCCACCACGCCACCCAGGGAATCGTTGCTGCCGGCAGCGGTTTTGACAGCCTCGATCATGCGCTGTTCTGTCTCCTTATCAAGGCAGCGTACCTGCGAGGCCTCTGTGATCTCAGCCATTGTGTCGGGATCAGGTCGCGGGAAGTCTTTCGGCAGGTCGATCTCACCGATGCGCACGACGTGGGAGGCGATACGAACGCCGAACTGCTCGAGCAGTTGCCGGGCAAGCGATCCCAGGGCGACTCTCGCTGCGGTCTCGCGAGCCGAGGCTCTCTCGAGGACGTTTCGCAGGTCGTGGTGATTCCACTTGATTCCCCCCGGGAGGTCGGCGTGCCCGGGACGGGGGCGTCGGGTGTCAAAGGCCAGGCGTTGTTCCTTTTCGCTCAGGTCATCACCCGGTGGCTGAGTGGGATCCATGATACGGCGCCAGTTGGGCCAGTCCTTATTGCGGATAACCAGTGTTACCGGGCCGCCCATCGTAACGCCGCCCCGCATTCCTGACACGATCTCGACGCGATCCCGTTCGATTTTCATTCGTCCGCCGCGGCCGTAACCTTTCTGACGACGGGCCAGCTGGAAATCCACGGCGGTAACATCGATCGGCAACCCGGCCGGAAGGCCGTCGATAGTCGCGGTGAGTTGGGGACCGTGAGACTCACCTGAAGTAAGATAAGTCAGCATGGGGTAAGCTACCGAACTCGTTTCGGAGTAGCAAACGGATTATTGCGATCAGGAAGGAGCTTTTTCTGCCATTCCCGTCCAGTTGCCTTCCCGGGCCATCTTTTCGAGACGCTTCTCGATTCGATCGTCGATATTGAGGGCCTGAGACATGTCATAATAGTCCTGCTGATCCAGGGGGGAGATCTCTCTCATTTCCTCCAGCACGGCCACAATCTTCTCGATTGATCTGTCCATGACATCCATGTCGGCCGGCAGTTTCTCAAGCAGGCGCTCAGTCTCGCCCTTCTTGAGCACCATGCGAATGAGTTGGGTTCGCCCATAAATCGCCATCGTGGCGTTATTGAGATAATGGGAGAGAGTCGCCAGGGCGATGTTTTTGGACTCCATCGCTCCCCGGGAGTGCTCTTCTTTCAGAAGGTTCTCGGAGAGTTCCTGGCGCTCCTTGAACAGGTTTTCGATAGTCAGATATGACTTCCATATTTCCTGGTTGGCTCTGACCAGCATACTTTCGATATCGCCGATATCCACCCCAAGATATTCGGCTGCGTCAATCGTTCCGGCCAACAGCGACGACGAGATCTCGTCGATCTGCGATTTCGATAGCGACAAGCGATCTGAGACCTGACCGATCAGACGGAGTCTTTCTTCCAGGCACATCTCGTAACCGGAGAAGCGGTCGCCGGTCAGGAGCACCCCTAAGGCCACCACGTTCTGAAGTATACTCTTATCATCGATCCGGCCGATATGATGGTGGCAGGCGATGCAATCGGAGACATAGCGGGGCAGGCTCCAGGTCTCAGCAAGGTGACTGCCGATCTCACAGTGATCCGCTCCAAAGATCGTGGTCTCAGCTTCCACAAGTGACTTTGCGCGCACCTCGCCCTTGAGAGCCCGGCTGTACTCCTGAGGGTGGTGATAGAGAAGAAACATTACTCCGATATCGTGCAATAAACCGGCTATGAAGGCCTCCTCCGGCGCTTCATATGAGACGGCCGTGGCTATTTTCTCTGATGCCGAGGCAATCGAAAACACGTAGGCGAAGAACTCCCTGGGATCGACACCGGATTCCCTGGCGACTTTGTTCGGGTTGAAGACTGAGGACGAGAGGGCCAGGCATTTCACGGTCGTAACGCCCAGAACGGAGACCGCCTGGTGAACCGTCTTTATGTCGGAGAGGCGGTGGTAGTAGGATGAATTGGCCATGCGCAGAATTCGGCTGGTCAGCGACGGGTCCTTGAGGATGATTGAGGCCAGGGAATCAGCGGTGAAGTCTTCCTTGCCCACCTCCTCCAGCACCTCGGAAAGTACCTGCGGCAGAGAGAGGAGGTTATCATTTCTTCGAATCTGGTCGATGATCGGGATCTTGTCCATATCTTCTCGTATCGTATCCGGTCGTCAGTAGTGATTGTCGGCAGGTTGGACAGATCGTTTACCGACAAGACGAATGAATCAGGAGGCGGATTGCCTGGAGGAGGTCGAATTGATGATATCCGTAAGCTGCTCGATCCGGAACGGTTTGTGAAGCAGGCCGGAAACACCGGCTGCCTCCAGCTGGGCGGGTTCAATGGTCACCTCCCACCCGGTCACGAGCACTACCGGCACGTCCGGGTCAAGCTTCTTCACGCGACTCGCCACTTCAAGCCCCGACATACCGGGCATGGCCAGGTCAGCCAGCACGATATCAAAATGTGTCTCAGCCGCCAGCCGCACACCCTCTTCGCCCGAGGCGGTCGTTGTGACCCGGTAGCCGAGGGAACGGCACATGGCGGTAATCAGGTCAAGAATGACCGTCTGATCGTCGATAGCCAGAATCCGTACCCGACTATCTCGAGGTTCATCGACTGCCGGCGAATACACAGCGACGGGGAATCTGAGCGAGAAGAACGAGGGACGGGGGCTTGACTGGTCATAGCAGTAGAAGCAGGGCTTATCCACGACAAAGGTCAGAAAACTGTCGTCGGGGCGCAGCCTGACAGCATCCCGGGCCGTACGGTATACGCCGAAACCGGCCACTCGCTCGACCGGAGGCAGGACTCGCCGGTGCCGGGACACATCCAGAAACACGTTCTCACCCAGGCGGTAGGTGGATATCGTCAGCAGTTCATCTTCGACAGCCAGGGAAGCGAAGCGATTGATCGCCTCACCGATAAGGGTGCGCACGGCATCCTGAGGGCACTGGATCGGCGCCACGGGATGGAACCGAAAGTCGATCTCCCGCGGTCGTTCACCCACCCAGTAGAGGCCCTCCGAGATCAGGACTCGATTAAGGAACTCCCTGACAATGGCGTTGATGTCGGCGCTGCCGGTTGCGAGTGTGGCAGCCCCGGCCTCAGCGGATATACGTCCCAGAGAACTCGTGACGTATTTCGAGGCCAGTTCGACTTCGGTAATGATGCTCTCAATGTGGCTTTTGGCCTCGCCGGGCAGGTCCGACCGGGACGCAGCCAGCTCCGCGTTGCCGATCATTGCCGAGAAGTGATTGTTGAGCCGGCCTACCACACCGCTGATTCCGTCACCGGCGACGCCTTTTGGCAGGGTCGGGGTTTGAGTCCGACGCAATTCAGCGATGGTCAGGCGAAGAGAGTACAGTCCGGCTGCCAGGGTGAGCAATCGTTCCCATTCGCCGCGCTGGCTTTCCGTCACGCCGTAGGCACAAGCGACGGTGACGCCGGTGACTGCATCCATACCGATCAGAGGGCAGGCTACCACAAAATCCGGGAGGCCCGCCTCTCCCAGGAAGCGGTGAAAAGCCTCCCGGTTGGTTATCTGGAGGGCATCCATTTCCCGGTTGACGGCGGTGCGCCCAAATGTAAAGAGAGGTTCCCGCGTCTGCGCCGCTCGAGCCACCATACCCTCACCGGGCAGGATATGAAAGGCGGCCAGCGTGTCGCGATCCCCACTGCCGAGACCGGCCTTGAAGGAGCCGTCGCTCTGCTTGTCAAACATGACCACTAATGATTTCGGCGGGAGGAGATCGAGCAAGTTATCCATGAAGAATGAGGATCCGGTCTCAGCGGGTTCATTCGCTTTGAATTGCAACAACTGCAGGATGCGGCTAAAACCCTTGCGCCGAGTGATATCCAGGCGCGCAGTGTCGCTTTGGCTGAGAATCACGGCCCCGAGGCGCGCAAAGATATCTATCGTCTTGAGGTCTCCCTCGGACACCTTAAACGGCCCGGACTCCCTGCGAAAGAGCAGCGCGTCCTGCCTTCCCCTGTTCTGAATGGGAAAGAACAGAGTAGACTGGGCGATGTAGGAACGACCTTCGGTAACAGCTTCCTGGTTGATCACCAGCGGCTTGTTCCTGCCCAGAGCATCGATAAGGGCGATCCGGTAGTTCTCCGTCATATCCAGCAGCGGCTCGCTGCCGCAATAGAAATCCAGGGCGCCGTTAACCATGCCCAACAGGTGCACCGACCCGCTGCCGAACAGTCCCACTAAGCTGCGACAAAAGAGGGCCGCAGCGTCCTCAGCCGAGAACGCCCCGGCCGTCGACAACAGTCGGGCCGACAAGTCCGCCTGTGATTGGTGAGCCCACTCAAGCTCCTTGCGGGCGGTCGACAACTCCCGTCCGAGTCGGGCCGACTTGATTTTCTCGGCGAGCCATTCCGATACCGGTGACAGGTAGCGAACCTCCGCCCTCGAAAAGAAGCGCGGCTGTTCGGCAAGAAGTACGATGGCTCCGATTCTCTCCATGCCCGACACCAGGGGGAGTACCAGCGACGATCTGAATCGGGACTCCTCCGCTGAACCACCGCGGCTGTAAAGCTCGAACGTCCCGGAGATAATCGGTTCACCCTGGTCGACTACCTGGCTGACCACGTTGCGCTCAAAGGGGTAGTATTCGAGCGACGCCGTCTCTGTTTTGGTCAGCCCCAGCGACGCCGACAGGATCAACTGGCGACGGGGACGGTTGAGCAGGAAAACCGCTCCCGCGCATTCCGGTAACTCGGCGAGGATTTCCTTTATACCCAGGTCCAGCAACTCCATCAGGTGGTATGGTTCCCGGGCGACTTGCTGAAGGTTTTCCAGCAGTGACAGCTTGCGATCACGGGCTGATAGCTCTACACCTTTCGTCTGCCAGAAGTCGGAGTACAGCGACAGCCCCACGACCAGCAAGAGGACGCCGCCGACCAGAAGCAACAACCGGGCGGCATCAATCCAGGCGTATGCCGTCATGACGAACCAGCCCGGGTATCCGGAGACGTGACTGACCACTTCCAATCCGGCAGCTATAAGCGTCAGTATGCCGCCGAAGACAAACCAGCCTCGTCCGGTAACTCGCTCCCCGGCAAACAGCCGCAATCGAATCACCAGGAACAAAAGCGTGACAAAGACCAGTACAAGGTAGACAAAGGCGGAATGAAGTTCGCTCACGACCGAACCTCCGCGACGTCGCCATGAAGAGTGAAAGCGTCGGCCGATGTTACCCCGATCGGGACTATCCTGCCGGTCTCCTCTTCTCCGGCTTTGAACAGCACGATCTTGTTCCCCTCTGTCCTAGCTCGCAGGTAATCGGCGCTGCGGCGCGACGTACCCTCGATCAGGCCGTAGCGAACCTGCCCCACCTCACGCTGGTTGCGCTGCCTGCCGATTTCCTGTTGCAGCTCGATAAGGCGTTTGAGACGGCGCAGTTTCTCCTTTTCCGGGACGTCGTCCTCATAGTCGGCGGCAACCGTGCCGGGACGCGCCGAGTAACGGAACATGAAAGCAGCGTCAAACTGAAGTCGCCGCACCGCCGCGAGAGTCGATTCGTATTCCTCCAGCGTCTCGCCGGGGAAACCGACTATGAGATCAGTCGTCAGCGACACGTAATCGAACCGGCAGCGGATCTGTTCCACGATTCCCTCGAAGTGCTCGACCGTATAACCACGCCCCATCTTCTGCAGAATCCGGTTAGCGCCGGACTGAAGCGGCAGGTGTATGTGCGGCATGATGCTCGGTTCGCCGGCCATGACATCGACCAGAGTTCGCGAGAGATCCTTTGGGTGCGAGGTCATGAAACGCAAACGCTCGATATCCGTCTCGCTCGCCACGCGCTGCAGCAGGCGCGGGAAATCAGTATCGCCGTGACGGTAGCTGTTGACGTTCTGCCCCAGCAGCATGACTTCAATCACGCCCTCGTCCGCCAGGCGGCGGACGGAACCCACGATGTGATCCGCCGAATGTGCCCGCTCGCCGCCGCGAACGTGGGGCACGATGCAATAGGTGCAATTGTTATCGCACCCGCGTGAGATGGTCACGAAAGCCGAGAACGACGTCTCCCTGACCGGGGCGATGGTGTCCATGTCCTCGTGTCCGAAGGCCGTCATGACCGGTGACGTGTCCTCTTTGCCCTCAATCACGTCGGGCAGTTCAAAAAGCCGGTCGGTGCCGAGGACATAGTCGACGTGGGGTACCTGTTCGATCAGCTTCTCTCCCAGTCGCTGGGCCATGCACCCCACAACGGCCACTTTCACGTGAGGGCGTCGGCGCTTGTATCGTTGAATATCCCACAGACGGCCGATCACGCGCCGCTCCGCCTTCTCCCGCACCGAGCAGGTGTTGAGGATCAACAGGTCGGCCCGGGATTCATCATCCACCCGGCGGTAGCCCCTACTGGTCAGCGTAGCCGTCAGCGTCGAAGAATCGGCCAGGTTCATCTGGCAGCCGAAAGTGGCAAGGTAAAAGGTCTCAATCTTTCTGTTGCTGTTCAATCCGGACCCCGGCTGATGAGTACGCCTTCTCGCCAGTGACACACGAAAAATGATACCGATTTTGCTCCCAAAAGCAAATAAAAGTTTGCGTCCGGGGCAGCCGGTGGTCACTCCGCCGATCTCACGATGACGACGCTACCGGCCCGGACGTATCTTGCGTGTGTTCAGAGAACGCAGCCGATCAGCGGCGCCGGACCCTCGTCGAACATGTAGTCCACGAGATAGACCAGGTCCGCAATGTCTATCTGGCAGGAGGCGTCCATGTCCGCCTGATCCATGATCGGTGGCTCGGGCCCGTTGATGAACATGTAATCCACCAAGTAGACCAGATCAGAGATATTGACCTCTTCGAAGTCATGGTCGACATCGCCCGGGATCAGACCCGCCGATGCCACTACAAGCGTGAACTCGTATTCGTCGTAGAAACTGTTGAAGTCGTCGTCAACCCGGGCCGTGAAGACGTACTGCCCCTCTTTGGTCGGCATGCCGCTGATAATTCCGTCACCACTGAGGTTGCAGCCGTTCGGCAATATCCCCCCGGCCAGGGAGTATGTGTAACTGAAAGACGTACCGCGGACATCGAGAGTGTCGCAATAGTCGGCATATTCCAGACCGGAACTCAGTTCCTTATCGGTAGTGACAAAATGCAATTGCCAGGGCACGTGGCTGGAATACTTGAGAACCCATCCGGCGGGATCACACTCGATCTGAACCACGTTGTCGGGCAGGTTGAACTTCATCAGTTGTTGCCGCTCGGTCGGCCGGAGAGTGACCGTATCGTCGGGGATAGTATTGAAGTCGAAGAAGAAATCCACCGGCATCCGAAATGCCCGGGGGACGGTCGTCTGGACTTGCTCAATATGGAGAAACAGATCGTAGCCGCCGGTGTCGGACGGTTCCGCCCAGTATCGAAAGTGGTAGTTCGGGCGGTACTCACCGTAGATCCAATCCTCAAAGAACCAGTCAAGTTCCTGGCCGGTGGCCGCCTCGAGAACGTCGCGGAAATCCTCGGTGGTGGCCGCCGCGTGCTGGTACTCCGAATTGTAGTAGGCGTTGATCCCCGCGAAAAAGAGCGGGTCTCCCAGCACGCCGCGCAGCATGTGAACCACCCAGGCGCCCTTGTCGTAGGAAAGCCCGCCGTGGAAGATGTTCCACACCGAAGTGGTGTCATACACGTATATGGTTCCCCCGCCGGCGTAGGCCATGCCGTTCATGTAGTCGTGATAGGCCTGCCAGCCGTCCTTCTCGAGGTAATAAAGCGCCTCGGAATAGGAGGCCCAGCCCTCGTTGAGCCAGATATGCGCCCACGACTTGCAGGTGATCATGTCTCCCCACCACTGGTGCGACAACTCGTGAACCACCACCGGTTCCGAGAAACCGAAACCACTGCCGGCCGTGGAGGTCATTGTCTGGTGTTCCATGGCACCTCCCCACTCGAAATTGGCATGGCCATACTTCTCATTCACAAACGGGTACAAGCCGTAGTTGTCGGAGTAGACCGTAAGTGCGTAGGGTGTGATGTCGAAGTGAGTCAGCGAGTAGTCGTACAGATCGGGATACACCGCATGCACCAGCGGCATCGTGTCCAGACCGTCGTTGTAGACCCACTCGTCATACCAGACCGTGTAGTTGGATATCGCGACTGAGAACAGATACGTCACCATGGGGTAGCGCACCGCGTAATAATAGGTGTGGGCGTTGTTGAACGACTGAACCACCGAGTCAAGCGTCCCGTTGGAGGCGACATAGAGCGCCGTGTCGACGGTAATGGCGATGTTGAACGAATCGGCCTTGTCGTCCATGCGGTCCTTGCAGGGCCACCAGGTGCGAGCGAAGTACGGCTCCGACAGCGACGCGATGACCGGAGCGCCCAGGCGCGTGTCAAAGGCGAAGGCCTGAAAACCGCCCTCGGTCGGATGGCCGTGGGAGTAGAAGTCAAACGTGAACTGCTCGCCGCTATCGTAGGCACCGTCCAGAACAATGGTTACGACATCGCCCGCGCGCGAGTACGACAGCGCACCGATCGGGGCGACGATTGAATCCACTTGCATGGTCGAGTGAAAGTCCACCTGCACCTCCGTTACGCCGTTCTCGGCGGCTTCGGCTGTAAATCCCACCTTCCCGTACAGGTTCTCATTGGTGTCGTTGACCCGGATGGCGATATCGTAGAACAGAACGTCGTAGTTCGTTTGCGTGTTCTCCAGTCGGATCTGCGCCGCCATTTTCCGGATAAGCTGTTTGTCAAAAAGCGCCTGGGCCTTGCTCTCGGCCAGTATCTGGTGCATAGCCGACGGGTCAAAGCGGTCGGAAACGGAATCCGTCTGCTGCGCCGCAGTGGATACAGTCAGGGAAAACACCATCACCGGCAAGGCGAGAGCCGCTGCGATTGACTTGAAACGTCCGGATGTCATGTCATTGTCTCCAATCGGTTGCTGTCGTCTACTGCATATAACGCGTCGTGCAACAATAGGTTTCAGCGTATGCCCGAAGGCGCCTCTCCGAAAAAGGCAACTCAGTCCTTCCCACTATCAAGTAAGATCAGTTATCGGTAGTATTCACCACGTCTGAACCCGCGCAGTGTGCCGCTCTGTGGCTCAAGAGCCGCTGTCTGCCAGAGAAAGGCGCCGCCACCGAATAGATGACGGCGCTCCCCTCAGGGACGAAGTTGCCTATGGTTTGTTCAATACGGATTTCCGCATGGAATAGGTCCATGATGGAACATGTAGTCTGTGAAATGAACCAGGTCGTCGATTGTCACCTGCTTATCGCAGTTCATGTCGCCAACGATCAGTGTCGGTAGAGGCTCCGGTCCCTCGAAGAACATGTACTCAATCAAGTACACATAGTCGGCGATGGTGATTTGCCCGTCGTAGTTGTGATCACCATGTAGAACCCAGACTTTCAGCAGCACTGAGACCGGTAGCGGACTGTTGACAGCATCAGCGGCTGTTACCAGGAGCGTCTCAAGATGCTCGCCCATGGGAACGCCCGCCGTATTCACGCGAAATGCCACCCATCCCGGAACGTTTCCGCTCGTCTTCAGCGGAAAGAGCCAGGGGATGTCCTCAACAAGTTCCCACTCCATGCAGCCGCTGTGTGCATTGCGCACACCAAAGGAAGTAATACTGGACAGACCGGTGTTCTGCTGGTTGCAGACGACAAGATCCGTGTCCGTCAGGACAATCTCCGGGTCTTCCACACCCTCGATTATTTCATAGACGACGATGACCGTATCAGGGGAGTTGAGCGCTTTCCAGGCCGAGACGAGAATCGTGTCGTAGTGCGTCCCGACCGGAAGCTGCAGATAATTTGCGTCCACTGTAAACGAGACCGCCGCCACGCCCATTGACGGGGTTATCGTGAAATAGTCCGATTCGTAGAGCAGTTTCACCACCATCGGATTGTCACCACCCAGGTTACTGACAACGAAGCTCTCGGAGGGCAAATCGCCGTTGTGCAGATCCATGCTGCACTCAAATATGGTCAGTCGCAGGGTGTCCCGGTTTGTATGCAGCTCGGCGGCGTTGTCCACTACGTGGAAGAAGAACACCACCGGGAACGGCGAATTGATGGCTTCGTTCGAGTGCACCCACAGCGTGTCCCGGTAATCCTCGCCCGCGGAAACGGCGCTCAGTTTGAAGCCCACACTCACCTGCTCCGGCGCCATGCCACTGGACGGATTCAGGGTGAACAGGCGCGGAGAATCCTCCTGGAGCCAGAAGTTGAGCGTTCCGGCCCCGGCGTTTCCAATGAGAATGGTGCGGGAGCCCCCCGACGTGGGGATATCGACGATAATTGTATTGAAAGCCGAGTCAACATAGATGATGGGCAGATCGGATCCGACCGATAGAAAAACCGGAATCCGCACCGGATCGTTAGTGGCGTTGGGATCGCTTACCACGACCGTGTCGTAGTAATCATTGTACACCAGACCGGTAATGTCTACCGATAAGGTGACGTCGCTCGAATCGGCCCCTGAATGCGGGTTCAGGTCAAGCCAGCTCTCGGTGTTGGATAGTGTCCAGTTCAGAGTCGACCCGCCGGCGTTCTTGATTGTCAGAGTTTTGGGCGCAGGGTTCGCCCCGCCGGCGACAGCATTGAAATAGAACTCCGTCGCACTGACATCGATTACCGGCGGAGGCGGTTCCAGGGTCAGGCAGACGACAACATACTGCGGTGAGTTCTCCGCCGCCGAGGCATTCACCCTGATCGAGTCCACATAGACGCCTTCCGTCATGCCGGTGATATTCGTCATGATGGTGACTGTCTGGGGTGTCTGGCCCTGGATAGGGCTGGGGATGATCCAGTCGATATTTTCTACCAGTTGGAAGCTGATCGGGTCGCCGCCAACAGCAATCTGGAAAGTCTCAGCGGCCGGGTTTGAGCTCCCAACGATACCCGTGAAGAACAGCGAATCCGGCTCCACCGACAGAATGACCGGGGGAACATAGCTGGGGTCATGGATCACCACAGGTCCTGTCCACACAGGGTAGATATCACCGACGCCCTCTCCCACGAATTTGTATACACTCTCCGAGCCAAACTGCAGAGTATCCAGCACGATGGAGTCGTTAACGCTCCACTCAGACAGCGTGAAGAAGTAACTGGCCCAGAGCCGGCGCGTGTCGGCGGGAACCACACCGGGGCCGGTTGTCCTGGAAGCCCCGAAAATGAAGCGCTGGTTGGCATTGGTAAGGGCGACGTCGTTCCCCTCGTAGAAGAACGGCCCGAACTGAAAGACCCAGGGGAATTCCGTCACGGGAGTTGATTTTGCACTGTCCATCTGCAGATGGGGATTGTCCCAGGAAAACCCCATGGTGGCGCCGGCGATGCTGACGGAATCGCTGAAAACCCACAGGTCAATCTGAACCTGCAACTGACTGCCGGCGGCATCAGGGACCACGGAGAATATCATATCCACCGTATCCGGGACGCCGGGATCATGCGCGTCTGAAGTTGCCGGCAGGGCGGCAAGCGCCAGAATGCAACTCACAGCGACGAGAACCTTGAAGCTCATCTTTGCAGCCTCCTTGCGTTTGTGTGCGACCTGTTCTCCTTGTCTCCACTTATGACTGTCATCACAGGACGACGCGGAGTCACATCGCATTCGTCCCGGAACCTGAACATATTTTCATGGCAACGTGACCGGCAGGGGTCTTCCACCCACGCTCCTAAGTACAGTATCAGTTGCCGACCGTACCGGCGCAAACCGACCCCCGCAACATGATTGCCGTCCGAACGCTCCATGAGACATAGCGCTCAGAAGCGCTGCTCTCGTGATACGAGAAGCCATGACGTTAGCGACTAACCAAAGACCATCTTGATGTCGGACAAGAACTTACCGGCCTGACCAGGAGTGAGGCTCACGTGCCTTTCACATTCGAAACATAACACCGGAGGGTGGGATTTGTCAAGCTATTATTGGAGGGGAAACTCGTGTGATTACAGCAACTGGATACCGGTTTACAAGCCAACCGAACGAATAAGATGGGTGGATCAGGTACCCGCCTATGGAGTTCGCAAACGGGGGAATCCGTGACTTTTGCAAATTCCAGCTTGTAATAGGTGACTGAATGTATAACATTGTGAAACTCGGAATACGACTATGAAAACGTATGACAACATCCTCGACCTGGTTGGCTGCACACCGCTCCTGAGACTCAGGACCGGCATTCCACCGGATGGCCCCAGAGCCTATGTGAAGCTCGAGTTTTTCAACCCGACCGGGTCGGTGAAAGACCGGATGGCACTGCACATAATCAGGAAAGCCATGTCCGAGGGGCGGCTCAAAGCGGGCGACACTGTCATTGACAACACCTCCGGCAACACCGGGTCGTCTCTGGCGATAGTGGCCAAGGTGTTGGGACTCAAGGCAATCCTCACGACGCCGGAAAAAACCAGCAAGGAGAAAATTGACCTGATCAAGTCCTATGGTGCTGAATTGATCATCACGCCCGAGGTCCCTCATGACGACCCCCGGAGCTTCTACGCCGTAGCCCGCCGCCTGGCCAGGGAGAAGGGCTACTTCGACCTGGACCAGTACGACAGCCAGGACAACGTCGAGTCCCATTACCTCAGCACCGGTCCTGAAATCTGGGAAGATACCGACGGTCAGATCACTCACTTCGTCTGCGGCATCGGCACTGGCGGGACATTCTCGGGCGCAGCCCGCTTCCTGAAAGAGAAGAACCAAAGAATCAAGGCGATCGCAGTAGATCCCGAAGGTTCCATGTTCACGGACTACATACGTTACCGGAAGGAAACGGCCGGATACCCATACAAGGTGGAGGGAATCGGCTCCGATGTCATGACCGGGGCCATGCATCCGGATGTCGTGGACGAGATAATAACCGTGTCGGACAAGGATTCTTTCCACAGGGCCCGCCTGATTGCCCGCGAGGAGGGGATTTCCGCCGGGGGCTCTTCAGGCACGGTGGCCTATGCTATGGAACAGGCGGCTCGCGACCTGGGGCCGGAGTCGCTCATGGTCGGCATATTCGCCGACGCCGGCATCAAGTACCTGAGCAAGTGCTACAACGACGACTGGATGCGCCGGCAGGGGTTTATGCCCCACAAGGAGACCGCACGATGATTCCCCGGAGGCTTATACTGCCGCTGCTGGCGGCAATCGCGGTCATCTCAACGACTGCAATGGCTGCAGAGTCCGATCGGGGCCTGACGTTAAGCGAACAGGTATATGATTTCGGCCACGTGGCCATCGATTTCAAGCTGTTTCATACTTTCCGGCTGATCAACAATGGGGGGCAGCCAATCCGGATACTCGGGCTGGATGTTTCCTGTAACTGCTCAATGGTGGGCCTGTTGGATTCGCTGATAGAGCCTGGTGATTCAGTTCCCCTGCCGCTAAGGTATGACACCAAGGACCTTTTCGGCCCGACAGCCAAGTCGTTTCGCGTGACTACGGACGACCCCAACCTGCCAGAACTGCAATTCTTCTACAAATCGATTGTCGGGCAGTGGTACAACGGCCTGAAACCGAATCCAATGTCACTGTTTTTTCTGCCCGGCCAGAAGCCACGGAAAGTGACGATTCTCAATCGTAGTTTTGACGAGATCAGCCTGTCGATCAAAGAGCAGTCCGACACCACGTTCGACATCGCCGTGCTTAAGGAGAAGGCGCGCAGGAATCAGACGCTGGAATTGGAAGTGAGACCCAGGGCGGTCCTCAGTCAGGGCACGTATCTGTCCAGCTTCACGATTGAAGTCAACACAGGCAATGACAAAAAGCCGGTCATTCTGACAGTCCCCGTCAAGATGGTGATATATTGAGGCGTATACAGAGATTGTCAAAAAAACCGCTCATTATACTTTGCAACCAAATGCTCTGTAACTGCACGCTCGGGAACCAATGGATTCGTCCTTCCCGCGAAAGCGGGCGTCCGGTAACCCGTTGATGCCGCTTTAGTTATGTCCCTGTTTTGGCGGACATGGCCAGCGGCGCAACGAAGTTGCTTTCTTATCTTCTGGTCTAAGTTCTCGACCAACCTGCCTGCAATTGCGCCGGAACAAAATAAAAGTCCTTGACAATTCGGGACGCTTGTACGTTATTTATTAATTGACGAGGGTGACTCTCTGCTGTCCCTGGGTAGTTTCCTAGCCCCCTCTACCCAACCAGACGAGCGCCCTCTTTTTATTGGCTCGCATGTCTCGGGCAACTTGTCAGGTGGACAGCCGATCAGAGACTGGCTCTTCGCGGTCATCACCGGTTTGAAAAAGGCCACCCGCAAGGGCGGCGAACCGGAGCTGGGCAGGAAACAGATGCCGGCTACCGAAGTTCTTCAATACACTCTACTGGACAGACCTCCACGCAGTGCGGGCCGTCCTCCTGATCCTCGCACTCGTTGCAGGTGTCCGGGTCAATGGTAAAGATGTCACCTTCTTCAATGGATGAGGTGGGGCATTCCGCCAGGCAGAGTCCGCAGGCGGTGCATTCATCGGTTATGGTCATGGCCACGGTGGCTTCCTCCAAGGCTGAAATCACACGGTCAACTCACCACGGAATATACGACGCGAGCCCGACATTACAAAGGCCGATCATGCAAGTCTTTTTCTGCGGCAAGGGTACCGGTCCGTTAAGGCAGCCTGCCGGGCGTGCCGATGAAGAAGCGGCCACCCCCTCTCGGGGATGGCCGCTGTTGCTCGCTGCTAAGCAGCGTCCGCAAAACCGACCAGGATCAGCTTACGGACACGGTTGCGGTAGCGGTCCGCTGTTGAACATGTAGTCGACCAGGTAGACCAGGTCGGCGATGTCAATCAGGCCGCTGGACGCGTCAATGTCGGCTTCCTCGTAACAAGGGGGAGGAGGACCGGCGTTGAACATGTAATCGACCAGGTAGACCAGATCGGCGATGTCGATAAGACCACCACTCAAGTTAATGTCACCCCTGATCGGCGGGATGCAGCAGTCGGTCGCCTCGAAGTAGATCTCGAAGGCCAGGTCGATGGACTCCGGCTCATACGGATGCCCCTGTGGATACCTGAGCTCATGCCAATCCTGTTCCGGCGGTATCGGGTCAACACCTTCAGCCCAGACAGCGTCGTCGTTCCAGTGCATGAATGAGGTCTTCCAGCCGAACCAGATCCCACCGGGCGCCATAACCTCTGCCTGTACGTTCAGCCAGTAGACGACCGGTGTGTATGGCGAACCCTGTTGCGTGAATTCACCCTCGTGGAGGTTGAAGACATACTCCCAGCATTCATGGTCGGCCATAGGCTCATACCATCCCTCAAGCGGGTGGTAGAATCCCTCGGGGTGCGTCTCATAAAGATCGTAGTTGAACTCACTTGGACCGAAAGGCCGCTGCCAGATCATCTCGCCCGGCATACTGTAACCGGTGGGACTCAGACCAGCAGGTATATCGGCGTGGAGGCTCAGGTAGAATATCACGTTTCCTGGATCGCCGCCAGGGTACTGATCTCCAAGCCAGGAAGCCCAGATACGTATCCTGGTAATAGGCCCATAGGCACGGCACTCGAAGTCGTCGGCAAGCACTACCTCCGGGAAGTTGGCATAGACGTCCATTCCCTCCATGGAGATATCCGGCGGCTGCTGATACTTGAGCTCCTCAACTGACTCGCAGGCATCGTCGATACCGTTCTGGTTCAGGTCATCCAGACACGGCCCGCCGGTGAGTCCTACGAAGCCGCCAAGGTCATCACAACAAAGCGGGTCAACGTTAACGCACTGTGCGCCACCCTGGAGACAGCAAGCCTGAGGCTGGGTGCACACCGTGCCCGTACCCTGCGGGGTACCACCCATGTCGTCGCAGCAAATCGGATCGATCATCACGCACTGACCGCCGGGCAGACAGCAGGCCTCAGGATCCGTGCAATGTGTGCCAAGACCCTGCGGAACACCGCCCAACGCAAGACAGCACAGCGGATCCAGTTCTTGGCATCCACCAGCAGCGGCGATATCAAGACAGCAGGCCTCAGGCTGGGTGCACACCGAGCCCGGACCCTGCGGGTTGCCACCCAGGTTGTTACACTCGGCTGGAAGAAGCATCACACAGTCTCCGTCAGTCAAGCAGCATGCCTCAGGCTGCTCTTCCTCACAGGCATCGTCGTAGCCGTTCTGATTGTTGTCGCCCAGACACGGCCCGCCGGTCAGCGATGTATAACCGCCCAACTCGTTACAGCAGAGCGGGTCAACATCGACGCAGACCGTACCATTATCAAGACAGCAACCAACCGGGCCGGTGCAATGTGTGCCCTGACCCTGCGGAACACCGCCCATTTCATCACAGCAGAGCGGGTCAACTTCGATACACTCATTAGCAGTGACACCACTCAGACAGCAGGCCTCCGGTTCCGTGCAATGCGTGTCGATGCCCTGCGGTTCGCCGTCCAGGGCGAGACAACACTGCGCATCCATTTGCAGGCATTCGCCACTAGGCAGGCAGCAGGCCTCGACACCAAGACATGTGGACCCGGGGCCTTGTGGTATGCCGCCATTGTCGGTGCAGACAGTTGGAAGCAACATCTGGCAACTGCCGCCATCGAAGCAGCATGCCTCAGGCTCTTCTGTCTCGCAGGCGTCGTCAATGCCGTTTGGAGGGTTGTTGTCACCCTGACACAGTCCGCCGGCCGAGGGTACCCAACCACCCAGATCATCACAGCAGATTGGATCGACATTTACGCATACAGCGCCTCCCTGCAGACAGCAGGCCAGAGGGCCGGTGCAGTTGAAACCCGCACCCTGCGGAACACCGCCCAGGGCGAGACAACACTGCGCATCCATTTGCTGGCATGCGCCAGTTGATAGGCAGCAGGCCTGCATACCAAGACATGTGGACCCGGAGCCTTGTGGTGTGCCACCGAGCTCGTCGCAGCAAAGTGGATCGACCATGTCGCATGTACCGTCGGTGAAACAGCAGGCCTCAGTCTGAGTGCACGCCGTGCCGGGACCCTGCGGGGTGCCGCCCAACTCATTCATACAGCAGAGTGCGTCAGCATCCATACACGTGCCATTTTTGAGACAGCAGGCTTCCATGCCGCCGCACTGGGACCCGTCGCCATAGTAGGTACCACCAAGGTTGTTGCAGTCAGCCAAGGTGGTCACGATGCAGGTCTCATTAAGACCGGGACCACCGGCAGGTGAGTAGCAACAGGCGCCGTACTCTTCCTCCTCCTCGCCCGTTATGACAAAGGACATATCCATGGACACGACACACGAGTGCAAGATCATACCGTTGAGATTGAAGTTGTATCCCCTGACGTCAATCGAGATCCACTCCGGATTGTAGTCCCAGATTGTATCTTCAAAGACGTAATGCCCCCCGAACATCTCACTGGCAAACAGTGATTTGCGGCCGATGTAGCGCGCCTCGTCATTCGGGGAAAGGGGGGGAATCGGGGGAGCGCTGTCACCCGCGGGTTGCTCAATCGACCACAGATCAGTCGACCAGTTCAGTGCGAGCTCAAAGAAAGCATCGCCCACAGGGTCATCCGGATCCACGTCAATCTCAATGCGAACGACCTTTATGCGGGTTGAGTCAAAGGGGTCGTCATAGAACCAGACGTTCCACCATTCTGTGTTCTCGTAGTAATACCACTGGTTGTTATAGGCGGGATCACCCGTGCCGGTGAAAGTACCGTCCGGGAGCAACGTGGCGCTAAACGAACCCAACTTTGGCTCGGCAGGCTCGTAAAGCTCTTTCCAATCAAGAACGTACCATTCCGCCCAGACGGCGTCGTCAAGATGGTGATTCAGCGACGACTTCCAACCCCACTGAGAAAACATGGGGTCCGGCTGGACGATCGCGGAGATAAACAGCCAGTAAACGGTGCCCGAGTCCTGCCAGATAAGCTCCGACTCAGGGTAGAGTTGGTCGAGAAAGATATTGTACTGGAAGTACGCATCGTGGTCATCCGGGAAGATATCCCCTGTATACGGGTCGTACCAACCCTCCATAGACGGTGGGTCGATCGGCACCGCGGCGAATTCCCAGATTTCATACTCCACGATGGTTGCGCCCGGCATGCTGTGTCCCGTCGGGTTCTGCGGGTCGTCGGCCGGAATATCTTCGGCAAAACCGATAGAGAAGTAGTTAATAACACCCTCTTGACCGTGTTTCCACGAGCCCCAGAAGTGAACATCCCGGATCAGACCGGAGTCACTACATGTCCAGTCGTCCGCCAGGACCACCGGCTGGGTTGCGTTCACATCCCATCCGGCCTCGTCCGGAAGCTGCGGGAAATGCATCTTGTGCCCGTCCTCGGGATGCCAATCCGCAGCAACCGGTGTGAACATTACACCGACGGCCAGAAAGGCAGCCGTCAGCATTAGCATAGCTTTTCGCATTCAACACCTCCTAAGCGCATGCGCATGTTACTGGTAACAACTCACTCTGTTTTTGCAAAAAATCCACGTAATGACTAACTTGATAAAAATCAATTCATAATACGTGCGGCTTAACCTGTCCGTCTTAGGAACCAGGAGTAGACTTATTTCGATATACCCTACCATGCAAATATACTGGTGGCAACAGGTTGTGTCAAGTTATTTTTGGCCAATGATAGATGATATTCCATATCTCGTTCAATCCGACCGCAGATGGCACTGCCACCCATACGAGCACCAATATCCATTCTCCTTCTGTCTCGAAACCTGTTCCGGCACAGGATATTGGCCGCCACGCACCGTATCTGCGGAATCACTCGTGCCACATTTCACCGCAGGTGGGTTACCGCCACGGCCGTAATCCAAGCTGACGCTGTATACTGCCGGGCTACATTCTCCCGGGAGCGTTGCACATATCCCTGATAATCGACCGGCAAGGGGATCATCATAACTTCAATCGCAGACATACCCCGGAAGAATTGTGATGGCCAGGTGCGGGCGTAAGTCACTGTCTCGCAATAAGTATGATTGGCAGAGCGGTCGCTGCTTCCTGTCTGCCGGCAGTTTCTTGCGAACGCGTGTCGCCTATTTGGCGAGTGAAGGTGTCAACAGGCATAAGAAACCATAACTGAGGAGTTGCCGATGAACATGACAGTACTGCACAGAATGCCCCTTGTGGGGGTCATTTTGCTGACACTCACCTGCGTATCCTGCTTTGACCGGACGGAAGAAATCACTGTAGACCCGGACGGCACAACTACTATCGTAGCCGAATTCAAGGGAGACGAAAGCGGCTTCCGCCCTCCCGTGGCTCTGCCGTCGGAACCGGAGTGGACTATCCTGCGGAGGGAGATCGATTCCAGTGATACCGGCAGTATCAAAATAGAACTCGAGGCGAAGTTGGTAGTGCCGTACGGTACACCACTGCCCGGTACATACGCCATGCCCGACGCAGCCGACAGGGACGTGAACCTCCAGTTCCCCACCGAGGTCAGATACTGGATCGAGGGCAAACGTACATTCTACGAGTTCACGAGAGCATACGTGTCGCGAAAGTATGATTGTTACCATTACGCCGAAAAGGTCCTATGGGATCAGGAACTGGAGAACCGGGTTCTGGAAAAGGGCATATTCGAAGTATCCGAGGAGGACCGGGCCGAGTACCTCGACCAGTTCGGGGCTGCTTTCGGATACGTCCACTGGCGGCTTCTCTGGGAGACACTGGGAGCGCTAATTCGCAAGGGAGATATCGCGGCTTCGACCGGAACCGACATCGAGACCTGGGCCGCGTCATACATTGAGAGCGTTGTCACGCCCGTGAGGATGCTCGGCATTGCCGGTAAGGATGATAATTCCATCGGTGAGGAGCTTGACAAACTCAAGGAAGAGTTGCATCATCAGTTCGCCAGGTACTTTTCATCGGTCGTCGGGCCGGACCGGGCCGAGACTCAGCGGAGCTACACCGAACTGTTTCAGACAGTGACGCTCGATTACGATGTGACCGAGGCTCTGGGTCCCCACGAGTTCTGTATAAGCCTGAATCTGCCGGGTAAGGTCATTGAGACCAACGGCCATGTCGAACCGGAGAAGCCTGCCAACGTGCAGTGGTACTTCGAAGGACAAGAGTTGCACGACAAGGACATTCGTCTCTATGCCCTGTCGGTGGTTGAGTCTTATTAGGCGGCCGGCAGCATGAACCGCCGACAGGCGTGAGGACCGGAGTGACAGACGAAATTTCAAGCGCTGTCCGGGAGTTCTCCGGCGGACTATTCCGCCTCGTATACCGGATCGTAGGCGACCGGGAACAAGCTATGGATATCACACAGGATGTCTTCGTGAAAGTCCTGCGAGAACCGGGACGCGTCAGGGACAAGACCCGCCTTGTGCCCTACCTCTTTCGCTCGGCCTACAACACAGCCCTGAACTTCAAGCGAGACCTTTCCCGGCGAGAGGCGAAGGCGGAATGGCTCAGGCAGGAGCTTGCCCCCGCCAACCCGGGGCGGCCGGACCTGCTGTTAGAATCGGAAGAGACGGCTGCCCGCCTCAACGAAGCTCTCGGCTCTCTCGCGGACAGACAGAGAGAAGCCCTGGCCCTGCGGTTCTTCAGCGAACTGACCATCACCGAGATCGCCGCCGCCATGCTGATATCGCAGGCGTCGGTCAGGGTACACATTGCCCGGGGACTGCAAAACCTCAAGAAGCAACTGGAGAGTGTCCCCGGAAAGGAGGAAACATGAACTGCAAACGATACAAAGATGCGCTGCCCCTGTACGCGACGGGAGACCTGGATTCGTCCATACGTGAGAAGCTCGAAGAGCACCTCAAGGTCTGCCCGGATTGCCGGGCCGAGCTTGAGAAGCTCTCGGACGTGGTTGCGATGTTGTCGCCGACCGGTTCAGACAGCCTGACGGACATAGAGAAACTCCGCCTGGAAAACGCGGTCTATCGTCGCCTGGTCGCCAAATCGAGCGGGGCCTACAAAAGTCAAAGGGTAACCGGGCTTATCATACGAGTTGCGGCGGTGCTGGTGATCTTCTTTTCCGGATACGGCGTCCAGTCGCTTGTTTCCGGACTGGACAAGGATCAGCAGACAATGCCAGGGGTATTCGAAGCCTCCCTGAGCATGTCGAGGCAGCGGCAGGCAATTGCTTCGAGGATGAGGTTTTCTCCGGAAGGTCTCAAGGTTATCGCCAGGGGCCAATCGGCCCTGACGGGAAACTAAGAAGGACACGTCAGGGCGGGCAAAGTCGAGCGGCATGACGGGGATGCCGCGAAGCTTGAAAATTATTTGTGTTTCTTAACCTGTCCCCGAAATCCTTATCGATCAGGAGCCGCCCGAATGTAATCCCCGGCACCAGCCTTTCGTCCCTTTCGGCCTATGAAGATCGTATAAACCAGGTCAAAGTCCATCGACCGGACTGCGAACACCGTGGCCTCCTCAGCACATAAGATTTCCGTGTCTTCCTCACAACACCACCTTGGCAGTATCGCTGAGTTGGACTTCGCGGACAAGTATATAAGCTGTAAACCTGCCCATTTTGATGGGCCTTCCGCTTCAAACAAGGGTTGCATATCTGCAATGTATGATGTATAATAGCTGATGGACGTTGAATTCGGCGGTGTATTTGGAATATGGCTGACAGAAGCAAAAATGATGATGTAACCGGGACTATCCTCGACTCTATAGCCGATGGAGTCTTTACCGTCGACCGCGAGTGGCGGATCAGTTCCTTCAACAGGGCCGCGGAGGAAATCACCGGCATCCTGAAGGAAGAAGCTGTCGGCCAACGTTGCTGCGACGTGTTCCATGCTTCAATCTGCGAAACGAACTGCGCTCTCAGGGAGACATTCGAAACCGGGCGGTCAGTAGTCAACCGCGCGATCTACGTCATCGATGCGGATGGAGAGAGAGTCCCGATCAGTATTTCAACAGCCGTTCTGAAAGACAAGAACGGAAATACTATCGGAGGAGTGGAGACATTCAGGGACTTAAGCGCGATCGAGGAGCTCAGGCGGGAACTGGAAAAGAAATACTCTTTCAACGATATCGTAAGCAAGAGCGACAAGATGTTGCAGCTTTTCAAAATCCTTCCCAGCATCGCTCAGAGCGACAGCACAGTTCTTATCGAAGGTGAAAGCGGTACCGGTAAGGAACTGGTCGCCCGCGCCCTGCACGATCTTTCCCACCGGAAGGACGGACCAATCGTGGCGGTCAACTGTGGAGCACTCCCGGACACACTCCTCGAATCGGAGCTTTTTGGCTACAAGGCCGGCGCGTTTACCGATGCCCGCAAAGACAAACCGGGTCGCTTTGCGATGGCCGACGCCGGCACGATATTTCTTGACGAAATCGCTGATATTTCTCCCGCGTTGCAGGTGCGGTTGTTACGGGTCATTCAGGAAAGAACCTATGAACCGCTGGGCGCCACGGAATCGGTTCCAGCTGATATTCGTGTCGTTGTGGCAACCAACAGGGACCTCGAAAAGCTCGTCAGAAAAGGAGAGTTTCGGCAGGATCTGTACTACCGAATAAACGTGGTCCGCATCATGTTGCCGCCGCTTCGCGAGCGCAAGGAAGATATCCCTCTGCTGATCGATCACTTCATCCGCCGTTTTAATAATCTCAAGAAGAAGCATATCTCGGACATTTCACCTGATGCGCTGGCGGTCCTGATGGGTTATGACTACCCCGGCAATATCAGAGAGTTGGAAAATATCATCGAGCATGCGTTCGTTCTCTGTCAGGGCACCGTCATTAGCATCGATAATCTGCCCGAGAATGTCAGACCCAAAGAGGTCAAACCCGTAGCCGAGTTGACATCGATAGATGATCTTGAAGCTGTTTTCATCACCAGGGTACTAAGAAGGAATAACTTCAGCAGAAAGAAAACCGCCGAAGAGCTGGGAATGCATAAGACAACACTCTGGCGAAAAATGAAGAAATTGGGAATCCGCCCTCCCAATTGACATTGGTTGCATATACGCAACCAATGCTATCGTAATGGTTGCACGTGCGCAGCCCCTCGTCCTATTCCCCAGTCGCCAGACAATCATATTATGTTCGTAAGTCTTTACATATAAGCATGATAGCATTTATATCCGTCGGGTAAGGGCGGTCAGGCATAAATTATGCTTTGACAATGAACACGATTATGAAGGTTGCAATTCCGACATGGGATGGGCGTGTTTCACCCGTCATGGATACAGCGCGCCATTTACTTGTGACTGAGTTTGCCGATGGCAGCGAGGTTTCCAGGGAAACCGTGATTATCCCTCAAGCTAACATTTCCGGCCGCGTGAGTTTTCTTACGGATCTCGGTATTGATGTTCTGATCTGCGGAGCCATCTCGCATCAGTTCGAGCACATGCTTGCTGCCTCGGAGATAAAGCCATACCCTTGGTTCCGCGGTAATGTTGACGAGATCATTGCCGCCTATTTCGGTGGGGTTTTGCAGAATGACAGTTTTCTTTTGCCCGGCTGTAGGCGTCGCGGCCGGGGAAGGGGCCGACGCCGTGGATGGCGTGCAGGTCAGGGTGGACGCAAACAGTTCTAAGGAGGAATGATGAGAATAGCGGTTTCATCTGAGGGAAAGGATCTGACCAGCAGTGTTGATCCACGATTTGGGCGGGGGTCATACTTCCTGGTCTTCGATACCAGTGACGAGAGCCTCGAGGTCGTTGAAAACGGCCAGAACGTTCATGCTGCTCAGGGAGCCGGGGTTCAGGCTGCCGAGAATGTCGCCCGCAAGAACGTAGACATTATTGTAGCGGGGAACTTCGGCCCCAAGGCGTTTCAAGCTCTTGAAGCGGCTGGTATCAAGGTTGCATTATGGGCGGACGGGACGGTTTCAGAGGCAATTGAATTAGCCCGAAACAACAAGCTCAAGATATGCGACAGTGCCAATGTCGAGGGGCACTGGATGTAGTGTCTGCCTTTTGGTCGAGGAGGAAGTGGTTATGACACCGAGAAAATTAAATAGTAACGGCACAGGTACCGGCGATCGGAGACAGCGTCGGCGACTGAGAGGTATGTTCTCCGGTAAGACCGGCAAGACGATTGGTTTTACATCAATCGCAGCACCTATAATCGGGTATGTTGTCAATGATCTCAAGAAGCCCAACAGTGTTATCCGCAGTCTTGTCGGAGGAGTGGTCAGGAAGCTTCTCCCGGCGAAATCAGGAAAGGTCGAGGCGATCGACATTACCGATAAGGTCGAAATCCTCGAAGACAAGAACGACAAGAGAAGTTAATACAATCGTAACCATCGATTGCGAAAGGAGAGATAGATGCCAGGTGGAGACAGGACTGGACCGTGGGGCGCCGGACCGATGACAGGTCGGGCCGCCGGTTTTTGTGCCGGCTACGACGTGCCGGGATATATGAATCCCGCTTTTGGACGGGGGTTCGGAGGTGGTCGGGGCCGCGGATATGGTCGTGGCTTCGGCATGGGAGGTGGCCGGGGATGGCGCCATCAGTATTACGCCACCGGGTTGCCGGGATGGAATCGTGGATACGCGTATCCATATCCTTATCCGGGCGCATTCCCGGTTGCTGCCGGCGCAGCTACAACATCGCAAGCGGCTCAAGCAGAGGAACTTGCGTATTTGAAAGAGCAGGCTCGGTATTTCAAGGAGACTCTTGGCGATATCGAGATGCGCATTGACGAGCTTGGCCAGCAAACAGCAGATTCAAGCAAGGTGCAGGAGAAAGATAAGAAGTGAGACGGGGTACCATGTCACTAAGAAGTGGTTTTGGCGGTTGGTTTGGTCGAGGTTCAGGACAAACTGGTGGTGGTGGTTCTGGGCAAAGTAAAGGCGGTGGCCGCGGTCGAGGAGGCGGTTCAGGTTTGGGACAAGGTCGCGGGGGCGGCCGTGGAATGGGTCGAGGTACGAACAGGGGTCGTGGTGGTGGACGTGGCATGGGCATGGAGGCACCTCCAAATCCGGTCGAGCGTCCGGACTTCCAACCACACGCTGAGCAGCCTGGTCCGGGAGGATTGGGGTTGGAAAACCCGGACCAAGAGATCGCAATGCTCAGAGTCCAGGCTGATACAATGTTGGATCAGTTGCAAGCTATCAATGCACGCATCTCTATTTTACAAGGGGAAAAAGAGCCTGCGGCCGTCGATTTCGCAAATATCGGGGCGCGCAGGAAAACCTCGAATAACACGCTGCGTGGAAGAGCGACTGCAATCATTGACAAAGAAGAATGTGTGAGTTGTGGAATCTGCGCCATTGTATGCCCGGAGGATGCAATCGCCGTAAATGACATAGCGGTGATCGACCCCCAGAAGTGCACTGGATGTGGTTCGTGTGTTGACGAGTGCCCGACCATGGCGATCTCCCTTGCCGATTTGAAAGAAGTGGCGTCATAAGGAGAACCCAGTGGTTAAACAGGACTACTATGAGGGACTCACGCATTTGAAAGAACAAGCTCGGTACTTCAGGGAGATGTTTTTGATGATATTGAGGCGCATATTGATAAACTTAGGAAAGAAAGAAAGGACAAAAGACATATGATGTCACCGAACGGTACATCAGGCGGACGAGGCCAGGGACAGGGCGGTGGCCAGGGACAGGGCGGTGGTCGAGGTTCAGGACAAGGACGAGGAGGAGGACGAGGTCAAGGACAGGGCGGCGGTCGAGGTTCGGGACAAGGTCAAAGTGGCGGACGAGGCATGGGGCGCGGCGGTCGGGGCCTTGGCCCCGTCGGCGAATGCGTCTGCCCCCACTGCGGCACGATAGCGCCACATCAGCAGGGTGTACCTTGCCTTGAGATAGACTGCCCGAAGTGCGGCCGGAAGATGACAAGGCAGTAGGAAGCTGAAGAACCCAGCTCTGGAAATATCTATCGCCAGTGGCAAGGGCGGTACCGGAAAGACCACAATTGCCACCAATCTGGCTGTTGCCGTTGCCGGGACCGGCACGGATGCAAGTTACCTTGACTGTGATGTGGAGGAACCGAACGGCAGCATATTCCTGAAGCCTGAGATCAGGGAGCGATTCGATGTTACTGTCCCGGTTCCCCGGGTTAATCTCGAAAACTGCACTCTATGTGGCGACTGTTCCGCAGCCTGCGAGTATCATGCCATCGCCGTCCTGGGGAAAACGGTGGAGGTCTTCCCTTCGCTTTGTCATGGCTGCGGGGGATGTAGTGATGTCTGTCCTGAAGATGCCATTGAAGAGATTCCCAGAACCATCGGCCGCATCAGCCATGGAACCGGGATGGGGGTCGAGTTTTATGAGGGACGTTTGAATGTTGGAGAAGCGATATCACCTCCCGTTACGAAGGCGCTGCGGAAGCTTGCCGGGAAATCCGATGTGACCGTTATCGATGCTCCCCCCGGTACATCCTGTCCCGTCATTGAGGCCATCAGCGGCACAGACTTCGTCATCCTGGTGACCGAACCGACGCCGTTTGGATTGAATGATCTCAAGCTTGCAGTCGGAATGGTGCGGGAAATCGGCCTGCCGCACGGTGTCGTGATCAATCGCTCGGACATCGGCGACAGCAGAACCGAAGAGTACTGCCGCAAGGAGGAAATCGCTATCCTGATGGAGATACCGTATGATCGCCGGGTCGCAGAGGCGTATTCGCGCGGAGATATGATGTTCGCCGTCGATTCTCGCTATGAAATGAGTTTATGCGAACTTTACGAGCAAATAGCCACACGAGTCCACGATGACAGAACTGGTCGTAGTCAGCGGTAAGGGAGGCACCGGCAAGACCAGCCTGGTCGGTTCACTGGCAGCCCTGTCACAGAACAAGGTGCTGGTTGATTGCGATGTTGACGCTGCCGATCTTCATTTGATTCTGCAGAACAGGGTACAGAGGAAGACCGAATTCATCGGGGGCAAGCAGGCCGCTATCATCGAGGAAAGATGCACAAACTGCGGAATATGTCCGGAGTACTGTCGCTTCGATGCCATCAAGCATGAGACCCACACGGAAAGCGCAACCGGAGAGCGGTATTGGATAGACAGACACGCCTGTGACGGATGCGGTGTCTGCACGCGCCACTGCCCGGAGCAGGCAATCGATTTCAGAGAAGTGGTCAGTGGCGAGTGGTACCTCTCTGATACGCCATACGGACCGCTGGTTCATGCGCGTCTGGGTCTCGCACAGGCCAATTCGGGTAAGTTGGTATCGCTGCTGCGCCAGCAGGCAAGACTGATGGCGGATAAGAGGGGGCTGGAACTTATTCTCATAGACGGCCCACCCGGTATCGGCTGCCCGGTAATCGCATCGCTCACCGGTGCTTCGTATGTCCTGATAGTCACCGAACCGTCCCTGTCGGCTTTGCACGATATGGAACGGCTGCTGCAACTGACCGTTCATTTCGGGATTACTACGGCAATCTGTATCAACAAGTATGATATCAACCCTGCCTTGACTTCTCGTATCGAGGAGTTTGCAGAGGAACACAAGGTGAGCATCATGGGACGAATCCCTTTCGACCCCGCAGTTACAAAGGCACAGTTGGCGGGTACCACGGTTGTCGAACACCACGGCAACGGAGCATCCGGAAGTCTTGAGCTATTGTGGTCCAATCTGAACAAGGAATTGAGCGAGACCCGACAGTAGTTCCGAACCAGGGCAATAGAATAACGAGAATCGATTGAAACCAGCATGGAGTCAGAAACATGAAAATCGCGATCCCGACGGCAGATGGAGTGTTGTGTCTGCATTTCGGACATTGTCAGCAGTTTGCAGTCCTTGATGTCGACCTTGAAACCAAGTCGATCACGAAATCCGAGATGCTACCACCGCCCATGCATGAACCGGGCGTACTTCCCACCTGGCTGGGCCAAATGGGATGCAATGTCATAATAGCCAGTGGAATGGGAGGGCGAGCCATAGGTATGTTCGAGCAGAGCGGTGTCCAGGTCGTTATCGGTGCGCCGAGCAAGAAACCCGAGGAAGTCGTGACGGCATTTTTGAAGGGTGAACTCACATCCGGCGCCAACCCATGCGATGATCCCGCGTTTCATGGGAAGTAATCCTGCGGGGAATAACCGAGGCAGGGCGGTATCCCAGTAATGCCGCCGGATGCGCAGGCGGGATTGGGCTTGTTGAGAAAGCCCGATAGAGGCGGAAGCTATCCACTTGCGGTCGGTGTACATCTGTAAACGGCGGTACAAAAGTGTCCCATCTGCCGGTGCGAAACAGGCGGCATAGAAGAACAGCTCTTGGCTCCCTACGCAGATGATTTATGGAGAGTCGGGCCGGTCACTTGTCGTCCTCTGAGTGGTCGCCCCTCCACACTGAGAGATGAGCTTGGTATACTTCCGGGGTGTATATATATAAGTAGTTGTCGCAACGCCGATTAGGGTGATTTCAGGAGGGTTTCAAAGGGGATGGGGTGGTAGAACCAGTGTTTTCCAAAGAACGGAATACCGGGCACCCGAGTCGAACCGCCGTTTGTACAGCGAAGGCTCAGAGCGAGAAGGCCAGTTGAAAGGTTCTGAGTTCTGGATGGTTTGGGGGAGAAAATACGCAGCTACTTTCTCTCACTCCGCGTCTTTTGGCCGGGAAATGAAGCTCCAGTTCAACAAGATTTATGCAGCCATACTTCCGATTACCCAGTTGCGGAACTCGTATCGTAGACCCCGCCATAGATTTCAGAGCCCCGGTTACGGCCGGGGTTTTTTGTCGGACATAATGAGGCCGTATTGATTATATTAAGGCTGTGAGTAAAGACAAACCTTAACTGTGTAAGGACATACTTAGCCACACCGCGCTTGCAGGCAATTGGAGAACCAAGGACACCTCGGTCAAGAGCCTCCAAGAGTGTTACGTTAGGCAACTCATACGGGAATCCAATATACTCCTCATGCATCATCCCCTCTAGTGTAGTGTTCCTTAAATACTATTACTATTCACGAAAAGTTATGGTTGTGGCAGTCAATCAGTTAGGGCCTCATGTTTTGTTAAGTTATTTCTGTAACACTACACTAGCTGACGAGTGGGAACCTGCCATGGCGCGTCCGGAAACATGGCTGCGTCGACTCCCGGATCAGAGAAGAGTTAATTTCAAAAGGTGTGGAAATTGATAAAAAAGTAGCGTAGCCTTTCGGTGAAGTTTTAACCGAAAACGTCGTGGAAGCACGACCAACGAAAGGATACGCTGATGTCAAAGTACAAG
>Ga0114922_10000179_pt1 | contig 59547 bp, 46 predicted proteins | sample AartaG_FD_100975 | JGI IMG/M metagenome (GOLD analysis project Ga0114922, IMG submission 100975) | Deep subsurface microbial communities from Aarhus Bay to uncover new lineages of life (NeLLi) - Aarhus_00045 metaG | ecosystem: Environmental > Aquatic > Marine > Oceanic > Sediment | place...
AAAATTGTTGCTACGCCTTATGGCAAGACAATCGCACTAAACACCTTGTTTTTGGACTTTTGAATTCTGCGAAGACTTACGGTGTTGGAATTTCTGTGAATGAGCACCATAACCTTATTATTAATCATATTCAAAAAATAATCAATTCAAAGAGTGTGTTTGTAATGTATCGGTATATTCCAGCTCCACCCGAAAGCTACGGAAACGGTGTTGTGTGCGAAATTATTCCTAAAGAAGTCAAAACTGAAAGAGAAGTTTCCGATGATGTTATCTCCCAATTCAAACAAATTTTACACATATTAAATGAGTACAAGGAGTGTATCTAAAGGATGGAAGGTAATAGGTTAGAACAAGAAATTAAGAGTTTGATGAATTTAGGGTACACCACCCTTATTTCACAGCATTCTAAAGATATTGAAGAATTTAAGACACAATCCAGTAAATTTCAAAAAATTCTTAAACTCACATCAAATGATGTTAAACAGCATCTTCATTTTAATTGTCCTGAATGCAATAATCCCATGAAAAGAAATATCTCACTTACCACTCATAAAATTTATTGGTTTTGCAAATGCTATGGTCATTCTTTTGACACATTAGAGTTAATCCATATAATTAATCGAAAGAAAAGAAGATAAAATAAAAATAGAGGACATAGAAGAAAATGAATGATATTCCAATCCTTTCCAACCTTGAGAAAAGAATTATATTGGTATTAGGTGAAGATTTACATTTCTATAATGAAGTAAGCAGATACACGATAACCGATATTAACAGAATTTTAAATGAATTCAACCAAAAATATAGTAACCCCATTAGGTTTTCCCCACCATCTTCTACAGTTAAGAATCTGCAAAATAAGGGCTTAGTAGATTCTGTATCCGATACGTTTCAAGGCAGAAGAAGTGATGATAAATGATAATGGTATATATCAAGGAAATGTTAAGCATTTCAGAAAAAAAAATTAAATCCATAAATTTTTTAATTTGTGATCCCTTTATTATTTTACAAATAGATTATGTAATTTTTTAAGAACTTAAATTCACATAAGAACAATGAAGTGGAGAATAGCTTTTGATATTTCTCATAAACCAAGAGGTAAAATTGATGAAAATCTTACTGAACTTCGAGATTATCTAAACTCAAATGATTTTATATGTTATAATTTTTTAGAAGTACCTATTACAGAAGATTCTTTAACACCGTATGATATTCTTGTTTTTGTATGCCCTGATTTTGCCAGACTCTCTTCCCTGGAAATTACAGCAATTGTAAGTTGGGTTAAGAATTCAGGAGGAGGAATATTATTATTATCACATGCGGGAGGAGATAGAGGGCGTGGAAGTAATTTATCTGAAATTTCAGAACAATTCGGAATTGCTTTTGAAAACGATCAGGTTTTAGATAATAAAATAAATTTAGGATTAGAAAATATCCCTTTAATTTCAATATTCAATATACCTCATCCAGTTACTACTGGAATAGGTACTTTATGCTATCGATCGGGGTCTTCTCTTTCTATTATCGGAAGTGGTGCTTTTTCAATAGCAGATTCAAATGAAACATCTGAACCCTTTTCTTGTCCTCTTATCTGTGTTTCTGAACCAGAAAAAGGAAGAGTCTGTTGCATTGGAAGTTATGAATTATTTAGGGATAAAATAGGAGGGGGTTTTCAATGCAATGATAATCCCCAATTAGCATTAAATATTTTTAAATGGCTTGTTTCTGACTATCGAATGGAACTAAGAGCTAATTTAGATGTACCTGTGCCTATTCCTCAAACATCTGTTACTCCACTAGAAGTACCAGAAGAAACAGAGATTTCTACCTCTTATGTTTCTCCAGAGAAAAGAACAATAGATATTGATTTTTCAATGAAGATTACTAAAAAAAGTGAATTAGTAGAGCTATTAAAAATATTTCAAAATCAAATTAATACAATACAATCTACAATAGATAAATTAATTGAAAAAACAATTGCTTCAGAAAATGAAATTTTTGAAATAAAAAACTCAGAAGTTACACAAAATTCTGAACTTGTTAAACCAATTGAAAAAGTTAAAAGCGGAGTTTCTCAAGTTGATGAAAAGCCTAGGGATGAAATAACGATTCAAGAAGAACCTACATTAACAGCTTTACCTCAGAAACCAGATAGTTTGAAAAAAGAAGATATAGAATCAGAAGAATCTTTAAAACCACCCCCTAAACTTAAAACAAAAGGTAAAACTAAAAAAGAATTAAAAAATGAAAAACAAGGCTTAGAAACAAAATTAACTTCTGTTCAAGATTTAATGAAATTCATTGATAAAAAACACTCATCAGGAAAACTGAATAATAATGAATATGAAAAACGCTCTAAAAAACTCCAAAGCGATTTAAAGAAAACGAAAAAAAAGATTGATATTATCAACAAGCTTTTAGAAAAATAAATTGAATACAAAAATCTTTTACAATCTTTTTTTATTTAACTATTACATCTCTGATTGTAATGATTATTAATTTGTATAAATTTGGAAGAGTCTTATTTTATCACATCTGTTATAAAGCAAGTTTCTACGATCTTTACTCCTTTTATTGGGGAAATTTTTTCTTCAATTAAAGGATTAAATTTTTCAATCGATTCGATTTCTACTTTCATAAATAATCCACAATCCCCAGAAAGTCTCCAAATATTCGTTATTTCTTCAATTTCCAATAATTCTTTTAAAATCCTTTTAATTTCTTTGAAATCAGGCTCCACTTTTACTGTAGCTCTAGTACGTGGTTTATTATCGATGCTATATTCAATAGTAAATCTTTTAATGACTCCCTCCTCACTCAATTTTTTAACTCTTCTTCTAACTGTTGCTTCAGTCTTCCCTACATTTTCAGAAATATCATTAAAGGACATCCTACTATTTTCTTTAAGTAATTCCAAAATTTTAAGATCAACAATATCCATTATGTTTAAATCACGAATTGAACTTTTTATTCTTTTTTATAAATAATTCTTTTTAATTATTAAATATGATGAATCATTTATCAAATTTTATTTAATTAAAACTTCAATTTTATTCTTTTTTTGCAAAATTTTGTTTACATTATTACAACCTTATGTCAATAAAATCTAATAATAGTTTATCAATACATTAATATTCATATCCTATTTTTCTTTTTTCATCAATTCAAAATAATTAATTAAGAAATTTAAGAATTGGTTGTGTTGATGATTCAATTACTGAAATAAACAATTTTGTTTTCTAAAAGTAAAGAAAAAAATAAGCAAAAAAAAATATTCCATTATTTTCTTTTTGAGATTAACAGTAGAACAATACCAAGAACTCCGACTACGCTAATAACTCCTCCCGCTATTGTGAATATAAAGAAGATATTATTGCCTAACGTGTAATTATCTACTGGTAAATTTGCTTGAGCTTGTATATTATCTAATACTAGAGTATCTCTGATATTTGCTAACCATGATAGGATTGCATCCATTTGATCATAAGTTAGTGAAGTATCATAATAAGTAAGTCCTACTCTCACACTTGAGGTATTAATGTGTTCTAGTAAAAAATTATATGCACTTCCGTTATCCATTGCACGAAACCAGTATGATATACCTTTCCAATTAACTAAAGAATAATCTTCATCTACATTCCATAACAAGTATGTTGTGTAATAAGAAATATTGCTTTTCGTTGGAACACCTATTTCCCATCCACTAATAGACGGTATTCCTTGAAATGGCACTATATCCAATCCATCTTTGTAGATACTACCGTTCGACCATTGACGATAAAATTCAATTTGTGTATATGTGTACATTCTAGTTCTGGTATAACGCCAAGTAATTGAAGGAGTGATATTATATCTCAATGTAGTAAATAACCAGTCATTTATCATGTTGAATTGATCTAAATCCAAATTAAAAGTAGTAATTAATTCGGTCTGAGCGGTGGAATCTCCTTCATACGCATCAATCCATTTAATAATCCCATTTCTATCAATGAATGATGAAGTGTTTGATGGGTCAAGGAGAGCAAGTGCTGAAGCTACTGAAATATTTGATTTTGTTGGAATTCCTATTTCAAAGGGCTCTACATCTTCTCTTAGATTAAACCCTTCTTTTATCTGTGTACCATTAGCCCATTGTTCTACATATAGAATATCAGAATATTCTTCTATTGACATTCCAATTCCTATTGGATCTGGGAGGGTATAAATTAGCTCAACTATGTTATTTCTTATAGTAACGAATAACCAAGAATAAATTCTACTTGTTGATGCATTATTTAGTTTAAAAGCAGTTTTTAGTCCATTTTGAACAGATAGATTACCATTCCTCGCAGCGAACCATTTCAAAATCCCTTCATCGTTAACAAAAGATGAACTATTCAGGGGATCCCAGAGATTCATTGCTGAAGTGTAATTAATGTTTGTTGGATCATTTATACCAACTTCTAAACCAGTTAAAGTGGATGTGATATGTTCACTAAAATACATTAAATCGAATCCACTTAATATCCAAGATGCATTAGCCCATTGATCATAGAAGACAAGTTCGGCATATGTTTCAAGTTCCATTGGAGCATAATCATTTTTTACTATAACATCCCATAAGTATGTAGTAATATAAGCTGAAAAATTTTGGAGCTGACCAGATGACCAGGTACAATTGTAGACAGTCTGCATTAATGATCTATTAGTATCGATATCATCTTTAGCGTTATAATAAAATTCAAGCCAATCTGAAAGTTCAGTTCCATAGGTAAGATCATTAAACAATCCTGGGTAATCTGTATCATTATATGTTCGCCCCAATAATAGATATCGCGCAGCTGCAATAGTGTAATTAAGGCTTTCTGTACCTCCCATCATATGTTCTGAAACACCTTCTATTGTAGAGTAGTAATCATCTTGAAATGTATAATTGTTGAAAAATATTTCTCTTGCAAGAGGTAATGTGGTTGAATTATACGTATTAACATCAGATATTGTATTAGCAATAGCTGAAGCAGCTCTGGATGCGTTAATATATTCTGGTAAAAGTTCAAGTGTTACATTTTTAAGATATAATAAAGTTGAGGGTATACCATAAACTAACGCAAAATCCCTTTCTATCTCAATAATGTGCGTATCGTATATTGCTGGAAGGACATTATAAATTCCTAGGCCGAGATAATTAGCTTCCATATCGGAGTTAACCTCATCTTCTAAAGTAATTAAAAAAGGTGAAACCTGTGCATTAACGGTATCCCGTAGATAAGCTTTAATGAACAACCCAGAAGGGATAAGTCCTAATCCAATGATTAATAGAATTAATGATAAGTTTATTTTAGATTTATATAGCATAATAAATATTTTGAATTGTATAATATTATTAAATATTTCTACTGAAAATACAATGAATTCTTTTATTGAAAATTCATCAATTATTTGATTTTGATAATATATAATAATCTAAAGTAATTAATTGGATCTTTATTGTGAAAAATCTTTTTTTATAAAAAAAAACTTTTTAAGGAGTCTATATTAAAATGATTAATTATGCAGAAAGTAACAATTTTAAAATTTTTTCTACCCATTGCAATCTTGGCTAGTATTTTTTCAGGACCTCTCTACAATCTTTTATTATTCTTAAATATCTGGGTTATTGAAACTCATTGGTCACTTTTTTTTGATCCCATATTCTTTTCAACTTTGATGGCTTTGAGTTTTATTCTATTTACAGTAATATTCATTATTTCAACAAGATATATCGAAAAATTAATGAAAGAACAGTTCATGATCTTAGGGATACTCTTAATAGGTTTTTGTTGTATTTTTGCTAGTTTAATTTGGGTATTGGAAATTGTTATAATGGTATTTTTTATTACTAGTGCAGCAACCGCTTTCCTAATTCCTATATTTCTTAAATATACTTCTAATATAGCACAAAAAAAGTATGAAAACAAACAACTATCATTCATTTTACCGTTAAGTGCATTGATTTGGATCTCTATTTCGTTTCTACTATTTAATATGATTGGAATACATTGGAGATTTCTTTACTTAATTACCGGCGTTATCAATATTTTATCATCATTAGTATTTGTATTTATATAGATTAAAACTTTGAAGAATAAAATCACATATTCGAAATTGCTAATAAGCAAATAACAGATATCATTATTTTTTTCTTACTTTATGATAAAAATCATAGCTAATTCTAAAGAGAGATAATATTAATACTATCCTTAATATTATTATTTAATACATTAATTCTTTCAAATCAGTATGAAAATGTTAGAGGGGTAAAATAATGTCAAATGAAATCCCGGACAATGTAAAGGTATCTTTAAGATCCATAGGTCTTACCGATTATGAGATCTCAATATATCTCACATTAATAAGTAAAGGACCTATGGATGCAAGAGAGCTTTCTGATGCTTCTGGTGTCCCATATTCAAGAATTTATAATATACTAACTCAACTTGAGAAACAGAAAATGTGGCTAGTTAAAGAAGAAGAATCGAGACCTAGTCGTTATTTTGCTAAAAGTCCTGATGAGGCATTGGTTATTGCGAAGAAACAATATAGTGATAGTTTTTATGAACATTCAAATAGAATAATCAATACGTTAGCACCAATTTATCAATCTCATGATACTCCAATTAAAATTGCTCTTTATATTCATCGTGGTAGGGATGTATGTATTAATAAAGCATTATCATTGATTAATTTGGCAAAAACTGCTATATATCTAGTCTCTACCAAATATGAATTTTTGGAAGTGTTTTATGAGGATATAAAAAAAGCAAGAGCACGAGGTGTAACTGATTTAAGGCTTCTCATAGAAGCCGAAGCTTTAGAAGATAAAAAATTCCGTAGCTTAATTAAAAAATATGCTTCACTCTGCGAAATAAGATGGAGAGATCAAATATTTGGAAGTGCAGTTATTATAGATGAAGGGGAAGATGCGTTTATTATGCTTTCGGAGAGCTTTTTCCCTAAAAAAATGTCGTATTTTGGTGTTTTAACCGATCATGTGGCTTTTGGCCCTGCTTCTTTGTATTACTATGATTATCTTTATAAATCCGCAAAGGAAGCCAAAATAGATTAAACTTATTTTGAATAAAAAGAGAAAAAATTGATTGTTAAAATCCTAACTATTTTAAAAAAGTGCGCTTACCTAAATAAATAAAAAGTTCTGATAATTCAAAAATTGTTAAGGGCATTATTAACTGAGCCATACTTGTACGAAGTTCCTCTTTATCTTTTCCTGCTAGTATTAATCTTCTTATATCTTCAACGTAATCATCCATATTCAAGAATAATATCTCGATTTTATCAACTCCTGTCAATTCTTCGATATCCTTATCTAAGTGCTCTTCAACTTTATTAAGTAACCCTAATTTTAACTTTGGGCTTAAATCATGCTTAATTATAAGACGGTTCATCTCTTCGATAATAATATTTAAGCTTAAGTTCCAATCGGCATTTTCTGTATATTTTGGAATCAAAATTTCACTAATTATAACCTCAAATAGAGTAGTTGGTGTTTTTTTATCAAAATCAACTTCTGTACCATTACTTAACTGGATTTTTTTTACCTCTGACATATCAAATCTCAACTTAGTTGATTATTTTTGTTAATTCTTAATAATTAATGGACTACGATATAATAAATATTTTTATACTCAATATAAATTAAAAACTTTCAAAAATTAAAATGTACATGTTTATAATTTTGATTCAAATAAATTAAAAAAATGTTGTTTTAATAAAATTAATTAAAAATCATTTAATGATTTGACATATGAATAAATTCGAAAAAGCTCAAAAATTACTCCAAGTTATAAATGGAGATGGGTGGTTAATAATTTGTAATGAAGATAATGATATTCATTCCCGTTATTTATTAGGAGTTGGTTCTCATGCTCTTCATGCGATTTTTATTGCTGCTGATGGAAAACATAAGGTTCTTCCTGTAGTAATGGAAGCAAATATGATAAAAAATTCATTTGAGGAAAAAGGAATTGACGCAGAAATTATTCCCTTTAATTCTTTAAATGATTTTGTTGAAAAATTAAAGCCTATTGTCAACAAACCTAAGATAGCTCTCAATTTTGGAGAGAATATTTTTGAGTCAGACGCAACTTCATATGCAGATTATATACCATTTGGGACTCATCTAGCTTTACAAAAGTTGGCACCAAATACAAATTTTATCTCAGCAGCACCTATTATATATGAACTTAGAAGTGTTAAATCACCAAAAGAATTAAAAGATTTACGGAATGTATGTAAAGCTACTATTGAATTATTAGAAACTATTCCAGATATGGTAAAAGTTGGGATGACAGAACGAGAAGTCATGGCGAAATTAGAATATGAATATTCAAAAGTAGGAAAACCTTCTTTTCCGGCAATAGTGGCTACTGGAAAATATTCTGCGGACCCCCATCATAATAGTTCAAACGAGAAAATAAAACCTGGGCCTCTTTTAATTGATACAGGAATGCAGATTGAGGATATGTGTTCAGATATTACTTGGACTTACTGGGTGGGTAATAATCCTCCAGAAGAATTTATAGATGCGTATAACGCATTATATGAATCAAAAGAAATTGCTAATAAATTTTATATTGATGGTACTCCAAGTCGTCTACCCGCTATAAAGTGTCGTGAATACTTAGCTGAAAAAGGCTATGATCATGAGAAATTGTTCTTTCACGGGTTAGGGCACGCATTAGGTTTCGAAGCTCACGGTGTTGGTCCTCGAGTAAGCTGGAAAGCTCCTGAAAATTCTATACTCAAAGAAAATATGGTATATACAAATGAACCAGGGCTATATTGGATCGAAAAATGGGGAATTCGGCTAGAAGACGATATTATAATTGGGAAAGAAAAATGCGAACAAGTAACTTACAATCCTAAAGACCCTATTGTGATCTAAAAGCATAGCAGTTTCAGATCTCTATCTGGGAATATTACTGGTAAAAAATGAAAAAGACGGAAACCATGATACCCCGAAGGAAGATAATTCTATTATAATTTTCCATCAGTTAATGAAAATAAAGACCATGAAGACCAAAAATTTAAGGAATTTGAAAAGATATTTTTTCCAAATGAGAATTTAAAAATTTTAAACATTTTCAAATTAAAAACATTTATCTTTTATGTAAAGAAGCTCTAATTTATTAGTCCGAAAAATAAATTTAACCCAATTTAATAAATCTATTTATTATATTGTTACTTCTATCAGAATAAGCTAAATTTTAAGAATTTTCTACAACTATGTTTCTATACTTCAAAGTCATCTTTGTCATGTGAAAAAAAAGGAAATTCTTAAATATGAATAAATTTCAATATATATTGTCAAAAAATATTTAAAAGGAACGGAACACCATGATCAAAAATATATTCTTATACCTAATGCCGTTAAATCGGCTAAATACCTCAGCGGGAAGAGATTTTTTCTTCTCGGGGCAAACCCTTAACCCTGTTATTAGATAAATACGTCTCCTCTTTTTAAAATTTTGAATATCATGGTTTCCGCTTCTTTCCTACTCCTTTTTTGACATTTCGGTTTAATGACTTAACTAGATCTGTTTCATTACAGAATTTAATGAATATCACTTTTAAATCTTTTTATAAAGGCAAAAAATTCTAAATAATAATTAAATATTTTTTTTTCTAATTTGATACCATTAAGCTTTACTCAAATTAGGTAGAAATTTCTCATCTGAGATTTCAATCAGAGATTTTGTATAATCAATAATTTTTTTCGCAATTTCAGGATGAGAAAGCATTTGAACTTCTACTTTTTCACCCCTATCCCACAGTAAATAGGGTGTATCTTCATAAGGGGCATTTTCTTTAGCTTCTTTTATCCAACTATCTGGTAATTCATTTTTTAATTCTACATCGAGCATTCTTGCTAAAAAAATTGTCCATGCTCTAGGGACTACAGTCATTAAATAACCACCTCCTCCTAGTGCCAACCATTTATCTTGGCAATATTCACGGGCAGAAGTTTTCATAGTTTGAGCAATATCCCTGTAAACTGCCAGGGAGAAACCCATTTGAGTTAATGGGTCATCAAAATATGTATCAACTCCGAGCTGGGTTATTAAAATATCTGGAGCATATGCTTCTAATAATTTTGGCACTGTTTTTCGAAATAAATTTATGAATGATTTGTTATATGTTCCGGGAAGTAAAGGAAAGTTGATAGAAAAACCTTTTCCTTTCCCCTCTCCGATCTCACTAATATTTCCCGTCCCTGGAAAGAGAAATCTTCCATCCTCATGATACGATATTGTTAAAACGTTAGGATCATCATAAAACAACCATTGAACACCATCTCCATGATGACAATCAACATCTAAATAGGCAATTCTAATATCTTTTTTTAAATTCTTAAGATGCTTTATAGCAACTCCAATATCATTAAAAATGCAAAATCCTGAAGCTTTTTCCTTCATCGCATGATGTAGACCACCAGCAGGATTAAAAGTAATTTTAAATTCTTCATCATTCCACACAGTATCAGCAGCTATAATTGATGCTCCGCATACCAAAGCAGATGCTTCATACATCCCTTTAAAAATAGGATTATCTCCTGGACCTAAGCCATAACGATAAGGAATAATACTGCTATCTTTAGGATTTTCACTTAATTTTTTTACAATTTCGACATAATCTGGCGAATGGAGTCGTTCAATTTCGTGTTGTGTAGCTAATCGCGGTTTCATGATCGTAAGTCTTTGGTGCTCTAAGAGCTTTAATTTTTCCATTAGACTATATGTCAACTTAAGTCTTAAGGGTCTTAAAGGGTGATCTTTGCCAAAGTTGTATTTCTGGTAATCCTCAGTATAAATTATACCGACTCTATCTACCATAATTGTGATTAAAAGTAGAAATCCTATTAATTATATTAATGTAAATTATAATTCTCTTTTAATTTTCTAGGTAATAAATGATAAATTCGAAAAAAAGTAGTAATAAATATGAGAACTTGTATTATCAAAATATCATAGAAAAAAATAAACGTATTTGTAGATAGTTCATATAAAATTATTTTCCATCTTAAGAGAATGAGCCAAAACTTTCGAAAATTCATCACTCGAGTCGGCCAACAATCTGAATTTAAACCTCTCAAAAACCAATTACTTAATTATTTAAAAAAAGAGAGCGAAAATAAATATAAAAATTACCCTCGGCTTTTAGAATTAATGCAAAATTATTGGCCTCAATACAAAGAACGTTCTCGCATTTCTCATCTCTTAATAGAGCATCATGAGGAAATCTTTTCCTTTTATTTGAATTCCTTTTTTCATTTTCGGAAGAGAGGCTTATCATTTTCAGAACCAGAAGCTCCAACTCCTGTTGATTTTAAATTAGTCTTTAAATATCATTATAACGATAAAGAAATCGAAGTTATTGAAGATGTAATAGGGCAGTTAAATATTCAAACAAGTACAGAATCTATTCTGAAAAGAATTTTCATATTTACAATAAGTTCCTTCGGTTTTATGGTCGAGCAAATATTTGGAAGACCTTTTGCTTTCCAGTTTTTTGATATATCAGCAAATTCTCTTCCTAATAATGAATGGGAAGTAGTAGCAATTATTTCTGGAAGAGAACAATAAATTAGAATTTGATTATCTTTACTTAACCCTTACTAAGAAATGAGCTTAAATCCATCATATCATCCCCTCGTTTCACTTGTATCTTTGATTTTATCCCTTTGGCTTTCCGTTCTAAATATATAATTGCATCGAGGGGTATTTTTCTTGGAACTCCTCCTCTACTTTGGATTATTGCTAACAAATAATCTATATTTTGTATCACATCAGGACTTATAAGCTCATTATAAACGGCTTGGTATACATAGGGTTCATTATTTTCTATATTCTTTAAATGATTATATGCCTCTGGAACTAAAACAACTTTTAATACATAATCAATTTTTTCTGAAATTGACACAATTCTTTCCTGAGCTGCTTCTTTTCTTTTTTTAGCCTCCATCAATACCTTCATTTTTCTCATTCTAATTTTCTCTAATTCATGTTGGTCAAGATTATTTTCGTTCTCGTTCATAATTCTTCTTTCTCCTTCTTCGCTTTTATTGATCCGCAGCTCTTAATAATTTAAAGTATTAATATTTAATCCATTTTTTATAATTAAAATAATGAGGCTATAAATAAGAATTTTGTGTTGGTTAAGATGGAATTTGAATTGGATGAATAACTAAACATATTAAATCAATGGACTTAAAATTTAAATTGAAAAAAATAATTTTTTTTTTAGTCTAATTTTTATAAAAAAGTCTGCTTAATATGAAATCTAAATTTCATGTAAATTTTATTTTAATTTTAATATTCGTGTGTTTTAATGGTATTTTTTATTTGGACCAACATCCATTAATTTCGGATGAAATATTCAGAGTTCCAGATAACACTAAGAATGAATTCAATAAACTTCCTAAACCATCCTCCATTGATGGAGAATTCTCTCATTATAATATTTCAGTTATTTTTGATCCATCCACATCAAGCGTTTTTGGAAATATGACAGTAAATTTTTATAATAATGATCCTATTAATATTACTCGAATTCCCTTCCACCTATTTTTATCTGGTATGCAATACCTGAGCAGAATGGGAAATACTGAAATTTTAAATGTTCAAACCATTAGTCAACCTAAAACTCCTTTAACTTTTGAAGTAAATGAAACCGCTCAGCTTTTATGGGTCAATTTAAACACAGAATTAAAATCAAATGAACGAGTATTCTTTGAAATAGAGTTTAATTCAGTTATACCAGATGGAGGAATCGATAGAGCAAATTCCCACGGCTCAGGTAATAGTAGAATATATAAATTTTCCTGCTTTTATCCCATGCCATGTGTTTATGATAGCTTTGATGCATGGAATACAGATCCTTATTTAGCAGTCGGTGATCCTTTCTATTATGATATGGCGTATTATAATGTTTTTATTGAAGCTCCTTATGATTTTGTAATTGCAGCCACAGGAAAATTAATAGAAATGCAAAACAAAAGCGAGACAATTATTTATCATTTTGATCCATTATATCCTGTACGAGAAATTACATTTTCAGCATCACAATGGTTTATTGAAGAATCTACTTCAATAAGTGGAGTAATAGTTTCTACCTATTTTTTACCAAAATCTCAATCCTTGTGGCAAATAAACGCATTAAATTTTAGTAACCAAGCTTTATTTTTGTTTAATGATACTTTTGGCGAATATCCCTATCCTACATTGAATATTGTTGAAGAATATACACATTATGGAGGAATGGAATACCCTTGCCAAGTTTATATTAGCGAATCAATTGATAGTTGGTCAGATCCCCTCTTGTATTTAGAAAAAGTTATTGTCCATGAAATCGGACATCAATGGTGGTATAATTTAATCGGGAATGATGAAATTGATTGGGGCTTTTTAGATGAAGGTCTCACTTGTTGGTCGACAGATTATTATGGAGAAATAATACATGGAAATTGGGAATATTTTCAATATTATCCATATATCGACGAAGTAAGGACATATCATTTAATTGTGGGATTACCCTCAAAAATAAATAGCTCTGTTTACGAATGCATTGACACAGGAATGGATTACTGGTATATTGCTTATCATAAAACTCCACTGATTTTTGAAAAATTGCGTAAAACTATTGGAAATTCATATTTTCTTGCTGGATTACAACGATATTTTGAAGAAAATAAGTTTAAAATCGCTTTATTATCAGATCTACATCAAGCTATGGAAAGTACATGTGTTTTTTCGTTGGACTGGTTCTTTTTTTCCTGGTTTGATAACCTATATATTCCCAAATATAATGGTAAATATAATTTTCTTAACGAAGATCAAACATCCTTATTAATAACAATCAATGATCTTAATGAACCCTTAAATAATTATGTCTACTCTCAACAAGTTCAACTTATAATTGAAAATGCTAATGGGATTATTTACAATGAATGGATCTGGATAAATGGAACCACAACTATTGAAATATCGTTAAGTAGCAAACCCGTAACAGTGAGGTTGGAATATGGGGATGAAGTAATAGTCCAACTAAATTCACCTTATTCAACTTTTTTATATATAAAATTGGAAGAAATACCAAATATTTCTGGCTATAATATAAGTATTCTAATTTTTTGTTTATTACTGATATCATTTCTATTTAAGATGTATTCATTTCATAGAAAAAATAAATCTAAAAATTAAATTTTAAAATTAGTTATTTTATTTATATTAAAGAAGAGTGGTCCCTCCCCCCGGAATCTAGTGGGATTCGATTCAAATCCTTATTTCGAGCCGGGGACCGCTCGGTTTCGGCTGACGTAACTTCATTAGCTACAAGCTTTAGTTCGCGATATTATCTACAGCCGAGCACTCTGACCACTGAGTTAGGGAGGGATTATTTTCTAAATTAATTAATTATAGAATTAATATATTTTTTACGTTTTTCTAAGTTAGGATTAGAATTCTGCTTTATAAGATTATTAACCTAAAATTTTAACACTGAAAAACCACAAAATACTTTTGTTGTGAAAAATTTTTAATATATTAATCTATAATTTTATAAAATTAAACTAATATAACATTTACAATTTAAATGCAAAAATAAAAGATTGGTGATAATCATCAGAGAAGAAACAGACTATACTGAAGCAATCGAGGCGTACAAAAATGAACCCCTCGTGATTTTAGAACCGTGGGGTAGAAGTATTGATCATTTAAGACTTACCATTATTGGGAAAAAGGGAACCCCATATTCAGAAGGCAAGTTTGTATTTGAGATAAAATTCCCTGAAAATTACCCTTTCGCTCCTCCTTACGCATACGCAGTGACTTTAATGTGGCACCCTAATATTGATTCTTCAATTCCACCGGGAAAATTAAATATCTGTTTAGATTTAATTAATCCAGATTTAGTAGGAAAAGTAGATGCTAGCACAGGAGCTTCTGGTTGGACTCCAAGCAAAACACTCACAAATATTATAGAAGCATTAAAGGGTATGATGCATGTTGAACCTCCCTTCTTTAATCCAGGAGATCCATTAAATCATGAGGCGGGAGAGCAATACTTTAGAGCTCAGAAAAAATTCGAGGCGAAAGCTGCCGCCTGGACTAAGAAGTATAGCATGGACTAAAGGATATTAATTATTTTTTATCTTCTATTTTTATTTTTTAAGTTTTAATAATTTTGGTGCAAAATATTAAAGATATCACCTTATAGATTAATATGAATGTTTCATTCAAGAACACAGAGGTCATAGTTTTCGATTTAGATGGAACAATCGTTAATTTAACAGCTGATTGGATGTCTTTAAGAGACATTTTAGTTGAGATGTATAGAGAACAATATAAGGAAGATTGTAATTTTGAAAGGGTTTCAACCTGCCTTAATGAAATTGTCCAAAAAGAAGATGAGGAAACCTTACAAGACTTTATTAGTGTCATTCGGGAGTATGAGCTTGAAAACATAAAGGATACCCAACTTATCGAAGAGACTATTTATTTCATTAGTAACAAAGAGTTATTTGGCGTCAATAGTGAAGTAAAATTTGCAATACTATCACTTAACACTAGAAGTACTATAATACGAGCTTTAGAACTCGCAAATATCTATGATAAAATAGATCTTATAGTAGGTAGGGAAGATGTGAGGAGATGGAAACCTGCACCAGAAGGTCTTTTAAAGATTCAAGAATATTTTAAGATGAAAAAGGAAGAGATGATCTACTTCGGAGATTTGGAGAAAGATGTTCTAACGGGTAAAAATGCTGGAATAGAGGCATACTTAATAGATGAGTTAATAGAACTAGTAAAGAAAAAACATACATACTAATAAAAGTTTAGCACTCTTTTTTCAAGTCTTTCTATACTTTTATAAAATTAAAAACCTCATCTATCCTCTCAACAAATTTAAATAAACCTATGCTAGATATTTTTCCTACTATTTCATCATCTTTAAAATGATGATCATCTACTGAGAGCCACCCCTCTTTTGTTAAAACACGGTGTAACTCTTTTAAAATACTCTCTGTATCTGACAGATCATGATAAATATCTAATAATAAAACGACATCGATTATGTTATCTTCTAAACTCGTATCGCAATCAGTTAAAATAGTTTCAACATTTTTAAGGTTCTTTTCTTTTGCCCTCTTTTTTACCTCTTCGATTGCTAAAGGATGAATATCAGCAGCATAGACTTTTCCTGTGTTACCAACAACCTCTGCTGCCGTAATTGAGTAGCTACCTGGCCCACAACCATAATCTAGTACAATACTCCCCTTTTTAATTTTGGTTTTCTCGATTTTATTTATTGGGGGATATTTCTTATCACGTTTTTTAAAATGTTTTTCCATAAACTTAAAATGTGTATTACCCATTGGCTTATCTTTTTTAGATTTTTCTTGAATTGCTAACACCTCTTTTGAGATATAAGTATTAATATAAAAAAAAAATTATTACATAAAAGTGATTATAACGTTATATTTTTTAATTTCTGATTCTGTGAGGGCCTTTCCTAAAGGAGTTATACTAATAATATCGTTACTTTTTATTTTTAATGAAGTCAATTTAACATCTGGATCTTTCATTGAAGGCATATAAGGATTCCAATAGATTTCTTTAGTCATTGGATTGGTTATCATCCATAATTCTGGATCTAATTCATAACCAGTTATTTTCATTGCGTTAAAAATATAACCCACATCTGCATCAAATGGTACAACAATCTGCACATTTTCTTCACCTTCAATTTTTCCACAAGCAAGGCAATCCTCCCTTTTTATAATATTCAAATGATCGAATTGTCCATATATCCCATTATAATTTACATAAGGAGGATCCATTGGTGCTCCAATATTCCTACCATTAACCCTAAATAGTAGTTTTAAGGTTTCTTGAGATTGGATACTTGCTATAACAGAGCTGACTGTTTGTATTGCAGCGATTTTATTTCCAAGAATATTTTCCATTTCTTCAAATTTATAGTCTGGTCCAAAAGTTTCTTTTATATTTTGTTTCCATTCCTCAATTTCTTCTTCATTTAATGTCTCTCTTTTTTCTTCGGGTAAATTTTCATTAAAGACTCTTTCTCTTAATTTTTCTAACTCTACTTGAGCTAATTCCTTGAATTTAAGTACTTCATCATCTAAATTAAGATCTGGTTTATGGCCATAACTTTTTTCAAAATTTACTTCAGCTTTTATGACACAATGATTTCGATTACGTGGTAAGCCTTTTAATGTGCATGCTGCGACGAGTTTATCATCAGCAGGAGGTATTGGTACTAAACACCTATAACAAGGAGTTTGGTCTAATAATTGAGGAGCATATTTCCAATCAAAAACCATTTCAATTTCTTTTCGAAACCTTTTAATTAATGGTGATATTTTCTCTGCTTTTATCCTTTCAATTTCTTCTTCCAATTCTTCTATTCTTCTCTGTGCTTCAAAGTAATTAGGATATTCCCTTTCTGTTATTTCCCAAAGTCTGGCTTCGACTAAATTCTCTATCTCTCTTTTTTTTTTTTTATATTGTAATTCAGAACCTTCAGGAATTACAATCTGTACATGACCCTCAAAAGCATGCGTAGCTCCTTCGACCATAGGTTTTTTTAGTCGAAGACATATTTTATTTAAGTCTAATCTAGCATTAAAATTGTCTAAGGCAGCAACTACTATATCAGATTCTTCATAAACAGACATTGGTAATTTTTGAAGCTTCTCAAAATAATAGTCGACCTTGAGATAAGGATTCATCTCCTTCAATTTTTCAGCGGCAACTTCAGCTTTAGGACGACCCTCATCACCAGGTTTGAAAAGCATTTGTCGTGATAAATTGGATGTTTCAATAGTGTCTAGATCAACAAGAATCAGTTTCCCAATTCCCATAAGAGCGAAATCTTTAGCTATTTCGCAACCTAAGGCGCCTACACCAATTATCATAATAGTTCCCTTGTCTATAATCTCTTGATCCCAGCCATCAATTAATTGTTGACGGGCATACATTCGTGCCTTAACAATATCCTCAGTTTTATCAGTCATATTAAACAAATCTTATTTTTTATGATTATAATATTATTATTTCAAATTCAAAATATAAACTCTTTTAGTTGCTTTCTTACTAACAAAAAGTAATTAAGATTAGTAATAATCACTTTTAAACTTAATAAGATAGAAATAGATAAATAATTCACTTTTTCTTCTTTTCAGTTGCTTCTTTAATCATTTTTTTAAGGCTATCAACTTTTTCTCTCTCTTTAGCTTCCTCTAATTTTTCTTGGAAATCTCTTTTCCCATCTTCCTTCTTCGCTATTTCATCCATAAGTTCTTGTTTAATTTTTATTAAATTTGTCATCTCCTTGCGAAAGTCTCTTGCTTTAGCTTTAACCTTTATTTTTTGCTCTGATTCCGCTAATTTTTGTTCTTTTCGACTTTCTTCAATCAAACTTATTATATTATCCGCTAATTCACCAACTTCTCCAAGTGTCTCTTTTAATTCAGCTCCTTCTTTTTCTCTACGCTTTAATTCTAAAGATCTTTGTTCTTCTAATTGTTCTTGAATGCCTTTGATTCTCACTTCTTCTTTAATAACTCTTTCTTCTAATCTCTTAGTATTTTTAATTTCTGTTTCAATATATTTTATTTCTTCATCCCAACCAATTTCTTTGAACTTAGTGATGGCAGAGTTAAAAATTTCATATGATTTGTCAAAATCATGGTATGCTGCCCATTTTTTCCCTTCATCAATAAGTTTTAATCCATCATCTCTTATCTGTTCCGCTTGCTGCCTTTTAATAACCAAATCTCTATATTGACTTTCTTGTTCTCGTTTCATTCTTTCTTGCTCTAATCGTCTTCTTCTCACTTCTTCTTGAAATATAGCATATTCATTTTCCCTCTGTAAGCGTACTTGTTCCTCCAATCGTCTCTTTTCAAGAAAATTAGTTTGTTCTTGTTGCAGATCCTTAATTAATGTATCTAAATTTCTAATTTCAGGTTCCCAGCCAATATTTTCTGCTAAAATGTGTCTTGCTTGAATATATAATGAAATTGCTTCATTGTAGTTAGGTATATGATGTCTCAAATATTTTCCCGCTTCTTCTAACAGAGAATATGCTGATTCTCTCACACTCATTTGTTTTTGTATTATTTTTTCTCGCTCCTGAAGAGCTAATTGCTGAGCTTCCTTTTTTTCCCTTTCTTGCCTCTTTCTTTCCTCAATAAGCATAGATAATGCTCTTTCTTCATCTAGTTTTTCTAATTCTTTGTGAACTTCTAAATTTTCTAATTCAATTTTTTGATTTTTCAATTTATTAATCTTAAATATCATGTTGCTAATTGAATCAGTTGGAAATTGCATCTCATTTAATATAATTCCTGCTCTTCTATAACATATTACTGCATTATCATAATTTTGTTCTTTTAGAAATTTTTCTGCCTCATCTAAAATCTTGAATGCTTGTTCCTTTCTCTCTTCCAGTCTTGATTTCAATTCTTCCATTTTAAATATTTCCAATTCCTTTCCTTTCAATCGTTCTTGTTCAACCCGTAAATTTTCTGCCATTTTTTGTTGAAGTTCCCATTCTTCTCGTTCTTTTTGCGTTCTTAATTTTAAGTCATTTTGCTTTTGTAGTTGAGATTCTCTTTTTTTCTCTTGGACTTTAAGTATTAATTCTCTGATAGTATCAGTTGGAAAGGCAATTTCATTTAATATTAATTCAGCTGCATGGTAGTATTCGAGAGTTTTATCATATTGTAATTGTTTCATATAAATTTCTGCTTCTTCAAGAAGACTGAAAGCTTGATCTTTCCTTTTTTCCATAAAAGCATGAGATTCTTTTTGAGTCTCAATTTCTATCTGTTTAGCTTTCAATTTAATCTCATTAATCTTCATATTTTTTGTTATCTGTTGTTGGAAATTAAATTCTTCTTGAGCTTGTTGAAGTTGAATCTCTAGGTTCTTTTGTTTTGTTATCAATTCTTCCTTAATTTTTTCCTGAACCTTATGAATCATTTCTCTAATCGAGCTTGTAGGAAACCCAATTTCATTTAATATCAATTCTGCTTGCCTATATTGTTCAATTGCTCGGTTATATTGCTTTTGATTAAAAAAATTTTCAGCAGTGGATAAGATTTCAAATGCTTCTGTTTTGCGCGTTTCCATTAATTGTTTTATTTTTTCTTGTTTTTGGATTTCTATTTTTTTTGTTTTTAATCTTTCTTGTTCTCTTCGCATATAATCAGAAATTTTTTTCTGGAATTGTTCTTCTTCATGTTCTCGTTGCTTTAATGATTCAATTTCAAATTCTTTCTCTCTTTCTATATCCCTTTTTCTAACTTCAATTGCTTTTATAGTGTCTTGAAGCAGCTTTAAATAATCACTTGTCCACCCAATTTCAGATAGGAAATTCATGGCAATTTGATAGTTCTGTAATGCATTATCATAATTCTTTTGATGAAGTAAAGTATATCCGTTATCAATGAGTTTAAAAGCTTCTTGCTCTTTTTCTAAATTTTGAGTAGTAAGTAATTCTTTCTTTTGAAATCTTTCTCTTTCTTCTAGTGCTTTTATTCTTTCACTCTCTCTTAAAATTCTTATTTTTTCCATGAAAGCGTAGTTTTGTTTTTCCTTTTCTATTGCTTCGCTGATAGATTTCTGTTTTATCAAGTCCTTTTCTCTTTTCTTCCCTTCAATATCTTTTATTGCTTTATTTATGATTGGAATTTCTTTAGTCCATTGAATCTGAGCAAAAATATTAGCAACACTTTGATAAAGTTCAATCGCATCATCTAATTTACCTAAGGAAATATAATTTTGAGTTTTTTCTAATATATTAAATGCTTCTTCCTTCCTAGTTTCCCTGTAAGCAAGTTCTTTTTCTCTTTCTCTAAGTGTGATTTCTTTTCTCTTTAACTCTTCACGTTGTGATTTCATTTCTCTAATAAGTTTTTCTTGAAACACTCTCTCTTGTTTTTCCTTTTCTATAGATGATTGTAAATTTTGTTGCTTTCTAATCTCAGCTTCTCGCTTTTTATCCTCAACTGCAATAATGGAATTTTGAATTAATTCTATTTCTTCATCCCACTCAATGACTCCAAAAATGTCTGTTGCTTTATGATATAACTTAATTGCTTCATCATAATTTCCTTGTTCAATTTGTTGTTGAGCTTCTTCAAGCACATTAAATGCTTTTTCTTTTTCCTGTTCTTGGATTATTCTTAATTCTTCTTCTTTCTTTAGTTTCTCTTGCTTTTCTCTCATTTTGTGTTCTTCAAATTCTATTTTCTTTAGAATTTGCTTTTGAAATAGCTCTTCTTCTTGCTCTCTTCTTATTTTTAATTCTAATTCTTTAAATCGATTTAAATCCTCTTCTCTCTTTTTCTCATGAATTTTTGAAATCATCTCTCCAATAGCTCCCGTGGGGAAATTAATTTGATTTAATATTAATTCTGCTTTATGGTAATTTTCAATTGACTTTTCGTATTCTCCTTGAATTAATAGAGTTTGCGCATCATCCATTATCTTAAACGCTTCTGACTTACATTCTTCCATAAGTTTTACTAAATCTTCTCTTTTTTGTATGACTATTTTTTTTTCTTGTAGTTTTTTCTGTTCTTTAAGCATATATTCACTAATTTTCTTTTGAAACAAATCTTCCTCTTTTTGACGTTTTAATGAGATCTCAAAATCTTTTTGTTTTTCCTTCTCTTTCTCTTTCTCTCTTATTTTGATTGTTTGAATTATCTCATTTAATAATTTTAAATATCGTTCCTCCCAACCAATATCTTTTAGAAGGTCTATGGCTTTATTATAATTAGCTATAGCGTTATTGAAACTTTCTTCTTCAAAGAGTTTGTCTCCACTTTCTATTAAACTAAATGCTTTTTGCTGTTTAGCTAAATTTTGGGCAGAAAGTTGTTTTTGTTTTTCAAATACTTCTTTCTCTTTCAAGAGTTCTGTTTTTTCTCTTTCTGTTTGATATCGTATCCGTTCAATAAATGCTCTATCTTCAGCTTCTTTTCTAATTGCCTTCTGTAAAAGCTTTTGTTTATTAAATTCATCTTGCCTTTTTTTATCTTCAATAGAATGGATTGCTTCTTGGATTATTGGGATTTCTTCAGTCCATTGAATCTGAGCGAACATATTTGCTACATTGTAGTAAATTTGAAGGGCATCATCAATCTTTCTTTGAAAAAGGAAATCCTGAGCCATTTCCAGTAAGTCAAAAGCTTCTTGTTTCTTTCTTTCACGATATGCAAGTTCTTTTTCCTTTTCTCTAAGTACAATCTCTCTTTTCATTAATTTATAATGTTGAACTTTCATTTCTTTTGTGATACGTTCTTGAAATGCTTTTTCTTGTTTTTCACGCTCTAATTCTGCTTGAAATTTAATTTGATTTTGTATATCTTCTTCCTTCTTTTTATTTTCAATCTCTACTATAGAATTTTGGATGAGATTGATTTCATTCTGCCATTGAGCATCAGCAAAAAAGTTAATAGCATATTGAAGTATTTCAATAGCTTTATCGAAATTACCTTCTTTAACATTATTTTGTGATTCTTCGAGTAATTTAAAACCTGCTTTTCTTCTTTCTTCACGATATTTTGATTCTTTCTCACGTTCCATTAATTCAATTTTCTTTTTCTTTAATTGTTCACGTTCTTGCTGTAAATATTTTGAGATTTGTTTTTGAAACTCTTCATCTTTCTTTTGTCTTTCAATAGTGTCTTTTAATTCTTTCTTTTTCAGGATGTTCTGTTTTCTTTTTAGTTCTTCAACATCTCTTATTGAATCTTCAATTATTGGAACTTCTTCAGCCCATTGAATTTCGGCAAATATATTTGCGGCATTCTGATAATTTAAGATCGTATTATCATAATCACCTTTTTTTAGGAAATCTATAGCATAATCTAAGAATTCAAAGGCAACATTTTTCCTATGTTCAAATAATTTGATCTCTTCTTCACGATCTTTAATAACGATTTCTTTCTTTTTTAAGCGATCACGTTCTTTATTTATTTGAGTAGCTATTTGCTTCTGAAAATCTAATTCTTCTCTGCTTCTTTCCTCTAATTTCTTTTGATCTTCATATTTCTTGCTAAGCTGTGAGTGTTTAAGCTTTTCTACGTTTGAGATTGTATTTTGAATCATAGATCTGTAAGGTTCCCAACTGGGCCCTAAATCTGTGAGGATTGGTAAAGCTTTATAATATATATTTATAGCCTCTTCAAAATTCTTTCCCTTTAGAATTTCATCTGCTTTATCTAATATTTTAAACAGATCTTCTTCTTTCCTTACGTCATCTCTCCTTTTTTCTTCATAATCACTTCTTTTTTTGTCTAATTCTTTTGCGGATTCAATGAATTGGTCCTTTTGTTTTTGATATATTGAATCTTGAAGTGTTCTTAAATCTCTTTGTCTTTTCTCTTTTAATTGATTAGAGATTTCTTCTCGGTTTTGTTTATTTTTTACATTTTCAATTAAATTTGTAATTGGTTGGATATATGAATCCCACTCTATCGATCTAAGAAGTCGAACTGCTTGATTTAATTTATCAATTGCTTGATCATATCTTTTTTCTCTTTCAAGCCTATTTCCAATATCTATTAAATTAAATGCTTTAAGTTGAATATCTTCCTCATGTCTTTTCTTCGTTACAAAATCAATTAATCTTTCTTTTTTCAGTTCTGCCTCTTTTTCTAAAATAATTTTCTGTTCTTCAATGTCACTTGTCAATGGTAATGGCTTCTCTACTTGATGAGCCTCAAATTCTAATTTACCTTTCTTAAGCGTTTCAATTAATGTTTGAATTTTTTGAATTTGAACATTCCAACCAATAGAATTCAATAATTCCACAGCCCTTTCATAGTTCATTATCGCGTTATCAAATTTCCTATCTTTTTCAAACATTTTAGCAGCATCAATATGAGCAAATGCCTCATCTTGTATGTTTTCTTCATGTTGTTTCTTTGTCCTAAACTTCTCTAGGATTTCTGCTTTTTCGACACTACTTTTTTGCCCAAACATGCCAACAACTTGGGGTTTCTCATCAGGAACTATTTGACGTACTTCTTTTTTTAATTCAGTTTCCTGTCGTTGATATTGTTGATCATATTTTTGTTGTTCTGACTCTCTTGCAAGCTTATTAATTTTTGATTTTAAATTCTCTAATTGGCTTTCAGTCCAACCGGCATCAGCTAACAAATTAATAGCAGATAAGTATTGCTGAATAGAATCTTCAAAAAAACCATCAAATTCCAACTTCTTCGCTCCTTCTAGTAAAGTAAAAGCTTGATCTTGTAATTGCTCAATTTGTGCTTTAGTTTGAGTTCGCTGATATAATGTTTCTTTTTGAATAAAATCTTTTAATTCGCCAATTCTATCATAAATTTCTTGAATTCGATGCATCAAAAATCCACTTTGTTTAAGAAAATCAGCTGCTCTTTGATAATTTGAGATTGCTTCTTCTATATTTTTCTCTCCTTCAAATTTTTGAGCAATTTCTAACAATTTTAAAGCTTCTTGTGCTAAAGCTTCAGGATTCTGCATTTTTAACAAACCCGTTAAGTATGATTTTGAATTATAAATAACATATATTTTTCTTACTTTAATTTAACCACACTAAGTAATTAAATTTTTTATATTATGATAATTATTTTAACTAAATTATTGAAAAGGATTAATAATTTTTAATTTACATGAATATTGAATCCAAATTTTTAAAATAAAGATTATTCATTAATGAAACTAAGATATGGAAATAAAAGAAAAAAGTATACTTATAGATTTTGAACCAATTTCAAGAAGGTTGTATGTTTCAAAAGAGAGCTCTATCTATGAATTATTAAATGAAATCAATATACCAATTAGATCTGTCTGTGGAGGATTAGGAAAATGTGGAAAATGCAAAATTTTAGTTCAGAAAGGCCATGAATATCTGATTGGTCCAACTAGTAACGAACAAAATTTAATAAATGAAACAGAAATTGAAAATGGATGGCGTTTGGCTTGTGAAACGAAAATTAAAATAAGTATTAAACCACAATTAACCAAGGCTCAAACACCTCAGATCAGAATTTTTTTACCTAGTCAACTATTACTTGAAGATTTTAAGATTCTTACTTCAGGTATTAGTAAAAGTATAAAATTACAACCAACTATCGAAAAAATTTTCTTAAATGTAAAAAAACCATCATTAGAAGAACCTAATGCAGATTTTGAAAGAATAGAAAAAGAAATTATCCCTAAAATAAAAAATTTTAAGAAAAATAACAAGATTAGTATTGATTTTAATATTTTGAATGATATCCCGAATATCCTAAGAAAAAACCATCATAAAATCACATCAGTTTTATGGAATAACAGTAATATTATTGCTTGTGAGCCTGGTAATACGATTGAAAGCAACTTTGGTATTGCTTTTGATATTGGTACAACCACAATAGTAGGTTATTTATTAAATTTGAATAACAGTAAAATTTATGCTGTGGATTCAAAATTGAATAGCCAAACCGCTTATGGGGAGGATTTGATAACAAGGTTAACATATATAAAAGAAAATAAAGAGAATCTTAACAAATTAAATTCTGCAGTAATAAATGATTTGAATGAGATTATTTCAAACCTATGTCGCAAGGCAAATATCAAACCTTCTCATGTTTATGAGGCCACAGTTGTAGGAAATTCTGTTATGCATCACATATTTTTAGGTTTAGATCCCGTTAACATTGGATTAAGTCCCTTTATTCCAGTTATTCAAAAAGATTTAAATGTTAAGGCAGAGAAGTTAAGACTTAAAATCTCCAAAAATGGAAATGTTTATACCGCGCCTATTATTGCGGGATTTGTTGGGGCTGATACTATTGGTGTAATACTCTCTTCACAAATTTATAATGAAAGACCACTTACTTTAACAATAGATATTGGTACTAATGGTGAAATAATTATTGGCAACCGAAACGGTCTATTTGTTGGTTCCTGTGCAGCAGGATCTGCTTTAGAAGGTGCACATATTGACGATGGAATGAGAGCTGCTGCGGGGGCTATAGATACTATTAAGATTGACACACAGAATTTAGATGTTTCTTATACAACAATTAAAAATAAGAAACCAATGGGTATTTGTGGATCTGGATTAGTTGATGGTATAGCTGAGATGTTAAAATCGAAAATTATTACAAGAAGTGGCAATTTCAATCGAGAACTTATTGATCAAGAAAGATTTATCAAAAAAGATAAAGAAATAAAATTTATTATTGTTGGTAAAGAAGAAACATCTATAGGTAAAGAAATTTCAATTAGTCAGAGTGATGTACGCCAAATTCAAATGGCAAAAGCAGCTTTCTATTCTGGAATGCGAATTATTTTAAGTCATCTAAGAAAAAGTCTAAATATTGAGCAAATTTTCCTAGCAGGAGCTTTTGGGAATTATATCAATGCCCATAATGCAAAATTCATAGGCATGATCCCCGATATTCATGATAATAAAATTTTTCAAATAGGAAATGCTGCTGGAATTGGAGCACAACACTGTTTATTAAATAAAAATTTAAGAAATAAAGCACAAAGTCTTTTAAGCAAAATTAAATATGTCGAAATTGCCGTAGAAAAAAATTTTCAAAAAGAATACGTTGAAGCAATGTATTTTCCTCATTTAAACCTTGATTTTTTTCCAAATTTGCTTGAATATAGGGATATCCCTAAAAGATAAAAAAAAGAGTTTCAGATTTTACTTACTTGTTTCTATTTGTTTTTAATTAATTCAAAATCAATAGAAATGAATAAAAATTAATTTAAGGTTATGTAAAAATATTTAAATTTAGAATTTATTTTATCTTTAATTTAGTCCATATTAAAAAATTAAATAAATTCTTAAATACCATTTATAATATTAATTTATATACACAACTTAAAAAATAGAACGACATGAGTGAAGCTTTATGTCAAGTTTTAAACTAAAAGTATTATTAACTGGGGCAGCTGCTGTAGGAAAAACTAGCCTTGTTCAACGTTTTATCAAGAATAGATTCCAATCTAACTATAAATTAACTGTTGGTGTTGATATTTTAACTAAAGATGTTGAATTTAGGCAAGGAGAAATTGCTACATTGAGTATTTGGGATATTGGAGGTCAACAGCGTTTTGAGTTTATAAGATCAACATTTTACAAAGGTGCTGCGGGAACATTATTAGTATTCGATTTAACAAGAGAAAATACATATACAGAAATCCGAAAGTGGCTTACGGAGATAAAACAATTTGCAGGTGAAAATATTCCCTTCGTGTTAATTGGAAATAAAGTAGATTTAATGGAAGATGTGGGGGTAGTTATAGATCGGGATGAAGCTCGCTCTTTTGCAGAAAATGAGGGAAGTATTTACATTGAAACTTCTGCTAAGACGGGTATTAACGTTGATGAAGCTTTTACTGAACTCACCCGTCGAATTATTGATTCAAGAACTTAAATTCTGAAATTAAATTTAAATATCTAAGTTCACCGCTTTCTTTTAAAATATTTGGTACTCTAAATATTAATTATATTTCATTAGATTAATTTTATTCATTTCAATTTGTTAAATAAAACTAAAATCTAATTATAAATTTATAATTATGATGATTGATCTTCATTTACATTCAACAGTATCAGATGGTTCAGATACCCCTTCCCAGTTAATACATCAAGCTATGAATCTAAAATTAAAAGCGATTGCTATAACCGATCATGATACGATAGCTGGTGTAGAAGAATTCTTGTCCATCGGAGAATTAAAAGAAATTATTGCAATTCCGGGAATAGAGATTTCAATTAGACATGAACCAAAAAGAGAATTAATAGATATTCACATTATTGGTCTAAATATCGATCATACCTCCACCAAACTGATTAATACGATTAACGATCAAATTGAAGGAAGACTAGAACAAAAAAAAGCTATTTGTAAACGTTTAAGAGAGGAATTTGGATATGATATCTCATTCGAAGAAGTAAAAGCAGTAGCTGGAAGCCTGGTTGTAGGGCGACCTCATATTGTTGAGATTATGAAAAAAAATAATCCTAAGAAAGTTCAAGGAAAATCTAAGAATGAATTATTCAAAATGATCAGTGTTGGCGGTACTGCATATGTGGATAGAGAAGTGGAGTTAAACCTTGAAGAATCAATTGAATTAATTAAATCCGTTGGAGGGATCCCCATTTTAGCACATCCAGGAATTTATAATGTTTCTGATCATAAAAAATTTATAGAAATGTGTATTAAAGCTGGAATTAAAGGCATTGAAGTAGAATATACATATGCGAAAAATAGACCATACTTTGGAACAGATAAATCCAAATGGGCTCAAAATTATTTTCCTGATTATTTCCGAAAGATTGCGAAAGAATATAATCTTATCAAATCAGGAGGATCAGATTATCATGGAAAGAAAAAAAATATTATAATGGGAGAAGCCAATGTCCCAAATAAGTATTTAAAAAGCTTTATTTAATTTTATGTTATTTTCAATATAATAGATCTCTCATTCATCAAGCATGTTATCAATTTCTTGAATTTGCTCATCGATTTTATCCATCATTATTTTTACTTTATCCTTTTTATCTTTGAGTTCTTCTGATGTTATTTCGCCTTTAAGTTCTTGCAAATCAAAATCCAATGTCATTTTAGTCAAATGCGTTTTCTTAATCTTTAGATCTATTAGAGATTGTTTCAATCTTTCTTTTTGTTGGGGAGTTATTATTGAAGGTTTTTTTTGTATCTCACTAGATAATGGCTCTTTTTTTATTTCACTAGATGATACTTCCTTTTGTATTTCGCTGGTTCTTGGAGTTATATTCTGTAATATTGGTTTTGATGTGGCTTTAGGGGCAATTGTACTTTTTGGTTGACTTGGAGGACTTGATTTTGCTTTTTCGTCCATTAATTTTAATGGTGAAACAGGTACAGGCGCTTTAGATTCTTCTCTTTTATTAAATTGACTATCTGAAGTCATTTTTAATTTAGATTTTGCATCCTCAGGAACAAATCTTACAGTTTTTGGCCTAGCCCTTACCATAAAATCTTCTGGGTTTAATTTTAAACGGAGAGATTCTTGCTTAATTTCAGATTCTATAGCGGGAGCTATCTCTTTAACATTTGTTTGTGTTTCCTGCAACTCTATGCTTGAACTTAAGATTATGGGAGGTTGCTCAACTTTAGGTGTTTCAATTGGTTTTGATGGTGGTTGTTCAGGAGGTAATTTTGGAGGAAGTGGAGTTGTTTGGATGGTTTTTTCTTGAACTGAAGCTTGCTCTATTTTTTCCGGTGCTGTATATGTTTCAGGAGATTTCTGTTCTTCAGTTTCTATAGGAGTCGCTGGCACGGGTGGTGGAGCACCTACTTTTTTGAGCATATCTTTTATTTTTTGTGATTTTTCAAAAAATTCTCTGCCTAATGAATCATCTCCTAATTCTATACATAAATCACTTATTTTATCAAATAAAAAAGCTGCTTTATTAAAATCAGCATTTTTCAAGGCTCTCACTGCTTCTTCAGTAAATTTATCCCTTTCAAGTAACGGTTTTAAAAGAGGAGAGACTTCTGCACTCATTTCTAAAACGTCAGCTATTATTTGAATCATTTTATCGCGATTATTAGGATCCAATGCAATCATGGAATAAGTTTTTAACCCTAGAATATTTTCAATTTGAACAGGGGTCATTGCTACTTTTAAGTCTTGTTTATTGCCTATTACAGCAGATTGAGCATTAGGTGCTTGTTCTTTAATTAATTCTAAGAAATATTTGCTTTTTTCAACATTTTCTAATGTAGAATTAGTAATTAGAAGTACTGCATCACTTCCCTTTATAAAATTATTCCATAAATAACTAAACTGCTCTTGACCCGCGAAATCCCATAGGTGAAAATGTAATTTTCCAATTTTTATCGTTGCTATGTCTCCTGTAATTGTAGGTATATGTTGCATAGGAATTTCGTCTGCTTTGATTAATCTAGTAATTGTAGTTTTACCAACACCAGAAAATCCAATTAATGATATTTTTGGACGCAAATTTCTATGGATAGAATCTATAGTTGGATCAAATACTTCAAAAGTCTTGGCATCAAAACGATGTTGCAAAATATCTTCAAATAAGTTTAGGAACTCATTTTTACATTTAACTAGTTCCTTTTTTATATTTTCAAATTTATCTGTTAAGCTTGTAACAAATAAAAATATGAGATTTGCCTCTTTTTCTGTTATGAAAGAAACTCGAAATTTATAATAATCATGATAATCTATTTTGGATTCACTTCTTATCAATGCCTCATCAATGATATCTTCAACTAAAAGATTTAAAGCCTCTTGTTTCATAGCTTTTCCAAAATGCCTATAATATAGAAGTTCATTTCCTCTGTACACAAACACTTGTCTTAGAATAATCTTTCACCAGAACAATCAGAAAAAACTTTTCTTAAAAATTAATTTGAAATATGTTTAACTAAATCTTTAATAATCGAGTATTTATCTTTTCTAATTTTTTCTCCTTCTAAAGATTCTTCAATTTTTGAAATTTCTTTTGAAAAATCAAACATAGAAAATTTTTTAATCTCCTCTTCTGTTATACTTACACTTAGTTTCTTTAAAAATACACTAATACTAGGCATAAATTTTGCCAAATTTACAGTTAAATCTAATTTGGAGATCAATATTAGTTGCTCACTAAAAGTAAATATATAATTATATTTTTGTGCTTCTAATGCAAAAGAATTTATCTTTTTCAAATTTAATTCATTGGCAATTTCTTTAGAATTAGCAATCAAAGATAATATTGCCTGATGAATAACTTTTCCTTTAGCAAATTCCTTTATTAATGAACCTAGTATAATTCCATATTTATTTGCTATAGCACATTCAGCGTTTAAGTCAGACTTTAACTGTGAGATAATTTCCTCGTAATTAATTTCCTTCATCTTTAAGAGATATTGGTTTTAAATAAATAATGAAAATCTATTTATTTATATTTGTTTAGTTATTAGACTCATTATACTAGTAATATTTTAATATTATTAAGAAATTGATTTGAAAACTTACAGAACACATTTTTCAGAAAAAGAATCTGATATTTCTATTATATCTGATTCAAAAAGAGCAATTTTAAAGGCAAAAGAGAGCTTTTATTTCCATCGAAGGAACTTAGAGAGATATATAGCAAAAGATAAAGATTTCCTTAATTCATTTTCTCCAATAAGAGTAAAAACAGAATTTCAAATCATTAATATTATGGCAGAAGTAGCAGAGATATGTGATGTTGGACCAATGGCTTCTGTAGCAGGAACATTAGCAGATTTAATGTTAAATTCAATGAAAATTCAAAATACTGGCAAAAAATTTGATATTTCTCCATGCAAAATTGCTTTAGTCGAAAATGGAGGTGAAATATCAATAGATACTGAAGAACCAATAACAGTTGCATTATATGCCGGAGAAAATGAATTAAACTTAAACATTGGTTTTTTAATAAGAAAAGAAGATTGTCCAATAGGGATAGGAACAAGTTCGGCAACTATAGGTCATGCAATTAGTTTAGGACAAGCTGATACGGCAACTATTTTTGCAAAAAATGCGGCGTTAGCAGATGCAGCAGCTACTAAAATAGGTAATTTAGTTAAAGGAAAAGATGTGGAAAAATCTATAAATATAGGTTTAGATGCTATAGATAATATTGATGGTGTTATAGGCGCATTTATATCTAGAGAAAATAAAGTAGGTAAGACGGGAAAATTACCTAAATTAATTAAGATTGAAGGAAGTAAGTATCACATTTTAAAGAGGACAAAAGATTTTTCATTTGTTGGTGTAAATGAAATATTTAAATAACCCAATATAAAGGAACCTCGTTACCACCCTCTGTTTTAGTAGAGCAAATTTTATTCAAATAATTAAGGCTATAATACATTTCCATCTCTTCACTAGTTAAACGACCAAATAATTCTAAACTTGATATTAAAAGAAAGCTATCAGTTAAAATTACATAGACATCTGTTTCTAAATCCTCTTTTAGATCAACAAGTATATTCGTACCATTTTGAATATGCAGATTAGGGTTTAGATACTCATTTGATGCTGCAAGAAAAAATACAACTGAATTAAGTGAAAGACTTGCATTTTTTTCTTCAAAAGGATAATCATAATAAACTATAATTGAGCTCCATCCAAATTCTCCAATTACAACATTTTGATTAGGAGAAAAATCAGAATACCATTGGATGATACTTACTTCTCGTCTTTTCAAATTATAAAATTCAAATGAGGAATATATTTCATAATTTGTAGCTAATAAGGAAAAGGAAACGATAAATACCATAAGAATTTTAATCTTTAAATGTTGGATTGATTTCGTTTTCATCAATTTATAGAAATAGGATACGAATCCAATAGAAATCATTATTGACGATAAATAAAAAATCCTAGAAGAAAACGTAAAAGAGCCTGTAAAGAAATCAAATAAAATACCCGCCATTAGGATAATTCCAAATGCTAATCCCCATAAGAATAATGGTTTTCCTCTAGGTTTATATTGGAATATTAGTAATCCCCATATCGCAAATGAGCAAATGATGATTATTTCAAGTCCAGTAAAAACAGCAATAAAGTCAAATTTAAATAAAAATAAATTTGCAATACCAAAAGTGAACGCTAAAATTATTGCAAATGTAAAAATAAGAGGAAACAAAAATCTTTCTTCTATTTTTTTAAAAACTCTACTTTTTTTTCCCGATAAAATTAAAGAAAACCTTCCTTTAGTGAAATCCATTGATTTGCGATAATGTAAAAGAACTAAAGCTTCCAATATTCCAATTAGAATAGTCCCAAATAAAATATAATACCATGGTAGACTACCTAATCTCATGAAAACGGTTAAATGCCCTGTACTTATATTTAAAAAATAAAAGATGACGAAAATACATAAACAAATACATAATAATATAAAATCAAAACCTCTCCTATAACTTTTAATAAAATAAATCGAATAAACCAATAAAAAAGAAATTAGAAAAATCATTGCGATTAATGAATGAATTAATATACAACTAATAAAGATACCAATAATTAAAAAGTAAGAAAAATACATATTTGAGAAAATTTGATTCTTGTGTGGTTCTTTTTCTTGAGTAAAAGATTGTAACCTTGTATATAAAAGAAAAAATATGGTAATTCCTTGAATTAGCGCTAAGCTGGAGGGCCAAAATTGAAACATCAAATTTAAGAATCCTAATGATGAAAATCCTAAAACAAAAATTCCAAATATTGCTAAGTTTTTATTCCTAAAAATCCTCATAAAAAGGTTATATACTATAAGAGCGGTTATTGGAAACGTATAGAACATAAAAAATCTTGGTATTAAGATAATCTCCATACCTGAGAAAAAATAGATCAATGCTCCAAAAATATGAAAACCATAAGTACCAAAATAATCACCTAAAGGTAAATAGTTAATATCAGTTATAAATTTAATAACTGAAATGTGCATCCAAGGGTCTGTGCCTATAAATATACTAGACCCAAAAACTCCCAAGATACAAAGTAGAAAGATAAAAATACCTAATAGAACTGAGTTTGAAACTCTAAACCTTTTTATTAAACTTAAAATTGAAAAGTTATTAATAAAATCTTCCTTATCATCGGAAGTAAAATCATATTTAAAAGTATTAAACTTACCTTTTTTTATGTCGACAATTAGAATCCAGAAAACGATTATCATGTATACGACTATCAATATTATAAAGAAAAACCATTCTGTTAAAGCAAATCCCAAATAAAACCCACTAATTCCTATAATAATATAAAAGGATAAATTTGCAACAATCGTAATTGATAATTTTTCTAGAAAATTCAAATTTTTTTTTTTAAATATTATAAAAATTATCGGGTAAATTGGTAAAAATAGAAGGGTAAAGATTGCGCTGATATAAACAATAAAATGAAAAAACCAATTCAAAAAAGGAATTTCTGATAAACCAGAAACAATATTAAAATTTATTATTTTAAGAAATACAAAAATTAAGGATATCGAAGATATTAGTATTAATACTAATTTAATCCTTACTTTTATATAAAAAATTATACAATTTAAATTCAAATTCTGAATTCTCATTCTAATAAAAGCTTTTACTCAATTTTTAAATTTATTTGATAAAAATACAATATTAGTTTTTTAGCTTATTCTCTTATAATTGTTAAAAGATTTAATTGAGCCATCAATATTTCTCATTAAAAGAATATTAATTTTAATTTAAAATTTATCTTAGACCATGTTGAAAAACAAAACTATTATAATAACAGGCGCTGCCGGTTTTATTGGCTCCCACTTAACTGAAATATTATTGAAAAATAGTAATTTTTTGATATTGATTGACAATTTTAATGAATATTATTTAGGTAAAGAAGAACGATTAGAAGCGATATTAAGTAATTATCAAAGTAATAAAGATTATATTGTAATTAGAGAAGATCTCACAAAGAAATCATTTATTAATAAAATTCATCATGAAATTGATTATATTTTCCATTTTGCTGCTCAAGCAGGCGTAAGATATTCGATTAATAAAGCAGCAGAAGTAACCCAGAACAATATTATAAGTACAGTGAATATATTCGAATATGCTCTAAAAAATGATAAAATTCAGAAAATTGCTTATGCATCATCATCATCGGTATATGGAAATCCAATTTATACTCCATGCGATGAAGATCATCCAAAAAATCCTATTTCACCATATGCAGTATCAAAATTATGTGGAGAACTCTATGCAGATTACTATTATAGAGAATATAGTTTACCAATTACATCATTAAGATTCTATACCGTTTATGGACCAAGAGGTCGACCAGATATGTCTATAAGTAAGTTTTTTAATTTTATGCTTAAAGATAAAGAGATCTCTATATATGGAACTGGTGAACAACTTAGAGATTTTACATATATATCAGACATTATAAATGGATTGATATTAGCATGTGAAAAGGATGCATCAAATGGAGAAGCCTTTAATTTAGGTAGCTCAAATCCTATTAGTGTTAATGATTTAATTGAAAAAATGTACACTATAACGAATAAGCCAAAAAAAGTTAAATATATCGATAAACAACAAGGAGATGTTGATATTACATATTCAAATATAAATAAAGCTAGAAATCTTTTAAAATTCAGTCCCAAAGTTGATATTGAAGAAGGACTAATGAATCAATATCAATGGCAAAATAAAGAATTATCAAAACATTGAAAAATATATAAATTTTTTCCAATTCAGAAAAATAATTAATTTACATTTCAAATTAAGCATCAATAACTTCTAAATCCGAATTAGTTTAAGAAATTACTAATTGAATAAATTTTAAATTTAATAATATTAATATTTATTAAGTAAAATTCTAAAAAACTTAACTTTAGAAAGTAGAGATAAAGCAAAAGGCGCCTTATTTTTGAAAACTTTGGATAATAAAATAAATCTTAATGCTTTTGTAAATGGGTTAAAATCGACTAAGGGTAATTTTGAACAACTATATCAAGAGTTTTATGATTATCTAAAAGGTTTCAAAACTAAAGAAGATGACGTAATCTTAACAATTGTTTTACCAATGTTAAACGAGGAAAAGACGATAAAAGCAATTTTAGAAAGTTTGCCTTATGACAATTCCATAGAGATTATTGTAGTTAATGATCATTCAACTGATAACAGTCTAAAAGAAATTGAAAAAGTTAAATTAAATAGGAAGATCAGAGTAATAAATCATAAATTAAATAGAGGCTATGGAAGAGCGATAATTTCAGGAATTTCGCAAGCGAAAGGAGAAGTTATTGTAACTATAGATTCAGATGGTCAACATAGTCCTGATGATATTTTTAATTTAGTTAAGCCCATTTTTGAGGGGGATGCTGATTATACAATTGGTTCACGATATAAAGGAACTTACTTTTATAAATTACCTGTATTTACTAGAGTAGGAGAAGTTATTGTAGAAAAATTAATACAATTGCTTTTTGGGCCAAAAGTGGTGAATAATCAAACCGGATTTCGCGCTTTCAATAGAAAAGTTGTTCCAATTTTAAATAATACTAAATATCCTGGGTATGCTTATTGTACAGAACAAATTTTGAGAGTATCAATATTAGGGTTTAAAATAAAAGAATGCCCAATTAAAGTATATAGTCGTCAATTTGGATCATCAAAGATTGTATTAAGAATATTAGCTGGTAGAATTTTTTCATGCATAATCTACTATTATATTCAAAAAATTAAATTTATGATGAAAAGGACAAAAAGAATTAGTTCTCTTTAAAATCCTAATCCTTGTAATCTAAATTTATGTGTATTAAAAACCATTTCTGTTTATTATGAAATATAGTAGTATTTTGTTTTAGAATTATAACTGTTAAACATTAATATGTACCAAAAAAAACAAAAACTTTTTGAAATTTTAGTGCTATTAAAATTCTATGAAAAAAATTATTACGTGTATCGGAATTCGGCCAGATATTATTCGCCTTTCCCAAATCATTAAAAAATTAGACTTATATTTCGAAAATATTCTTGTTGATAGCGGTCAACATTATGATTATAACTTAAATAAGATTTTTTATGATCAGTTAGGAGTTCGCAAGCCCGAATATAATTTAAATATAAAAAGTGGTACCCATGCCTCCCAAGTAGCAAAATTAATGATCGAATTTGAAAAGGCTTTAATTAAGGAAAAGCCTAGTTTTGTTGTAGTCTTAGGTGATAATAATAGTAGTCTGGGTTTTGCTTTAGCTACTTCAAAATTAAATATTCCATTAGTTCATATAGAAGCCGGAATGCGTAGTAAAAATTGGTTAATGCCTGAGGAGAAAAATAGAGTTATAATTGATCATTTAGCTGATTTGAATATTTGTTATTTGACTGAGCATAAAGGTAATTTACTGAGAGAAGGGATAAATCCTCGACGATGTTGGGTAGTAGGGAATCCAATTATAGATGTTGTTCACGCTGTAAAAACGAATTTTAAACAAGATTCTCCTTTTTATTTGGTAACATGTCATCGTGCGGAGAATACTGAAAATGAAAAAAATCTGAGAATAATTATAACTTTTCTTGGAGAGCTCTATAGAAAGAAAAATGTAGAGATAAAGTATATCTTAATGCCTAAAACACAGCAAATGATGGAAAAATATGAGATAAATTTTCCAGAAGGTCTTAATCCAATCCCTCCCCAAGGATTTCTTGAATTTTTAGGTATGGAAAAAGAAGCAGATTTAGTGATCTCCGATAGTGGAACCGTAGTTGAAGAGTGTGCCATTCTAGGAACAGCTTGTCTTACTATTCGTGAAAGTACTGAAAGAATTGATCTAATTGAACTTGGAGTAAATGTATTAACAGGAATGGATCTAGAACAAATGTTATCTGCTGCTGAAATGGCAATATCCCGAAGGAGAGAACCAGTAACCCATTATGGCAAAAATATTGCTGAAAAAATATGCAATATTTTAATTGGAAATTCTTTGAATTTTTATAAATTTAGAGAGAGATAATATAGGAAGTTAAATTTGAAAAGTATCACTTCTCTCAATATAATCCAATAATTCATTTAGAGCAGTTTTTAAATCAAACTTACTAAATAAGGTTGAAAGTTCTTGATATTTGGTTCCTAGTGACCGGTCAACTCTTTCCTCTGGTTTATTTACACGATTAATTTTTAATTTTTTATCAAATATATCATTAAAGATGTTCATTAATTCATATTTATTTACAATAGAATTAGGGAGAAAATGATGAACGTGTGAAATTTTTACTAATTTATCAAAATAATTCATTTCAATTACTTTCTCACAAATTTGAGCAAATTGTAGAGTTGTTACACCGTTCCAAGTGTGATGTTCCCAACCACTTATTGTTCCGCTTTTCTTCTGGTTGAGGAACCACTCTAAAAGAAAAGTAACTTCTTTTTTTAATTCAGGACCAATAATTGAACATCTAATAATTAATGTTGTGCCATCAAAAACTTCTCCGAGACTTTTTGATTTTCCATATACATCTAAAGGATCATGAGGATCGTCTTCATTATAATTGCCTTTTTCCCCACTAAAAACACAATCAGTGCCTATTTGTACTACTTTTATATTATATTTTTTAGCATACTTTGCCAATTCCCATGGGAAATTTGAGTTTATCTTAATTGCACGAATAACTCCCGCAGGATCATCATCTTTAGAAAAAGGTTTAGTTATTCCAATACAATTTATTATGTAATTTATTTTTAAATCAACAAACTTTTTTTGTTCTAATTGAGTTGTATCGTGAGCATCAAAAAGAAATACACGATTAGTTTGATATTTTGAGTTTCTAACTGTACCATAAACATTAAAATCATTGTTTTTTGATAGATAATCAAAAACCATAGCTCCTAACATTCCACTAACTCCGAGTACCAATATATTAATCATTTTGAAACCCTCATATAATAAAATTCACTTTAACGATTCTCCACTTTCCAAACTTCATCTCCCCAATAGTCTATTGGATAACGGTAATCATCGCCTTTACTTTCTTCTAAAGAACTTGTTGAAAAGAAAATAATTCGAGTGTCAGAGTCTAGTGCTCTAAATCCATTCGCGTACTTAGGAGGTATAAAAAGTACTTGAGGATTCTTATCAGAAAGAATAAATCTATTAATTTTTAAGTGTTTTGATGGTGATTCAATATTATCTAATTTTACAGCAGCAACAATAGCGGATCCCTTTGCAACATATACATATTTTGCTTCGTTTAAATGGCCATGAAATGCCCGTATAGTATTTATACTGAAATTTTGAACCTGATAAAATCGTTTAACTCCATAAAAATTAAAATCATTAGCAAAGTTTAAGTTACCTCTATCATCAACAGCGATCCCTCCCTCAATCAAGCGTAGATCTTTTTTGCCAATTGTTCGTGATATATTTACACGCTCAGCCAATTTAAGGTTAGAATAAATTCCTTTATGAAAATCTAAAACTGTTGGTGATTTGATGATTTCTTTAACTGCATCCTTAACAGTATATTTAAACTCAAATCCAGTATTTATAATCTTACTGCTATCTACCATGTAACTCCTTTTATCTACTATATTTCTATTTATCTCAATCTCACAATTCGTTATTTCTCTAATAATCTCTCCTAATTTCAATAAGCTAATATTTTCCCCTTTTACATTATAAATTCCACGCAAATTATTTTTAATAACATGAATAATAGCTCTAGAGATATCACGGATATGAACAAAAGGACGTTCCTGCTCTCCACCAAATACAGTTATTTTATTAAATCTTGCAGCTCTCGCTGCGAATGTGTTGACAACTAAATCATAGCGCATTCTAGGACTCAATCCATAAGCTGTACCTAATCTTAGAATACAATGATTATCATCACATATCTCTCTTATAAGGCGTTCTTGAGTATATTTTGTCTGCCCATAGAAATCAATAGGAAATCCTTCATCTTCTTCTTTTACAATAACATTTGGTTCACTTCCATAAATACTACATGTGCTAATATGGACAACAAATTTTTTTAGTTTCTTACAAATTTCAGCGATATTTCTTGTACCTATGCAATTTATATCAATACTCAAATTAGTGTCTATTAAACAAGCGGGATCACCCACAATTGCCGCTAAATTCACTATAATATCGTAATTCTTAATAATCTTCTCAATCTGATCTTTATTTCGTGTATCTGCTTCAATAAATGGATTTAAGGGATGAAGATCCTTATAAAGATGATTATCTACAATATCAACTTCCCATTCCTCCTTTTTCATAATCTCATATAATATACTTCCAATATACCCAAGTCCACCTAAAATCAATATTTTATTTGGCATAGTTCCTTCTGTCTGTTTTTTATTCATAGAGTATTATCTATGTTCTATTACTCATTTTATTACTAATTTAAATTCAGCTAATAATAAAAATTAATTCAATTTAATAATTTATTCATCGATAATACGTTTCTAAATTCTGTTTTCAATGAAGAAACCTAGATTTTATATTCCAAAAAGCTTTTATTTGTTATGTACTATCTCAAATTTTATATTTTTTACTGATTTTTTATTAATTAACATAAAATTTTCATTATTTTTTAAGATTTTAAATTTAATCTACTGATAAGAGTTATCTGATGAATATTCTAGTTCTCCAAGAAACAGATTGGCTTACTCGGGGGCCAAATACACAACATCACGTTTTTGAGAGGATTTCACAAAATCCTAATATCAATATCACGGTTTATGATTATGATATTGATAAAATAATGCGTTCTAGTTCAATTTTCATAAAAAAACGTATCTTTACCAATATCCATCGTGCAGTAGATAATTCAAATATACGTATTATTCGTACAGGTCATGTTCAAGTTCTTTATCTTAGAAGAATAACTTCATTAATTACAAATTTCTTTCACATGCTTAAATCAATCAGGAGAAATCGACCTGATATTATTGTCGGATTTTCCTTAACTAATGGAATAATAGGTTTACTTTTCTCTAAGCTTTATAGGATTCCTTTTGTTTTTTATTATATTGACAAGCTACATACATTAGTAACTGTTCAATCAGTTAGAATAATTGCTATAATCTTTTCACGTTTTTTGCTTAAGTATTCAGATAAGGTAATAGTTGTTACAAAATCCCTTCAAAAATATGTTTTAAACGAAGGTGTTAAGCCGAATAAAGTAAGCATTCTATTAAACGGGATCTCTTTGGAAAACACATTAATAAACAATAGTAAACTTGATACATTAAAACAGAAATATGCAATAAAAGAAGATGAATTTGTTTTATTTTTTATGGGATACTTATATGATTTTGCTGGGTTAAAGGAAATTATTGATTACTATAACACAGATGTAAAGACTGGTAAATTAAAGTTTCGATTTATAATAGTTGGGGATGGGGGGATATATAAATCTTTAGTTAAATATGTTAAAGAAATTAAAGCAGATTGGGTAATCTTTACTGGTAGAATTCCTTTTTTTGAAATTACTGAATATATTGAATTAGCTGATTTATGTCTCATGAGTTTTGCTTTAAATGAGATTACTAGAGAAATAACTCCAGTAAAGATTATGGAATATATGGCAATGAAAAAACCAGTCTTATCAAATAGTTTACCAGGGGTTATTAATGAGATTGGAAAAGATAATGGGGTGATTTATGCTAAAAATCAACTTGATCTTATAAAAAAAATTGAAATATTAAGTTATAACAAGGAAAATTTAAAGGATATTGGACAGAAAGGTTACCGATTAATAGAAGATTATTATACTTGGTCAAAGATCCTAAAAGACTTTAAAAGACTCATATTAAATGTAATAAAATTAAAGAAAATACGTGATTAAATAAAAATTTGAAACCAGATTTAATAAATATCAAATATTACAAAAATTTTTACCAATAAATTTTATTAAAATATATTAGAAATAGGTTTAACAAACTTAAGGACATCAAAAAAAGGATTTATTATGAAAATCATTATTGTTATTTCTCATCTATCAATTTATGGTGGAGGTGGGAAATTTATTATGGATTATGCTAATAGATTCTCTGAAAAAGGGCATGATATAACTATAGTTGCCATAAATATAGATAAAAATAATTTTAAATTTGATGAAAAAATAAATCTTATAGAACTCGGGGGACCTTTACCGGCAAACCCTTTATTTTGGTTTGAATTCAATAAAATAAAAAAGAAATATCTAAGAATAATAAATAACATGGAAAGTGATTTAATTGTAAATATCCATTTTCCAACGAATTACTATCTCTCAAAGATGAAAAAAAACAATAAAATAAATTTTGTACATTATTGTTTAGAACCTTATCGTTTTTTTCATGATAAAACTTTTTATTCAAGAGCATCATTATCCTTAAAACTAATCAGCCTTACTCTCAGAATCTTTTTCAAAAGGTATGATATTATTGGAATGCGTTCTGCTGCTGAAATTATTTATATCAGTAAATTTACTGGAAGACGTGTAAAAGAGTGGTATGGTAGAAATGGTATTTTACATTATATTGGAGTTGAAACTGATAAAGTAATTGATAAAGATAATAAATTTGATCTAAGAAAGAGATTAAAACTAAGAGCTGAGGTTCCAATTATATTTACTTTAGGATTATCTACACATCTAAAAGGCGCTAAAGAATTAATTCATATTTTTGAAAGAATAATAAAAATAAACCCCGAAACGGTATTATTAATTGGAGGACGTCCAGCAAAAAGAAATAAAAAGATTATTAAAAAAGCCATAAAAAAATTGAAAATCCCAAATCAAAACGTAATTTTTTATGGCTTTATTGAAGAAAATCTAATAGATTATTTTTATAATCAATCAACTTTAACCTTTTATACGGCAATAGAAGAATCTTTTGGCTTAATTCCGTTAGAATCCATGCTAAATGGTACTCCCGTAATTGCTTTTGAGGGAGGACCTTCAGAAACTGTTTTAGATGGTAAAACAGGTTATGTAATAAAAACAAATGATCTTAGTAGTTTTGCTCAAAAAGCTATCAGGCTTATAGAGGATAAAGATCTGAATAAAGAATTTTCTAAAAGAGGTAGAAAACATGTTATGAATAATTTCAGTATAGAAAAAGGTATATCCTCTTTAGAAATGATTTTGCAAAATATAATTAAAAAATATCATTGATTTGATAAATATATCTTTGTCATTGTTTAATTACAAAATCATTTGCTTCTTTAATAGAATTCGAATCAATAGGTTTAAAATAAGTATATCCTATTTGTTCTAAGAATCTAAAACATTTTTGTTTAACTAGGGCACCATGAGTCTCTATTATTATTATGGGTTTATTTTTTATAAGAAAATTTTTTGCTCCTTCAAGAACTTGCAACTCTGCACCTTCTACATCGATTTTTAATAGATTTGGTCTTATTTTCCTCTTTGTTATGAAACTATCGAGTGAAATTGTTGAAACACGTTGAGTTCCACTAGCATCCAAAGTGCCTTCAGCAACATTAGAAGCTGTTTTAAACCAAGAAAGCCCATTTTTATCCGCTACAGCACACGGGACAATTATCACATTTTTAACTTTATTTAATTTGAGCATTCTATGTAAAAAGCTAAGATTACGAGGAAGTGGCTCAAAGGCGTAAACTAATTTAGAATATCTTGAGAAAAGTAATGAATAAATACCAATATTAGCTCCAATATCAAAGCATATGAAATTTTTTGAAATCAGATCTGTCGTTATCTTTAATCGTTTTGGTTCACTAAGGTTGAATATAATAGAGATACCTTTTCCACTACCCGCAGGTGCCCCCATAATTAACTTATATCCTTTTAATGCTCCTCGTAATATTACTAAAGGCATTCCTGAAGGGATAAATTTTGTAAAAAGTATAGAAAATTTGGAGATTAAATTTTTAAAATTCACTTATCTCAACACTATTTTTTTTAATGATCTTTGAAATCTAAAGTCATTCCCTATTTTAAAATGCTGTTCTTATTTATTAATTCAATCTAAATGATTATATGTTAGTGATAAACTTTTATTTTTATCTAGTTTAGTAAAAAGTACAATTTTTAATAATTTTTTAGAATTTTTATAATTAAATTAAATACAAAGCATTACTTATGAATAAATATGATTATGAATAACCTTATCCCTATAAATAGTGTAATAGAAGAAATTATTCGGGCTAAGGATCTTTAATAACAAGGATTTATAATTAAAAGCAAGAATATTGACGAGTACAAATGATGAGTAAGATCCTAAAAAGCTTTTGGATAATATTAGATAATCTTCCAAGATTAAAAGAAAGCATTTATAAATTTTATGCATGGAGAATTTTTGAAATCGTTCCATGGTTTAAAAAAATTATCTATAAATTTTATGATAAATTTTGGTATTTAGAGCTTTCTATTGATAGTAAAAATCAAGATCTCTCAAAAAATTTGCCTAATGAATTTACTATTGATATAAAACGACTGAACTACTATATAGACTATAAAATTTATTTAAAAAATAAAAATCTTAATATCGATAAAAACTGGGATAATTCGAGCAATTTAAATAAGATTGAAGAGTCAAACGAGTTTATTCTTCTAAAGGAACATTTTTTAAATAAAAAAAAATGGAAAGAAATTGATTTATATCATATTTTGAATGATCAATTAACTCAATATAAGAAGATAATTGAAAACTCTGGCGGAAATCAATTTGTAGAGTTATTAAATTCTCTAGATAAATTATATCAAAATTTTAATTTAGAAAAAATTAAAACTAAAATTAAAGTAGGTATTGGAAGTAGAGGGGAATTTATTTTAATAGAAGGAATTTTTTATGTTTCTCTTCTACGAATTCTTGATGAAAATATTATTCCAATAGTAGTTATTGTTAGACATCCCCAATGGATAAAATTTTGTAATGAATTTTTAAAATTTCAAGCAATCCATGGGGAAGTATATCAACCTTTAATACACCCTGATTTGAATTTGAAGACAGCTTATTATTCTGATGAACGCTTCAAAACTATCAAAGATAGTGTAAAAATTAAAACGGGGAATGTATTAGATATTGGGGCAAATTTAGGTTTTTTTTGTCATAGCTTTGAAGATCTTGGATTTAATTGTTATGCTGTAGAGGTTAGATCTAGTAATGTTTATTTCATGAAAAAATTAAGAGATATTGAAGGTAAGAAATTTAAGATTATGAATAAATCAATTTTTGATTTGAAAATCGAAAAAGAATTTGAGATTGTTATTGCTTTAAATATTTTTCATCATTTTCTAAGAGAAAAAAAGTTATATACTGAGCTAATTGAATTCTTGAAAAAATTAAAAATGAAAACTATGTTTTTTCAACCTCATAATCCTGATGAAAAAATTATGCAAAATTCTTATGTTAATTACAACAACCGTGAATTTGTTGATTTTATTATTAGGTTTTCATGTTTAAATAAAGCTATACTTTTAAATGAAAAAGTTGACAGTAGAAATAGACCTATCTATAAATTAATTAAATAAAGATAAAATTATATATTAAAAATATCTTTTAAGACTATCCCGTCCATTTCTGAAGGAATAGGTTCTCCAATTAAATAGAGAATTGTTGGTGTAATATCGTATGGGCTAATATCTTTAATTTTATTACATTTTTTTATTTTTGGACCTTTGCATATAAAAACCCCAAAATTGTCATTATGGCCTCCAGAATGGCCTGGATTGAAATCTATTATCTTATCCAGAGTTAACTTTTTTCCATTTGATAATATAACTTTAAAATTTTTATTATTTCCGAAAAAATCGTTTATTCTCACCATTAACTTTTTGGAAGATGATTTAATAATAAAAAGAGGTTTTCCATCACAGGTAATATTCTCCATAGTTCTCTCAAAATCTTTGATAGAGCGTGATGAATCAGGTCTCATCTTAAAAATCACACTTTGGGTCATATATATACCATATACATCATAGTAGAAGTTTAATTCTCTAAGTAGGTAAAGAACATTTATAGTTCTAAAATCATCTCGATATTTTTTATCTATTTTATCAAAACCATGATCTGAGCAAATAAATAGATAGTAATTATTCTTTTCAGCAAATTTTTTAACTTTTCCAATAAATTTATCAACAATTTCATAAGCATTGGGAAGAACTTCACTATAATTTGATTTTTCCCCTTTACTTCTCCAATATATATGGCTAAGTGTGTCGAAAGAATAATCAAAAAATACAGTAAAATGAGATTTATATTTCCTAAGTAATTTGTAATATAAATTTGTATGAATAATTAATTCAATTTCTTTTAGAAGATACATTCTTTCCTCTAATCCTTTTCGAAAAGTCAAAATGATACCTCTTTTTATTATATGTAACAAATTTTTAAGAGGAAAGTTAAATTTAATAAGTTTCCAAAAGATTTGAATTAAGAATTTAAAGGAATATTTTTCGGATCTTGCTCTCTTGTCCAATTCACCTATAAATGATAAATTTTTGGGATAGGTTTCCTTTTCTAATAATAAAGGGTTTGGAATACAGAAATCATAAAACTTTTTTGCACTCCAGACACTTAAAGGTCTATATACACCCACTTTAAAACCTTTTAAATGTAAAATATCCCAAATTTGATCAGAGCATAAATCTTCTTCTTTAGAATAAAAATCTTTAATCCCATGTTTCTCTACCTTCTTCCCAGTAAAAATAGAACAAAAAATTTTAGGAGAACTTAAAAAATCTTCAGCTCGTAATACACCTGAAGAACCATTATCAATTAATTCCTTGAGGTTTTTACATTTATTATCTTCTATTAACTCCTCAATTAGATTCCAACTTAGCCCATCTAAAGCTAAAAATATAACCTTTTCCATTAAATTCTGATATTCTTTTATTAGTCTTAATATTAAATGTTATATCTTGTTTTCCATTTTTAAAATATAATTTTAAATCATTCCTTTTTGATAAAATTAATTCTTAAGATTAACAGAAGATAGAAAAATTTTTTCTGATCTAAATATAATTAAAATAATATTGAAAATAGTTAATTTAAATCAAATATTATTATATTTACATTTTCTTTTAATCAGAAAAATAATATCAGATAAAAGAATTGTCTTTAAATAAGAAAAATAAACCAGTTCGAAATTAAAATGAGAAATAAAGAAGAGGCTTTTAAGAGTTTTTTCATAATTTCAATCTCTTTAATCGTTGCATTTATTTCTAATTTTCTAATTGTTTTAATATTAACCCATAATTTTCCTCCAGGAGAATATGCGGTGTATCAATTTTCACTAACTTTCTTAACATTTTTTACAATTTTTTCAAATGTGGGCTTGAGTACAACAATAATACAGCAATTATCAGCGGAAAAAGATAAGGGATCCAATAAAATTGTTAAATTATTCTCTGAGGGGTTAAAATGGATTATTTTGTTTACACTATTATTTTCATTAATTCTTTTTTTTTTATCCGATCTATTTGAAATATTTTATGAAATGCCGGGTTTAGGGCTCGTTCTTAAGTTTACATCCTTAATTCTATTTACTAATAACATAGTTAATTATTTTGAAAGTGTATTTCAAGGACTTTGGAATTTTAAACTTTTTGCCATTTCATTTATCTTCTCTAAAGTGATAAAAGTAGTTATTGTTTGTTTTATACTAATCATAGATATGTCATTGTTTCAAATTATTGCGTTATTTTCCATTGCGTCATTAATTCAACTGACTGTAATTTTAGTTTTTTCTCAAATAAAATACAAGTATTTATCTTCTATTTTTACTTTTAAGCGGGAACTTACCAGAACTCTTTTAAAATTTTCAGTCTTCATTTTTTTATATGTATTTCTTCAAAATCTAATAACTAACTCAAATCAATTTATTTTAGCTGCTTTTGTTATTCCTGCTGAATTAGCTCATTATACAATCGTTCTTTGGATGATAGTTAGTTTCTCCATCCCAGCAATAATATTTTCAAGATTTATACTTCCTTATGTGTCTCATTATATCCAAAAAAAGGGAGAAGAAAGAGGAAAAATTCAGACAATGTATAATTTAATTTTTAGATATGGTTTGCTTTTAACCATTCCAATATCTTTTTATTTTCTATTTTTCTCAGATCCTTTGATTGCATTAATTTTTGACCCTAGTTATTATCCAGTATCTAATTATCTTAAATTGTATATATTTTTCTTAAATATAAATATAATTGATGTAGCTGGGGGGCATTTCTTGTGGGCTTCTAATGAACCAAAGCTTGTTTATAAACTTTATGCTGTTACCTCTTTTTTCACAATCACTCTAAGTTTGATCTTGATTCCTCTGTTTTATACATTTGGAGCAATAATATCTATCATGATTCCACACTCAATATATACAATATATTCAACTATGTTAGCAAAAAAGAAAAATAAAATAGAATTTGACTCAAATATGTTTTCCACAATATTTAAATATATAATTTCAGCATTTTCTGTGATTTTATTCCTTTATCTAATCAATTTAGTTTTTCAATTTAATCTAAATAATATAATTATTTTAATATCTTTTTCAGGAATATATTTTGGTATGTTTTGCATTATAATCTTATTATTAAGGGCGGTTACTTTCACTGAAATTAAAGATTTCATTAATGTATTGAAAAATTCAATTTCTAAAAATTAATTTCTATAAATAATTTTCAAATTTTCTCTTTTTTCAATTCTAATGCATATATTGAAACGAGAAAAATCAAAAAATATCGATTTCCTTTAAATATATTCTAAGATGTACAAATACATTTAAGAATAGAGTTTATTTTTTTAATAACGAATAAAAATTATTGGTCTTAATGTGACTTTTATGGATAGACAAAGAATATTAAGAGAAGCTCAAAAAATTTCAAAACAATTTTCATTTTGGATGGTTTCGGGCGATATATCACACTTATATGGATACGTTTATGAAACTCCTGAAAAAAAATATGAGTTAGAAATTAAATTCAATGAAGAATTTCCAAATACTCCGCCACAATTAATTTATCATAATGATATTAATGAATTATTAGGTACTTTTCAGCTCAATTTCTTAAATAATTGGACACCTAAATCCGATGTAGTTGATATTGTTCATGAGCTTAAAGAGGCTATAGAAAAAGCTTTAGATATACCAAAAATGATTTCTGAAAAAATTATGATTCCCATTGAAGAAGAACATGATACTTCTGCTGAAAAAGAAGAATTTTTAACACCAGATCTAAATGCGTATCCACCAGATTTTGAATATAATGAATTTATTACCCCTTCAGATCCTACCAATGATATTTTTTATACATCAAAAGATCTCAAAACTTCAATAATTGAGAATTCAGTTGATGAATCTAAAACTCCTCTCCGACAAGATTTTGTTGATGAAGGAGCACCAATTAGTGTTGAAATCAATACTGAATTGAGTTTAATTCAGCAAGAATATGCTTATGATCAATACAATACTAAAGAAGCTGAAATAAATGTTTATGTTACTATAACTCTTACAAGTACATTTATAATTACAATAGATTTTACGAGGTTCCCAGAAAGACCAATTATTACATTCCCAAATGAATTAGGCAAAATTTTAGGGGACCCTTACAAAACTTTGGACACTTTAAGACAATGGGATTCTAAAAAACCATCTCATATTATTGATATCCTGCATGAGTTAGAGAAAAAATTATTTTTCATTAAAGAAATTGAAGTTCAATTAAAAAAAATATCAGGAGAATATCAATGTGAAAAGATCCCTAATAGCTTGACTGCTCTAAAAGTTCATTTATTAACCTACGGTTTTAAAGAATATAATTTGAGTATTGATCTTGAGGCTTATCCTAAACCATCAACTATTGATTTATCATCAGAGTTGCAGGAAATCATTCATATCCCAATTACAGAATTAAACACTTATAAAAATTGGAAAGAGAATGAGTCTGAACCAGTAGAAATTTTAAGAGAAATATCTTGGTTAGTTGATAAAAATTCAAGAATTAATTTTGAAATTGATTTATTAAAAGATCATTACAAAAATATAAAATATGACCCATTAACAGCAACTTTACACATCGAAATGAAAGGTAAAATGAAAACTGAAGATCTTACTTTTGAATTTCAGATTAATTTGCCAATTGATTATCCAATGAAAATGCCTGAAGTGAGAGTAGTAAATGAATTTGAACTTGAAGCTCATGAAAAAATAAAGAATGATTTACATGCTTCCTTCAGTGACTTCTTTGGAGAATGGACGCCCTTTAGTTATCTTATTGATTTATTTAATTTAATTTCTAAAAAGATTTTCGAAGTATCAGTAGTTTCATGTGTCATATGTCATAAAATTGAATGCCCTAGCTGTACAAAAAAAATAGCTGGTGAGGACAATTGTCATGCGGAATGCCCACATTGTAATCGAGCATATCATAAACACTGTTGGGAACAAACAATTAAATCATTTGGCAAATGTGGTTTCTGTTTAAGGTAAAAGTGATTTTCATTTATATTTAATTTATCATTAGTATTCAGAATTGAATCGGTTAATATACTTATTTTCAGTAGAATTAAATTTAATTGATTATTGTTCAACTTTTAAAAAATTTGAAAGAACTAAAAAATGATTTTGTTCACAGGAATTCTAACTTAGAATAATGCCCAATTCAAAGATAGAACCTTCTATTGAATGATATTATGTTATTCTTAAATTTAAAGTCCCCATATATAAGTTTTTAGATGAATTAATTAAATTTTTTAATTTGTACTTATTATTATAAACATTCACATTTTCACTAGATGGTTTTCGTGGAAGAATTGGATAAAAAACTGAATTTAATAGATCTAGAAGAAAAAATCCTAAATTACTGGAAAGAACAAGATACATATTCTTTAATTAGGAAAAAAGAAGAAGGAAAGGAAATTTGGCGATTTATTGATGGACCTCCTTATACTACTGGAGCCATTCATCTTGGAACAGCATGGAATAAGATTTTAAAAGATTATTTAATAAAATATAAACGGATGAATGGTTTTAAAGTTACAGATACACCCGGTTATGATACTCATGGATTACCAATCGAAGTTCAAATGGAAAAGGAATTAGGTATTAAAAACAAGCAGGAGATTCAAGAATATGGTATAGATAAATTCATTAAGAGCTGTAAGGAATTCGCTTTAAAAAACTTAGCAATAATGAATGTTCAGTTTAAAAGATTAGGCTGTTATTTCTGGGATTGGGAAAATCCTTATATCACTTTTAGAAATAGTTATATTGAGGGAATATGGTGGACTTTGAAGAAAGCTTGGGAAAATGATTTACTTTATAAGTTTTATCGCCCTTTAAATTGTTGCCCTCGATGTGCAACAGCTTTAGCAAAACATGAGCATGAATATAAAAATATTAAGGATACAAGTTTATTCTTAAAAATTAAATCAAAAGATATAGATGATACATATTTTATTATTTGGACTACTACACCTTGGACATTGGTAGCTAATTCAGCGATAATGGTAAATCCTATTGCAGAGTATGCTAAAGTTTATATAGAAGATCTTAAAGAATATTGGATATTATCAAAAAATTCAATAACCCATTTAATTTCTGGGGAATTAGGTCATAAATATAAAATTGTAGAAGATTACTTTGGAGAAGAATTAGAAGGAAAAAAATATATACATCCTTTATTAGATGAGGTTCCGTACCAACGAGAACTCGCAAAAGAAAATGAAAAAGTCCATTCAATAATCCTTTCTGAAGAATATGTTTCAGCATTAGAGGGAGTTGGCTTAGTTCATATGGCACCCGGACATGGACCTGAAGATTTTGAAGTCGGTGTAGCAAACAATATACCGATTTTCAATCCTGTAAGTATTAGAGGAATTTATAAAAAAGAGGCAGGACAATTCGAGGGAATGTATGTTTTTGATGCCAATAATAAGATTTTAGATTTACTAAAGAAGAAGGGAATGCTTATTTTAACTAATGAAATCGAACATGAGTATGCACACTGTTGGAGATGTGATTCAAGATTGATTTATAGAGCTACACATCAATGGTTCTTTAAAACAGAAAGTTTAGTTCCAAAATTACTTGAAAATAATGAAGAAATATATTGGATACCTGATTGGGCTGGAAGTAGATGGTTTAAAAGTTGGCTAACGACTCTAAAAGATTGGTGTATATCAAGACAACGCTTTTGGGGTATTCCTTTAAATGTTTGGATATGTGATAATGAAGAATGTGAAGATATTATAGTAATTGGATCTAGAAAAGAATTACAGGATATTGCTGGGGAATGTCCTGAGGATTTACATAGACCTTGGATAGATCAAGTTACATGGAAATGTAAAAAATGTAATAAAGGTACCATGAAAAGAATTCTTGATATTCTAGATGTATGGTTAGATTCTGGATCAGTTATGTGGGCCGCTCAAGAAATTTATGATGGTGAGAGTCATTATGATACTTGGGTGCCAGCAGATTTTATAATAGAGGGAAAAGATCAAATCAGAGGATGGTTTAATAGTTTATTAAATAGTGCCATGGTATCCTCAGGTCGTAAGAATTACAACGCTTGTTATATGCATGGTTGGGTGTTAATGGAAAAAGCTAAAATGAGTAAATCAAAAGGCACGGCAATAAATCCTGAAGATCTTATAGAAGGTACAATTCCAGAACTACAGAAAAAAAAGTCTTTCTCTAATATTAAAGGAGCTGAAACATTTCGATTTTATTGTATCGGTGTAACTCAACCTGGTCGAGATTTCAATTTTAATCTTAAAGAATATACGGATACATACAAAACTATTAATACAATTTGGAATGTCTATGTGTATGCCAATGAAAAACTTAATTTAGCTGAATTCAATCCCTCAAAGAATAAATTAGATATAAAAAAGATAAGTAGATTAGATAAGTGGATAATCTCAAGATTAAATTCTGCTATTAAGAAGATAACAGAATTGTCAGATGAATACAAGCTTCCATGGATTACAGGGGAACTAAGAGATTTAATTGTAAATGATATAAGCAGATGGTATATAATGTTAAATCGAGAAAAACTCGATATATATTCAGAAGATCCTAATAAATTATTAATAATGGCAGTTCTTTATCGCGTGTTGTATCAGGTTTTATTATTATTAGCACCCATTAATCCAATGATAAGCGAAGAAATTTTTCTCAAAATGTTTAAATCACACTTAAAATCAATTGGTTTTGAAGAAACAGAAAGCATTCATTTACAAGATTGGCCTGAATATGATGAGGAAATGATTCAATTAGAATTAGAAAAACAAATGCATTTTACACAGGAATTAATAGAAATTATTAGGGCAATAAAGGGTGAAAACAGAATAAGATTACGGTGGCCAAATAAAAAAATCATTATAGAGGCAAAAGAAGATATGCCGGAAATAGAATTTCCTGAGATTATTAAGAAAGTTGGAAATGTAAAAGAATTAGAAATAGTAAAATCAGTTAAACCGTCAGATCATTTTATTAAAGCTGAATCTAAATTCTGTAACGTTTACTTAGACACATCTATTGATGATGCCCTATTATCTGAACGAATAGTAAATGATTTGATAAGAAATATTCAATTTATCCGCAAAAAACACGGATATAAGGTTGGAGAAAAAATAATCTTGAAGATAGGAACTGAAACTGAATATTTGAAAGATTTTCTTGATAGAAATCAAAGAATAATTGTAGAAAAAATAAATGTTGAAAACCTTGAAATCCTCTCTGAAGATCTTTCTGAAGAGAAAAATACAATTTTTGGCTATTTAAATACATGCCCAAATAGAGATTGCTCTGCGGCTTTAAAAGATAATATAATTACGAAATTAAAGAAAACACCTGAAATCGAATGCCCACATTGTAAATCTAAAATAAACGCGAATATAATTAAAACAATTAAATTTAATTTTAAGAGAAAATAATTTTCTTACTGAATAGACTAAACTCCATATTTTTTATAATAATCTAACCAATACTCAAACATATCTCTGAGAGTTTCTTCTATCGGAATCGAAACATCCCATCCTAATTCATTTTTAATTTTTGAATTATCCCCAAGAATAACATCTTCATCAGTCTTTCTTAATTTATGGGAGACGTTTTCCTTTACTTCAATTTTTTTTAAAGAAAAACTTAGAGCAATATCTAAAATTTGGCGAATTTGAAGCTTTTTGCTAGAGCAAATATTATAAGTTTCTCCAGGTATTCCCATTATTGCTGCTAACCAAATTGCTTTAAGTGAGTCTTTTATTTCAGTAAAATCCCTATAAGGCTCAAGATTTCCCACTTCTATTACGGGTTCTGACAAACCTAATTCGATTTGTGCTACTTTTCTAATAAAATCTGAAGTTGCATCTCCTTTCCTTCTAGGACCTGTTTGATTAAAAAATCTAAGATTGATAACTTCAATTCCAAAATTAATAAAATATTGACGAGCAAGTAGTTCAGTTGCTACTTTACTAATTCCATAAGGATGAATCGCCAATAGCGGATCAGATTCTTTTAATGGTCTATTGATTGATGTAGTCGTTCCATATTCCGCACTTGTGCAAGCAACTATAACTCTAGTTTTAATATTATGTTTTTTAATTGCTTCAAATACATTTATAGTTCCTATTACATTTGTTTCTATAGTATCCACCGGGTCTTCCCATGAAGGCATTACTAATGGTTGTGCTCCAAAATGAAATAAAAATTTTGGTTTAGTTTCTGCTATTATTTTTTCTAATAATTGAGCATTTTTTATATCGCATTCAAATATTCTTAATTTTTTATTATTAGTTGGGATTTCAATGTTTTCGTTGAAAATTCTTGTCTTTTCATTTTCTGAGAAATTTAGTTTTTCATCTGTATAATGAGATAAATTTCTATACATTTGATTAGGTCTCTCTAAACCATATACCGTATAATTTTTTTCAATACAGAAATCAGTTAGATGAGACCCTATAAAACCGTTTGCTCCTGAAATGAGTATTCTTTCCATTTTAAAATCCTAATAATTTTTATTCAAACGTTTTATTTTAATAATCCTTTTTCTTTTAATTCTAACATAGCCTTATGTGAATGTTCTTGAAAATCCTCTTTTTGAATTTTGATCCATTCTATTAAATCCTCTATCCCTTCTTTAAAAGTAATTGTTGGTGAAAATCCTAATTTATTTTTTATTTTAGAAATATCTGCAACGCAATGTCTAATATCACCAATTCTAAATTGCTGGTTATAAATGGGATTTAATTTTGGATTTATTTTCTTTGAAATAATTTCTGCAACTTCCTTTATTGTAATTGGTGTGCCTGTACCAACGTTAAAAATCTCACCATTTGCAGCATTTTTTTCTATAGCAAGAATTAAGGCTTGACACACATCATTTACATTTACAAAATCGCGTGTTTGATTTCCGTCCTCAAAAACAATTGGAGGTTTTCCATGAAGTGCTCTGGTGCTAAATATTGAACAGACTCCTGTGTATGGGTTTGAAAGGGCTTGTCTTGTACCATAAACTAAGAAAAATCTTAAAATTGTTGTATTAATTCCATACGTATTACCAATCATAAAACTCAGTTTTTCTTGAGCTTGTTTAGAGAAGGCATAAATTGAACTAGGATTTAATGGTGAATTTTCATCAGTCAATAGAGGTTTAACTTTGGATCCACATTTAGGGCAATTAAGCTCCCAATCTTTATGTTTCAATTGATCTAATAATCTTAATTTTGGGAAAACTACTCCACATTTATTACATTGAGATTTAGCTTCTCCATATACCGTGTTAGAGGATGCTATAATAACTTTTTCAACATTATGTTCACTATTTACTAATATATCAAACAAGTTCGCCAAACCATGTATATTATTGTCAACATATTTTTCTATTTGATACATTGATTGTCCAACACCAACACTAGCTGCCAAATGAAAAATAATCTCATTCTCTTTTACTAAATCCTCCAATTTTTTATAATCAGTTACCGAACCTCGGAAAAATTTAGAATCTTTATTTAAGTAAGAAGGAGGATTATCAGTTTTTCCGTGGACTTGTTCTTCTAAAGTATCAAGAATTGAAACTTCATACTCCTTTTGCTCAATTAATTTATCAACTAAATGTGATCCAATAAAACCTGCTCCACCAGTAATTAATACTTTTTTTGTCATAAATTGTTTTTAAATCTAATTTTAGATGTTTTAATTGTTCATAAGTTTTTATTGAAATTAAAGAATATGATAAATGTGAAACATTTTGGAGAGTATTTACTGAATTTAATTAAACTAGAAAACAGATAAGTTATAAAATTAAATAATAATCAAATTTTTTAACGATTTAATATGAAAGAATTTGATATAACAATATTTTACCACTAATAGAAAAAACTATGATTATTCGTTCAAAAGCACCATTTAGAGTTAGTTTTGGCGGTGGAGGAACAGATATGGCTCCATATTGCATTGAACATGGAGGATGTGTTATAAGTACAACGATAGACCGTCATGTCTATATAACTCTGAAACCTAGAACTGATAAAAAGGTATCCCTTTTTTCAATTAATCTAAATAGACAATTTATTTTTGAAATTGGAGATAGGGATTATTCTACCGAATTTGAATTATTCAAAGGTATTTTTAATGTTTTAGAAGTGAAAGATGGATTTGATATCATATTTTATTCAGAACTTCCTGTTGGTTCTGGAATGGGAGGATCATCATCTTTGTCTGTGGCATTAATAGGTGCTTTAAATACATACTACAAATTAGGACTTTCTAAATATGAAATTGCTCAAAAAGCATGTGATATTGAACGAATTGAGTTAAAACAGAAAGGAGGATATCAAGATCAATTTGCTGCAGCTTATGGGGGTTTTAATTTTATAGAATTTACAGATGATGTAAATATAGTTCCCGTAATTGCTAGCGAGGAAATGATCAATGAGCTCCAATTTCGTTTAATACTATGTTATGTAGGAGGTTCTCATTTCTCTTCTAACATCCAAGATGAAGTATTAAAAGGTTATGAAATTGAGAAAAAAACCTATATGGAGGCCATGCAAGATTTAAAAAACGTTGCTCATTCTATGAAAATTATTGTAGAATCCAATAATTTAAATCGATTGAATGAATTTGGACAACTCTTACATGGAGGATGGTTAGCAAAAAAGAGTTTAAGCAATAAAATATCTAACAAAAATATTGAAAATTTTTATATAACTTCAAGGAAGTTTGGGGTTCTTGGAGGAAAATTATTAGGCGCTGGAGGTGGAGGACATCTATTACTCTTTTCAGATTCTAGCAAGAAACATATTGTTATTCAAGAGTTGGAAAAAATAGGTGGAGTAATTGTTAATTTTCATTTTAACCCTAAAGGACTTGAAGTGTGGAAAATAATTTAGAATTATTATAACTTAATAAAAGAGATGATAATATGGAAAATGAAATTATTTCAATTTTAGATGAGAGTATTAAAGTTAAAGAAGCAATAAAAAACTTAACACCGACTATAGCAAAAATCTCCGAAGCAATAGTAAATGCTTATAAGAAAAAGAAAAAAGTTGTTCTCTTTGGTAATGGTGGAAGTGCTGCAGACGCACAACATATAGCTGCTGAATTTGTGGGAAAATTCTACAAAGACCGAGATTCACTTCCTTCTTTAGCATTTAATACAAATACTTCTGTTCTTACAGCAACAGCTAATGATTATGGTTATGATTTAGTATTTGAAAGGCAAGTATCTTCGTTTGTAGAGAAAGGAGATATTGCTATTGGAATTAGCACTTCTGGTAATTCACCGAATGTGATAAAAGGTTTATTGAAAGCTCATGAGAAAGGAGCAGTAACAATAGGCTTTACAGGCCAAAAACCAAATAAAATTGAGGAAATAGCTGATCTTTGCTTAAAAATACCATCAACCGATACTCCAAGAATCCAAGAAGGGCATATAACAGTAGGACATATTATATGTTATTTAGTTGAGAAAGAACTTTTTGAGTAATCGATTATTTATGAAAAAAATTGCAGTTTCTATTCATGCTATAGAAAACTTTACTGTGGATATTTTAAAGGGGCTGGAAGGTTTCGATTACATTCATGTAGATTTCATGGATGGTATATTTGTAAATAATAAAAATAAAAATCTAGATGTTTTTCAAAAAATAAAAGAAACTTATAATATTCCTATAATAGCCCATTTAATGGTAATTAATCCATTTGATTATATTAAAAAAATTATTAATTATATTGATATATTCTTATTTCATTTTGAAATTGATAATAATAAAGATGTTATAATAAAAGAAATAAGAAATTATAATAAAAAAGTTGGTCTTGCTATAAATCCAGAAACAAATATTAGTGAAATTATACCCTATCTAAATAAAATTGATCTTATCTTAGTAATGAGTGTAAAACCTGGTTGGTCAGGTCAGAAATTTCTAATGAGTTCTATAGAGAGGGTAAATAAATTAGCTCAATATAAGAATAAATATGATTTTATTATTGATATTGATGGGGGAATTAATCTAACAAACGCAAAACTATTAAAAAACACAGATATATTGACAAGCTCAAGCACCATTTTAAAAGCTAAGGATCCCAATAAAATTATTAAATTGCTTAGATTTTCTGATGAAAATGAGTGAAAAAAAGAGAGCTATTTTTTTGGATCGAGATGGGGTAATTAACAAAGAAGTTGGTTATCTTTCAAATCCAAATAATTTTAAATTTATTGAAGGATCAATTGAAGCTTTAAACATTCTTAAACAAAAAGGTTTCTTACTTATTGTTATTACCAATCAAGCTGGTATAGCACGGGGTTTTTTTACAGAAGAAACACTTAGAGCAATTCATGATAAATTGATTAAAAGATTAAAGCAAGATGGAATTGAATTAGATGATGTTTATTATTGTCCTCACCATCCTGACTTTACTGGTCCATGTGATTGTAGGAAACCAAATCTGGGGATGATTTTAAAAGCCGAATTAAAACATAATATTGATTTAACTAATTCATACATGGTTGGAGATACATTAAATGATATTCAAACAGGTAAAGCAGCAATATGTAAAACTGTTTTAGTCTTAACAGGTTACGGAAAAGAGGAACAAAAAAACATTGGCTCTATAATTCCGGACATGATATTTAAAAACTTAAAAGAATTTGCTATAAATATATAAAACAAATAATTATTATAATCATCAAAATTAATCGTGAAGAAATATGAAATTTTTTATAGACACTGCTAATTTAGAACAAATCAAAGAAATGCAGGAACTTGGAATAATTGATGGGGTGACTACTAACCCAACGCTTTTAGCAAAAGAAGGGGCAGACCCCATGGAACAATTGAAAAAAATCTGTGAAATTGTTGATGGACCTATAAGTGGAGAAGTTATAGGATTAACTACAGAAGAAATGGTTAAAGAAGCTCGTGAATTAGCTAAAATTGCCCCAAATATAGTAATCAAGATTCCTTTTACGAAGGATGGTATTAAAGCTGTTAAAATTCTTGAACCTGAAGGAATAAAAACCAATGTAACTCTTGTTTTTTCACAGAATCAAGTTTTAATTGCAGCTAAAGCTGGAGCATCTTATATAAGCCCTTTCATAGGAAGGTTAATGGATAATGGCCAGAATGAAATTGATTTTCTTTGGGAATCTATGGATATTTTAAATGCATATGATTTTAAATCTGAATTAATCGTAGCCTCTGTGAGAAATACCAGACATGTTATTGAAGCCGCTAAAATAGGTGCACATATAGCTACAATTCCTTTTTCTGTACTTGAAAAAATGTTCAAACATCCAAACACAGATCTGGGCTTGGAAGCATTTCTAAAAGATTGGCAAAAATTACAAAGAGAATTAAAAGAATAATTGAATAAAATGGCTCTTATTGATGAGATTTCCAAATGGAATAAAAGAAAAGTATTAGTTATTGGAGATGCATTAATAGACAAGTATATTTTGGGTTATACTGATAGAATATCTCCTGATGCTCCTGTCCCAAA